>Ga0210053_1002265_pt1 | contig 16692 bp, 18 predicted proteins | sample CryGeymeta201512_FD_185467 | JGI IMG/M metagenome (GOLD analysis project Ga0210053, IMG submission 185467) | Groundwater microbial communities from Crystal Geyser aquifers in Utah, USA - Crystal Geyser metaG 2015-12 (SPAdes) (version 2) | ecosystem: Environmental > Aquatic > Deep subsurface >... | reverse complement strand
GAAACAACGCCCACAGCCGACAAGAATGGCGTGTCGTAGGGCCGACTTCAGTCGGCCATGGCGGGTTGAAACCCGCCCTACGCAGGGCACGCGTGTTTCATGCTTTGGGGTGTCCTTGTTGAACATGGACGTTAGAAATGGAATAACACCCAGCATCGGTGTCTTAGCGACTGCGCCCGGCCTTGTACGCTGCTTTTTGCGTCTGGATTTGCACCCCGCCCAAGCCTTTGGCCTGCGCCAACAACGCGATGGATTTGGCCGCATGGGCGTGGGTGATGGCCAAGCCCAGCGCGTCAGCTGCATCGGTGCCCGGCAAGCCCGGCAGGTTGAGCAGGCGGCGCACCATCTCTTGAATCTGGGTTTTGTCGGCACGGCCATAGCCCACCACCGCCTGCTTCATTTGCAAGGCGGTGTATTCCGCCACTGGCAGATCACAAGACACCAGCGCCGTCACTGCCGCACCGCGTGCCTGCCCCAGCAGCAAAGTGGACTGCGGGTTGACGTTGACAAACACAATCTCTACCGATGCCGCATCAGGCTCGTAGCGTGCCACCACTTCGCGGATGCCGTCAAACAGCAGCTTCAGACGGGCGGGCAACAGGTCTTTTTCAATCTTGGTGGTGCTGATGGTGCCGCTAGCCACATAGGTCAGCGTTGAGCCGTCCACATCCACCACGCCAAAACCGGTGGTGCGCAGGCCGGGGTCAATGCCAAGAATTCTCATCTGGTCATCTTTCTCATTTTGCTATTTTTTTAGTAGCTTTTAGCACATATATTATATGGGCTAGAGGCCAAAATACCATCTAACCGAATGGAAGAACACCGGGGCTGCAAAACACAGTGAATCCACCCGGTCGAGCATGCCACCCGCGCCGGTGACCGCCTTGCCTTCGCCGTGCCAGATCGGAATACCGCGGTCGCGCTTCAAGGCTTTCATCACCAGGTGTCCCAAAGACCCGGCGGCGCAGGCTATGAAAGCCTGGGCAAAGGCTTGCCCCGGTACAAACGGCGTGATGCCTGCCAACAAGGCGCCTAGCACACTGCCCGCCGCCATGCCCGCCCACCAGGCGCGCCAGCTGAAACTCTGGCTGATCTGTGGCGCGGCAGGAGCGTGGCCCAGGCGCATCAAACGCAGCGCTACCAGGTGCTGGGTGACCATGCAGGTTTGCACCACCAGCACCAGGAAGAACACCAGAAACGCGTTCTTTTTGTCGTAGTGCGGGAAGTCCAGCAACAGCAGCGCGGGCACATGGCTCATGCCATAAATGCACACCATGATGCCCCACTGCAGCTTGGCATTGCGCTCCAGAAACCGCTGCGGGTCATTGGCCAGGGCGCTGGCCACCGGCAGCGCCAAAAACACATACACCGGGATGAAAACGGTGAACAAATTGAAGTGCTCGGTGGCCACCAACCAGTACTGAAACGGCAGCACCCCAAAAAACGCCAGCACCAGGCTGCGGTGGTCGCCCTGGCGGGTGGGCGACAGGGTTAAAAATTCGCGCAGCGCAAAGAACGAGCCCAGGCCAAACAGCACCAGCCGCGCCGCGTCACCGGCCAGCCAGGCCAGCCAGAAAATAAAGATCAGTGCCCAGCTGGTTTTGAGCAACTGCCCCAGGTTGCGCACCGCTTTTTGGTGGGCTTGCGCCGCCTGCGAGTCCTCAAACTCACGCATCGACAGCAAAAAGACCACCCCTTGCGCCAGCAGCAACAAGCCAAACACCAGCACAAACAAGGCCCCCACTTGCTGGGTGGCAGAGAGGTGTTTAAGCGTCTGGTACATGGTTTAAATATCGCGAAGGGCCAGCACCGCACTGCGGGCGCGTTGCAAAAACACATGGATGTCTTCGCCGTCTTGCAGCAGCATCGGCGCGCCAAAAGTGACCGAGCACAGCACCGGCACCGGCACCACCTCACCCTTGGGCATGACGCGTTGCACATTGGCGATCCACGCCGGGATCAGCTCGATGTGAGGAAACTTCAGCGCCAGGTTGTACAGCCCGGCCTTGAATGGCTGGGGCTCGTCGGCATGGCCGCGCGTGCCCTCGGGGAACAAAATCAGCGAGTCGCCCGCGTGCAGCGCGTCGATCAGCGGCTCCAGCGGGTCTTCATCGGCTTCACGTGTGCGTGACACATAAATCACGTTGAACACCGCGCTGGTGAGCCACTTTTTGAACGGTGATTTGGTCCAGTAGTCCCGCGCCGCCACTGCCCGGGTGCTGTGGCGCAGCTCTTTGGGCAAGGCCGCCCAGATCATCACCAAGTCCACATGGCTTTGGTGATTGGCAAAGTAAATGCGCTGCTCGGCCTTGGGCGGGCAACCCCACCAGCGCGCCTGCGAACCTGTGAGCGTTCGCACCAACCCCAACAAAAACAAACTTACCACCTCAGCCGCCACCGGAGATGCCCATGCCTTCAAGCGTGAACGCAGGTTTGTGGGGTCGACAGGAGCAGCGGTACCAGTGGATTTCATGGCAGTTCCGTATTGTCCAGGCGGCGCACGATCACCTCTGCCCGACCCGCCACGTAGCTGGAGTTGGGCAGCTTCTCAAAATATTTGGGTCTGGGCAGCATCACCGCCAGGCGGGCGGCCTCATAGGCGCTGAGCTGGGCGGCTGGTTTGCCAAAGTAGCGCTGGGCGGCGGCCTCGGCACCAAACACGCCCTCGCCCCACTCCACGCTGTTGAGGTAAATCTCAAGAATGCGGCGCTTGTCCAATATTGCCTCCAGCAGCAGCGTCAGCACAAACTCCTGCCCCTTGCGCAGCAGGGTGCGCTCACCCGACAAAAACAGGTTTTTGGCCAGTTGCTGGGTAATGGTGGAGCCGCCCACCACCTTGGGCGTTTTGGTGGGCTTGGCCACCGGCACCACCGTGGTTTTGTTCTGACCCATGACGGACTTCTTGCCTGCCTGCTTGCTGGCAGCCCGGGCTTGGCTAGCTTGCAGCGCCGCCTGGACTTTGGCTGCTTGGGCTTCGGCCTTGGCATTTTTCTGCCAGGCTTTCTCCAGCGCATTCCAGTCCACGCCGTCATGGTTGACAAAACCGTCGTCCTCGCTGGCGATCACCGCACGCTTGAGGTGGTTGGAGATTTGACTGTACGGTGTCCACTGCTGGCGCCACTTCAAGCTGCCCGTCTGGGTGGAGACACGCCACAGCTCCGAGCGCTCAAAGGCGGTGGACTGCGGGTCAACCACCAGCATGACCGCAATGCGTGCCACAAAAAACAGCTGCAACAGCAGCAGCGCCAGTGCCACCAGACCCAGCCAGCGTAGCGCCGGTTTCATGAACTCAACCTTAAGGACATGGCAGCACAGTCACCCCAAAGCGTGGAACATAAGCTGATTTTTGTAGGGCAGGCTTCAGCCCGCCATGGCCGACTGAAGTCAGCCCTACAAACGACTGGTTCTGCTGTCATTGCTGCGCTTTCATCTTAGGGCTTGTTCACAAATAACATGCACATTTGACTCGCCAACTTTTGGCGCACTGCGTCGTTGCAAATCGCTTGTGCAGCAGAGCTGCACGGCACGCTTTGCGCCTCGCATTGCATCCCAAATCCGGCGGCCAAATGTACAGCTTATTCATGAACAAGCCCTTAGTCTCTGACGCAACTCGGCCAGCACCTGGTCAGAGGGCGGGCGCACGCCGCGCCAGATCAAAAAGGCCTCTGCGGCCTGCTCCACCAACATGCCCAGGCCGTCGCGTGGCACCGCGCCATGCGCGCGCGCCCAATCCATGAAACCTTGGGCAGCAGGGCCATACATCATGTCGTAGGCCAGTGCACCGGGCTTCAACACGCTGGCATCCACTGGCACACCAACGCCGCCCAGGCTGCTGGCGGTGGCGTTGATGATCACATCAAAATCAGCCTCTAGACCTTGTAAATCAAGGGCTAGCAGCTCTGTTTCTTGTAGCATAGCCAAGGGTAAATGCCGCGCCACCAAAGCGCTGGCTTTGCCCACCGTGCGGTTGGCCACGCTGATGTGGGCCGGTTGCGCGTTGATCAGCGGCCCCAGCACCCCTGCGGCCGCACCCCCTGCGCCGATCAGCAGCAGGCGCAGGCCTTTCAGCGGCCAGCCGGCGTTGCGTTCAATGTCCATCACCAGGCCCATGCCGTCGGTGTTGTCGGCCAACATTTGCCCATTTTGAAAACTCAGCACATTGCACGCCTGCGCCAGTTGCGCGCGTTCGCTGGTGTGCGAGGCCAGCGCGGCGGCTTCAAATTTGAACGGCACCGTGATGTTGCAGCCACGCCCACCCTCGGCCATGAAGGCGTGCACGCTGCGGGCAAACTGGTCCAGCGCAATTTCGCGTTTGTCATACACCATGGCCTGCCCGGTCAGCTCGGCAAAGCGGGTGTGAATCCAGGGCGAGCGGCTGTGGCTGATGGGGTTGCCCATCACGCAGTAGTGGTCAAGGGTCATGGCGGCGCGTGTTTTGGGTGGCGATTAACGTGAAATGACGACTGTATCTTGCCTCCGTAGGGCGGACTTCAGTCCGCCATGGTCGACTAAAGTCAACCCTACGACATGACGTTTTCCATACTTCATTGTGCAGCATGGTTTTGCAGGCTAGACGAGTCAATTGTTGCTAAGTTTGGTTTCCAGCACGTCGTCGCGGGTGAACTTGAAGCGCGACACCACCGCGATCTGGTCGGCCTGGCGACGCATCTCTTTGGTGAAGCGTTCAAACGGCCCGGCGCTGCGGGCAATGGCTTGGGCGCGGCGGTCTAACGTGGGTTTGCCCGAGCTTTGCACCACCTCAGTGGCCAGCACCTGGCCGTCGAAATTGATGGTAACAACCATGGTCAGCTCACCATAGAGCTTTTGCCCGTTCAACTGCGGAAAGTTCTCGGTGCCCTTGTCTTCAATGGCACGGCGCAAGTGGTCGTAATACAGGGCATACACCGCCTCACGCGTGGCCGGGCTGATGTAGCGTTTTTTGGGGCGCGCATTCTCAAGATTGATGCGGCGTTCAATCTCGGCCAGCACCTTGACCAGCTCGCGGCGCTTTTGCTCGCGCTGCGCCTGCTCTGGCGTGAGCACAGATTTTTGCGGCTCCACCGGTGGCAAGGCACGCAACATGTTTTTGACCTGCCCGAGCATCAGAGCCTGCTGCTCCTGCAGGTTGAGCACTTCACGATCGGCCGCGGCGGCCTGTTCCTCACCCGACTGGGTCAGCAGCGCGGGTGGCAACGGGCTGGTGGCACGGCCACGCTCAGCCTCGCCACCACCAGCCAGATTGGCCTGGGCAATGGCCTGCGCCTTTGTCGGGCGTTCAGCGGTTTTGGCGTTGACCAAAATCACCTCCAGCGGGGTGTCTTGAAACACCCGGTTGAAGCCTTCAGGGTCAACAAAACGCACCGTCAGCAGCGCCGCATGCACCACCAGCGATAAGCCCAGCGCTTTTTGGAGGGTGCTAAAGGCGCGCAGTTTCACGGGGCGGGTGTTGCTTCTGGGGTTGCGGTGGTGGCAGAGGTGACCGCGTCGACTTCATTGAGGTCGACCGCAATGGCAATCGGGCCGGCCACGGTGTCGTCATCTTGCTCATCGTCTTGCTCATCTTCTTGCTCGCCTGGTGCATCAAGGCCTTCAGGCTCGGCATCCAGCCGCTCCAGCACGGTGCCATGGATGTCCAGCGACACCAGGTCAATGTCGCCCAGCTTCACCAACACCCGTGCGCCGCGCGGCAGGCCTTGGGCGCCGAGCACCGGCAACACCAGCGGCAGGTGGTCGGCGCGCACCAGGTTGTCTTTGAACAACGTGGCTTCGATCTCGGTGATGGCGTTTTGCTGCACATATTGCAGCGTCCAGAAACGCTCGATGGCGTTCTGGTAGCCGTTGTAGGCGCTGTAGGCCGCATCAAAGCTGGAGATGATGGAGAACAGCTCAGCATCTTTGGGCTTGAACGGTGCGGCCAGCGCAGCGGTTTTGCCGTGCCGCGCGCAGGCGATGATCTGCCACTGGTTGACCAGATCAACATAGCGGCGCAGTGGCGAACTGCTCCAGGCGTAGCTTTTAACCCCAATGCCGGCGTGCGGCAGCGCTTTGGTGCCCATGCGCACTTTCACGCCCGGCAACATCGATGCCTGGCTGCGGTAAATGCCGGGTACGCCCAGCTCGGCCATCCAGCTGCCCCAGGTGCTGTTGGCCAAAATCATGGCCTCCGACACAATCAAATCCAGCGGCGCACCGCGCTGGCGCACGCTGATCTGCACCTGCTCTGAGCCATCGGGTTCAGCCCCGTCATTTCCCAACAGCCGAAAGTTGTAATCGGGCCGGTTGAAGTTTTCGGGCTTGCCGCGCACAACTTCGCGCTTGGCCTTTAAATCTTTCGCCAGGCGGTGCAAAAATGAGAGCTGCTCACGCTTATTCTGCAAGGGCTGGGGGTCTATTTTGTGCATAAACGTTGGGTCTTCCAGCCAGGCCAGGGTGACCACATCGTCGAGCTGGTCATGGCGCAAATTGGCCCCAATGTGCACCCGCTCCAGTTGGGTCGCAGTGGCCTTGATGTCCAGCGTGGCCTCGTCCAGCGTCACATACAAAGACACCGCCGGGCAGTCGCGCCCTTCTTGCAGGGTGTAGTTTTGCACCACCTCATCGGGCAGCATGGTCAGCTTGTAGCCTGGCATGTACACCGTGGACAAACGCGTGCGCCCCACTTGGTCAACCGCACTGCCCGGCGCAATGGCCAAGGCAGGCGCGGCAATGTGAATGCCCACTACCACTGTGCCTGTGCCCAGGCCTTGCACGCTCAGGGCATCGTCAATCTCGGTGGTGGCCGAATCGTCAATCGAGAACGCGCGGGCGCTGGACAAGGGCAAGTCGTCGGTGATAAGTGGCGCGTCCAGCTTCGGGAAACCCGTGCCCTTGGGAAAGTTTTCCAGCAGAAAACGCTTCCAGTGGAACTGGTAGGGCGAATCAATCGCCCCGGCCTTGATCAGCAGCTCCAGCGGCCCCAGGTGCGTGGCGCGCGAGGCCTCCACCACGGCCTTGTATTCCGCCGCGTTTTTGTCGGGCTTGAACAGGATTTTGTAAAGCTGGTCGCGAATCGGCTGCGGGCAAATGCCTTGGCTGAGGTCTTTCACCCAGGCTTCAATTTGCAACAAAAGCTGTTTCTTTTTCTCGATCGCGGCCAGGGCTTGCGCCAGGATGTCGGCGCTGGCCTTTTTAAAGCGCCCTTTGCCGGCGCGGCGAAAGTAATGCGGCGCGTCATACAAGGCCATCAGTGTGCCAGCCTGCTCGGCCAGCGTGGCCTGCTCGGAGAAATAGTCGCGTGCCAGCTCGGCAAAGCCAAAGTCGCCCTCGGGGGCAAATTCCCAGGCCATGTCCAGCTCCATGCCTGCGGCCACCGCCTGGGCTGCGGCCATCAGTTGGGCAGGCTCGGGCTTGTCAAACTTGAGCAAGATATTGGCCGCCTTGACCTTGAGGCGCTTGCCCGAATCCAGCTCCACCTGCGCCGAGGTGTCGGCTTCAGAGAGCATGCGTCCAGCCAGGAACTTGCCGGTTTCTTCAAATAATAAGTACATGGCGCAGATTGTCACATGGCTGTGGGGGTAGGCATGCCGCGCAAAAATTTCGGCTTTGCGCCCATCAAGAAAAAATCAGATAAACTGATTTTCATATTTCAGGAGATTTCCATGAGCGTCATCGCACTGACCGTGACCGAGTTTTCTCGTGGTCTGTCCAATTTTTTGAATCAGGTGCAATACCAGGGGCAAGCACTCGACTTGGCGCGCTGGGCACAGTACGGCAACGCCTACATGAGCGTGGTCACCGCCAGCGAACTGTTGGTGGGTGTCGAGCGCGCCAACACGGCCACGCGCTGCTGACCCGCAAGGTGGCTGATTTCACGATCTTTGCCGGTCTGAAAGTGGAAGTTTTCCAGGCATAAACCGGGATTGAACCATCCCGCGTAAATTCAATTTCAAAACGGTGCAACGCCGTAAACCACAATATATTGTTGTTTAAATCTATAAAATATGAATTTATGAGAGTTTCATCAAAAACCAACCTGCTGCCGTTCCAAGCTGAAGAAGTCTTGAGAACACTGGCTGGACGCATCAAAATGGCCAGGCTTGTGCTGGGGTATACCCAAGCTGATTTGGCGGCCAAAGCGGGCATCAGTACCAACACCCTGCTTTCAATGGAGAAAGCTTCGGCCAGCGTCCAGCTTGGCTATTGGTTGCAAGTGCTTTGGGCGCTGGATCTTCTTGACGGATTCAATGCCGCGTTAGCGCAGTTGTGCACCACCAATGCCATGGTGTCCATCATGGAAGCATCACTACCCAAACGCGCTCGCGGCCCGCGTCGCACAGTCTCCAACAAAGCGGTGCACAAATGAGCGGCATCACAAAACCTGTCTGGGTTTGGCTGCCTGATACCCACGCGCCCACAGCCTGCGGAACCTTTACCCTGCAAAACAAGATCGGCACTTTTACTTACCTGCAAACCTACCGGGCAACAGCAGGCGCGGTGTCGCTAGACCCGCACAATCTGCCGCTCACACGCGCAACAGGCGGCCGCAAAGAAACTCGCCAAGGGGGACTATTTGGGGTTTTTCGGGACGCGAGTCCTGAGGGTTTTGGCTTGGGTTTACTTGAGCGATTAAAAAACATCAACATCGCAGACCCCATGCAGCGACTCGAACTGTCAGAGGGTGACGCTGTGGGCGCGATTGAGGTGTGTGACGACATCCAAGCCAAATGCGCTTTTCAGCCGCCCGCGTTGGATGACTTGGTGGCGGCACTGGCCAGCCTCGAACCCGAACGGGCAAGCAGCGTGGCGGCCCGTGAAGTCAAAGGTGTCAAAGGTACAAGCCTGGGCGGAGAACGGCCAAAACTGACGGTGATGCACGGCCAGCAGCAATGGATCGCCAAGCTACAAGACAGAGGTGACCCGCCGCACGCGCCGCTGCGTGAGTACCTGGCCATGCGACTGGCAAAACGCTGCGGCATTCGCGCAGCTCAGGTGGAGTTCAAACGGGTGGGCGATCGTGAAATGGTACTGGTGAGACGATTCGATCGAGCTGTGACCGCGCAAGGCTTGGTTTCCCGCAAGCTTTACGCCAGTGCGCACACAGTTCTACGCTTGGACACGCAGCTACGCGGCGACCCGCAACGCTCTTACATCGCGCTGTCCAACGAACTACAACGCTGGTGTGGGCGTTCGGGGTATGACCCCAAGCAGCAACAGCGCGAACTGTGGCGGCGCATGGCATTCAACGCCATTGTTGGCAACGCAGATGACCATCCTCGCAACCATGGGTTGCTTTATGAAAACCAGGGTTGGGTGCTGTCAGATGCCTTTGACATCGCGCCGTACCTTACTTTCTCTAAAACATTGTCGATGGCCATGACCAGGGATGGGAGCCTTGAAGCGAACGCGGGCAACTTGCTTAAAAACTGCACCAGCTTCCACTACGAAGCCGAAGAGGCACGGCATTACATCAAAACAACGGTAGCCACCATTCGAAATGCGTGGCCAGAAGAATTGGCTGCTGTGGGCATGCCACACGATGCCGCTGCGACACCGGCCATGGACTGGCTGGGCGATGCGCTTGGCATCACATAACGGCGGCCGTCATAACTTGTTCACCATTACAGGCATTAATTGCCATTAATGCGCACAATGGTGAACACAATGGTGAACATCATGCCAAGCAAACCGCCTGTTATTTTTTTACAAGAGCAACGCCTGTTGCGTGCTTTGGGTGAGTGCATTCGGCTGGCTCGGTTGACCCTACGCTTTCACTGGGTGGCGCAATTTTGACGCACTGGCGCGATGCCGCCATGCAGTGCGGCATCAGCCGTGCCGACATCGAATTGACCGCCACCGCGTTTTCCGCACACCAACAATTTGGCATGCAATAGAACGAGCTGCGTCCGGCATTTCAGAAGAGATGTGCGACTGCTATCGCTCCGCGAGATGCTGAACGGCACGGTCATTTTTAACCGCGCTCAGCTGCACCCGCAGCAACCCATTCACCAGCCCTTGCGCCACCACATGCCCATGCGCGGCGGCTTTGGCCAGCCACATCAGGCCCAGGTGCTCGTCTGCTGGCACGCCCTGCCCATGCAAATAACAATGCCCCAGCCACTGCATGGCATCCGGGTGGGCTTGCTGCGCGGCTTGCTGCCACCAATACAGCGCGGCCTTGGGCTGTGCAGCGCTTAAAAACACCGCGCCCAGGTCGTTTTGCGCCTCAGGGTTGCCAGCATCGGCCAACAAAACCAACGCCGCATCCTCAGCTGCCAGGGGTGCAGCAACCTGTGGCAACACATCCGCCCAAAGCAGCATGGCGCGGCCACGGGCATCGTCAGCCACGCGCGTGGCCTCGCCCTTGGCCATGCGTCGCCACCAGGTGCTGCGACTGCGCCCGGTGATGGCAATGGCGGCTTCGACACTGATCACATCTTGTTGCATGGCGGCATGATAGCCAACTGTGTGGTGTGTGTAGAGGTCAAAGCCTCAGCCACCGTCAAAGCAAGCGACCTGCGCGGCTTGAAAAAGCTGGCCAGCCTGGCAGGCAGCCAGTTCAAGATGGGCGTGTTGTTGTACGACGGCTCCGAGACCATGCCGCATGGCGATGGCATCTGGGCCGCACCGGTGTCCACACTTTGGGGAATGGAGAAGTCAAATCAGGTGTAAATGGTTTTGACACGCGCCAGCATGGTTCAAACCCATGCGCGAGACTCAAAAAACCGTGTCACTTTTACCAAAGACACGTTTTGAAACGATTACACCGGCAAGAACTGGCACAAAGCGTCATAAAAGGGGATGGTTTAGGTGTTTAATCTGGCTGGCACGGAAGCTGCTGCTATGTCTGTGTTCTCGTTGTTTTTATTTTTTAACTTTAGGAGCTAATCATGAAGCGTTCAATGCAAAAGGGTTTTACCCTGATCGAGTTGATGATCGTCGTGGCGATCATCGGTATTTTGGCTGCGGTGGCTTTGCCGGCTTATCAAAGTTACACAGTTAAAGCACGCATGGCAGAGGTTGTTCTTGCTGCATCACAGTGCCGCACAACCATCAGCGAGACGATTCAAAGCATGGACCCGGCTGCTGTTCTCAGCGGCACCAACGCTTTCGGTTGTGATGCAACGGCTCCGACCAAGATGGTCGCGTCGATCGCTGCGGACGCAACTACCGGAGCCATCACCGTCATACCGCATGCAAGCAACTTAGGGGTCGCCATGCTAGCAGACGGCACAGACAAAATCACCCTGACGCCTATCAAAAATGCCGCTGGCGATGCCTATACTCTGGACACAGCCACCAGCGGTCAAGGCACCCAAGTGTACGAGTGGAAATGCTCGTCTGCGGGCACTGCAGCAAAGTACGCTCCAGGCTCATGCCGCTGATAGTTGTCGCGCACTGAGTGCGTGACTCACTGAAAGGGAGCCTTGGCACCCTTTTTTCGTTTTATAGACTAGCGCAATTTCGCATGATCCCCGATACATCATCCAATGCAACACGCTTGGGTAATTGGGGTCTGGGTAATTGGGGTCAGATTCCAATTAACGGACTCAAACCAACTTTGCCAGCCTGAAGCCATCAAGCCCCGCCAGTCAAACGGCGGGGCTTTTTAACGCCTGCCATTTGCCGTAGACGGCATCCTCAAAGGCATTCCAGCGGGCATCAGGCGCATCATGGTCGTTCTGCTGGCTTGCTGACAACGACCGGTGCCGGGTGGACATCTGAACCTCATGCCCGACGCAAGTCAACGAGGGTCAGGCTCTGATTGCGTAGCCTGATCTCCGGCAGTGCCGCAAACATGCCAGCATGTGTATCGTCATTTTTGACACCCATAAATCCGTCAATTGACGCGAATCCACCGGCTTGAATTCGCAGCAGGCCGAGGCGCTGGTGGATGTGCTGGATGACGCAACATCTGAAGAATTCAAACATCCAAAGGCAATCGCAGCGAGGGCGCAGCTCCTACACAAACGGCCGGATTGCCGGTATTCGTAACAGCCGGATTGCCGGTATTTGTAGGAGCTGCGCCCTCGCTGCGATTGGCTGTTTGGTGTCGGCTTGCCCGGCTTTTGGTGACGGTCATTGGGTTCAGATGCCAAGGAACGGAGTCCAACCACTTTTATCAGCCTGAATTCAAAGCGCCCCGCCAGTCAAACAGCGGGGCTTTTTTGCGCCAGTCGGCGTAGCCCGGCAGGGCTGGGTTCAGAAGTCGTTACGCCATAGTTTTATAAGCTTTTTAAGCCTCTAGACCATATGGAATAAGCGTAAGCCGCTATCAATTTTATTTGATCGGTGTGGCTTCACCTGACACCGCACAACGTGGTGGCCTTGCCGCTTACCGGCCCGACGCTGCTGTCACTGCGCCCGTTCCGGGATGGCAACGAAAAAATGCAGGCCACCATGGCCGCGCTGGGGAACTTGCCCTGAGTGCCCGCCCCGACCTCTGGCAACCTTATGCGTCTGCCAAAAGCGAAATTTGGCAAGCGGCCAAACCGGCCACTGAACTGAAGGCCAGGTTTCCCCTTCAGGCAGCGGCGATTGACGCCGTCATCGCCCAGTCGGGCCACGTACCCGAATCGCTGGCTTACCTGCCGATGGTGGGGCGCAAGTCGTTTTGGACGGTGTTTCTTGACCCGGCAACCGCCGACATCGTGGCGTTCATGCCTTTGGATTCTTTTTGACGGCGGGGCGGTAAACTGCGGCCATGAACATCACTTTTGACACCCTGTAATACAAAGGACACCCACCTTAGTCTCAATTCAAAAAGCCCAGCCCCTCAAACGGCGGGGCTTTTTGCTGCCTGTTTTGCCATGAGTGAAGGCAACAAACGCATCAACCTCAGCCTGGCGTCCAAAGCAAAACTTACAAGCCTTTTAAGCCTCTAGCCCCCGTGGAATAAGCGCAAGCAGCTATTGTTTTTATCAATCTGCCATCTAGCGCCCAGCAACCAGTCTCAACATGACTTCGGCAGGAAGCAGCAGGGCAAAGCATCCGGCCCTCATCCCAACCTTCCCCCAGCGGGGGAAGGCGCCACACCAAAAGCCTGGCTGTTTGCCTTGGCCCATCCGCCATTTGGGGTAATTGGGGTCAGATTCCAATTAACGTTCTGCGGGCTTGCTGACAACGACCGGTGCCGGGTGGACATCTGTACCTCATGCCCGACGCAAGTCAACGAGGGTCAGGCTCTGATTGCGTAGCCTGATCTCCGGCAGTGCCGCAAACATGCCAGCATGTGTATCGTCATTTTTGACACCCATAAATCCGTCAATTGACGCGAATCCACCGGCTTGAATTCGCAGCAGGCCGAGGCGCTGGTGGATGTGCTGGATGACGCAACATCTGAAGAATTCAAACATCCAAAGGCAATCGCAGCGAGGGCGCAGCTCCTACACAAACGGCCGGATTGCCGGTATTCGTAACAGCCGGATTGCCGGTATTTGTAGGAGCTGCGCCCTCGCTGCGATTGGCTGTTTGGTGTCGGCTTGCCCGGCTTTTGGTGACGGTCATTGGGTTCAGATGCCAAGGAACGGAGTCCAACCACTTTTATCAGCCTGAATTCAAAGCGCCCCGCCAGTCAAACAGCGGGGCTTTTTTGCGCCAGTCGGCGTAGCCCGGCAGGGCTGGGTTCAGAAGTCGTTACGCCATAGTTTTATAAGCTTTTTAAGCCTCTAGACCATATGGAATAAGCGTAAGCCGCTATCAATTTTATTTGATCGGTGTGGCTTCACCTGACACCGCACAACGTGGTGGCCTTGCCGCTTACCGGCCCGACGCTGCTGTCACTGCGCCCGTTCCGGGATGGCAACGAAAAAATGCAGGCCACCATGGCCGCGCTGGGGAACTTGCCCTGAGTGCCCGCCCCGACCTCTGGCAACCTTATGCGTCTGCCAAAAGCGAAATTTGGCAAGCGGCCAAACCGGCCACTGAACTGAAGGCCAGGTTTCCCCTTCAGGCAGCGGCGATTGACGCCGTCATCGCCCAGTCGGGCCACGTACCCGAATCGCTGGCTTACCTGCCGATGGTGGGGCGCAAGTCGTTTTGGACGGTGTTTCTTGACCCGGCAACCGCCGACATCGTGGCGTTCATGCCTTTGGATTCTTTTTGAATTTGGGGAGTAAACTGGTATTTTGATTTGTGGAGTTCACACCATGCCGACCATCAGCATGTTTTATGGGATTTTGGTCTTGATGTTTTTTCGGGACAATCGCCGTCATCATCTTCCCCATATCCACGCGCGGTATCAAGGTGAAGAGGCTGCCGTAGCTTTAGAGGATGGCAGCATTTTGGATGGGAAGTTGCCACCCAAACAGCTCAAAATGGTGCAGGCATGGATTGAGATACATAAAGAGGAGCTGCTGGTGAATTGGCAATTGGCCGTCAACGGCGATGAACCATTCAGAATAGCGCCACTTCAATAAGGAGCCATCATGCTGTGTGATGTTGTCAGTGTTAGCCCGAAGCAAGATTTTCAAATCGACATCGAATATAAAAACGGTGAGCGCCGTCGCTTTGACATGCGGCCATTGCTACAAATGAAGCCTTGGAGCCGCATTGCGACAGCCGCATTGTTTACCCGTGCCAGCGTGGATTACGGCACGGTTGTATGGCCCGGAAATATCGATATTGCACCAGAAACGTTGTACGACGACTCTGTCTCGCTGGATCAGGTAATTGAGCGGGAGTAATTGGAGTAATTGGGGTCAGATTCCAATTAACGTGGACTTAAACCACCTTTGCCATCCTGTAACCATCAAGCCCCGCCAGTCAAACGGCGGGGTTTTTTGCTGCCTGTTTTGCCATGAGCGAAGGCAACAAACGCATCAACCTCAGCCTGACATCCAAAGCAAAACTTACAAGCCTTTTAAGCCTATAGCCCTCGTGGAATAAGCGCAAGCAGCTATTGTTTTTATCAATCTGCCATCTAGCGCCCAGCAACCAGTCTCAACATGACTTCGGCAGGAAGCAGCAGGGCAAAGCATCCGGCCATCATCCCAACTGTCCCCCAGCGGGCCAAACCCAAAGCCTGGCTGTTTGGACCGTGTTGCTTGATCCGGCCACGGCCGACATTCGCGGCGGTCATGCCGCTGGATTCTTTTTAGTTTTCACATTTTTTGCCGTTGGCCTATACTTTTTAACATGCCAACTGTCCTCAGAATATTTGGGTTCCGTTTTCACTTCTATTCAGATGAGGGAGCCTAGGAGGCTGTCGGACTTTCGGCATCGAAGCGAAATTCGACCCCAGCGAGGGCAGTTTTTGCCGGATTTGCTGGCTCATAGCCGTAGCTATGGGCCAAAAAGACGGTAAAAAATGAACCGCTGCGGTCGGATTACAGCCGATGTACCGAAAGTCCGACAGCCTCCTAGCCGCCACACATTCATGTCGAGTCGGGTGATGGCGAGTGCAAGTTTTGGCTCAACCCTGTAACACTGGCCAGAAATCATGGCATGAGTGCAGTTGATATTCGCAAGCTTGAACGTTTGGTTTATGAACACCAAACCTTTTTATTGGAGAAGTACGATGATTTTCAATCCGAATGAATTCGAGTTTGTGGCGACACGGGCTTGGGTGGCGAATCGCATCGTTTTCATGGAATTGACTGACGGCCGCCAAATAGGGTTCCCTGCTGCCAGATTTAACCGATTGGCTCACGCAACAGACGAGCAATTGGCCAGCGTGACTTTACGTCTGGGCGGATCAGCCATGCGGTGGGAAGCTCTGGATGAAGACATCACTGTCACAGGTGTCGCACTTGGCAGATTTCAAGCACCGTTGCCACTTGCGGCGTAACAGGTGTTAAATAATGCCCCCACCCCAACCTTCTATCGCGCCAGTCAAGCGACACTCAAATTGAAATGCTCAACGGTTCAGGGAAAGCCGGGAAAAAATGGCGGCCAAACCGGCTGCTGAACTGAAGGATCGGTTTCCCCTTCAGGCATCAGCGATTGAAGCCGCCATCGCCCAGTCGGGCCACGCACCCGAATCGCTGGCTTACTTGCCCATGGTGGGGCGCAAGTCATTTTGGACGGTGTTGCATGACCCCGCCACTGCCGACATCGTGGTGTTCATGCCTTTGGATTCTTTTTAAAGGGACGGGAAAGGTGGCAGCCAGCATGACCCTGTGCTTGAGGTCTTGCCGCGATGGGTTAACGTGAAAGAACAGCCATGTCGACTGAAATAGTCCTTGTAGGGTGCGACTTGTACCGACTGAAATAGTCTTTTGTAGGGTCGACTTCAGTCGACCATGGCGGGTTGAAACCCGCCCTACAGGGCATGGATTGCGACTTTCATCATCCGGGGCGTCGTTTGAGGGTAATTAGGGTCAGATTCCAATTAACGTGGACTTAAACCACCTTTGCCATCCTGTAACCAGCAAGCCCCGCGCCTCAAACGGCGGGGCTTTTTGCTGCCTGTTTTTCCATGAGCGAATGCAACAAACGCATCAACCACAGCCGAACATCCTAAGCAAAATTTACAAGCTTTTTAAGCCTCTAGCCCAGGTGGAATAAGCGCAAGCAGCTATTGTTTTTATCAATCTGCCATCTAGCGCCAATAAAACATAAAGGACACCCACCTTAGTTTCACAGCGCCCGCCCCGATCTGTGGCAGCCTTATGCCGCGGCAAAGAGTGACCTCTTGCAAGTGGCCAAACCGGTTGCAACACTAAAGACCCGGTTCCCCCTGCAAGCAGCAGCAGTTGAGGCGGTCATTTCACAAAC
>Ga0210053_1002249_pt1 | contig 16775 bp, 15 predicted proteins | sample CryGeymeta201512_FD_185467 | JGI IMG/M metagenome (GOLD analysis project Ga0210053, IMG submission 185467) | Groundwater microbial communities from Crystal Geyser aquifers in Utah, USA - Crystal Geyser metaG 2015-12 (SPAdes) (version 2) | ecosystem: Environmental > Aquatic > Deep subsurface >... | reverse complement strand
AGTTCCGGCCGGGCGCTCAGCCCTGACCCGCTATCAGATCGTGGGGAGACCTGCGGCGCGGATCTGCAAGTCGCGGGTGATGAGTGGCACGCCGAGGTAGAGAGCAGCAGCGGCGATGATCCGGTCCGGGAGTTCGAAGATGGCGGCGCGGGGAATCAACGTCATTGCTTGGGCGACACACCTATCGAAGGAGATGATCGTCAGCACGTTGTCCGACGCTTCGGTGGCGTCGAGTACTCGCTGGAGCGCCTGCTGCGGGACCCGTCCCTTCTCGACGAGGTATACGAGCTCGGCCAGTGTCATCGCCGATACCCCGACGGGGTCGCCGCGGGCTGCCGCGTCTTCCACCTGTTGCCGCGCAGGGGCCGACAGGCGCTTGTCGTCGAACACGTACCAGACGACCCCGTGCGGATCAGCGATGGCGGCCAGCCTCAGATATCCTCGCGAGGGAAGTTCGCCCATGCCTCGCGACGCGCCTCGTCGATCGCCTCGGCTGAAGGCGCGGGACCCAGGTCTGCGCACAGCCCACGGAGGGATCTGAGCGGCGTACGCCCGGACGGCGTCGGCCGCGCCACCTCGGGGGCTGCCCGGGCAACAACTCGAAGCTGGTCTCGCGGCGGAAGCTGCCGGAGCAGTTCCAACACGCTATCGACGGTGACGGTGGCTGTGCTCATCTCGGTGACCTCTTCGTTCCTTCGGTACGGCCAGCATAGCAGGGTTGCGCCCAGCGCGAGACGTTTGCCGTTGCCCTGCTACGCCACCTCGATCATCACCTTCACCCGATCCGGTCGCGCCATCATCGCGTACGCCTCGTCGAGCTGCTCCAGCGGGAACCGATGGGTGATGATCTTCTCCGTGTCGATCAGCCCTTTCTCTTGCAGCTCCAGCGAGCGCTGCATGGCTTCGGTGCTGACGGAGAAGGACGCGGTAGTCTCGATCTCGAGGAAGTGGTACTCGCCCGGGCGCAGGTGGATGTCGCCGGGCGTGGTGACGCCGAAGACGTTCAGCTTCGTGCCGCGGCGGCAGAGGTCGTAGGCGAGTTGGGCAGCCTCCAGCGGCCCGGCAGCCTCGAAAACGACGTCGGGCCCTTTCGGCAGAATGTCGTAAACGGCTTCCTTTCCGTCGCACTCCCGCAGGTTGAGGAGGTGGGTGGCGCCGCACTCCCTGGCGCGCTGGAGCGGCAGGTCGGCAACGTCGAGGGCGAGGATCTTCCCCGCGCCCGCGGCCTTGGCCAGCAGAATAAGCAGCATGCCCATCCCGCCGGCGCCCACAACGACGAAGTCCTCCCCGAGCCGCAGGTTGACGTACTTGATGAGCCCCTTCCAGCAGCCGCCCAGCGGCTCTGTCAGTGCCGCCGCCGCGAACGAGACGTTCTTTGGCTTGCGGAACACGGCGCGGACGGGCACGCGCACGTATTCTGCGAACGCGCCGGGCAGCACGGTGTCGAACCCGTCACCGCCGATCACGGCGCCATCTGCGCAGTAGTGCGTCCGGCCGAGCCGGCATGGTTCGCACAGCCCGCAGGAAACAGCCGGCGACATCACCACTTCGTCACCTTCGGCGAACTCGGCCACGCCGGCGCCGACGGCCGCGACGATCCCTGAGGCTTCGTGCCCGCAGATCATCGGCGGCTCCCAGTTCATCCGGTCGCCGGTGTACGCCTTGTAGTCGGTCTGGCAGATGCCGCAGGCTTTCACCTGCATGACCACATCCGTCGGGCCGGGTTGGGGAAGAGGGACCTGCTTGAGGATTTGCTGTCGGACGCCCTCGAGAACTGCTGCGAGCATGGCGGCTCCTCCAGGAATGTGATTGCTCGTGTCGGGCTACGGCGCGGCGAACACACCCCGCCGCAAGTCTGGCAGTACTTCCGTCGCCAGGCGTTCATCCAGGCTGAACAGAAGGAAACCATCGGCGCCTTCCTGCCGGTCCTGGTAGACCTGCTCCGCGATGGTGACGGCGTCGGGGTGCAGCCAGGCGCCAAGTCCGACGAACAGCGGCTTGTTGGCGGCGGCTTCGCGCTGGCGTTTCACGTGGTCGACGTGCCGGTCGTAGTAACTGGGGGCATCGTACGTCATCGGGCAGACGAAGTCGAGCCAGCCTTCGCGCAACCAGCGCGCCCAGTCTTGCCCGACCAGCTTCCGGTGCGCCGGCCACGACGCGTACACGGCGGCAGACAACTGGCACCTGGGGTTGGCGGCGCGGACCGCTGCCGACGCGGCACGGACGACGTTGCTCACCTGCTCGCAGCGCCAATCGCAGAACTGCTCGTGGAAGTCGCCCTTGGGCAGCACGTCCTTGGGCCATTCCGGCACTTGCCGGCCGAGGGATTGCGCGAACAGGGATCGGTCCAACTCGCCGTACGAGCCGGTGTAGTTCTCGTAGCGAATGTAGTCGAAGTGGACGCCGTCGACGGCGTAGTTCCGCGCGACCTCCGCCATCATGTCGGCCTGTAGCTTGACATTGTCGGGGTGAGCGGGATTGAGCCAGTACGCCAACTGCCCACCTTCGTTGACGCGGTCTTTCCCGTCGGGGCCGAACTGCCAGCGCTTCTCTGCCGATAGCTTGTCGATGATTGCTTTCGGAGGGGTCCGCCAGTTGTGGTTGATGAACCAAGCGTGAATCTGCAACCCGTGCCGGTGGCAGGCGGCGACGGCGTCGCGGAGCGGGTCTTCATCCGCCCCGGGGGCCATTGGCAGCACCTCGCTGTGGTAGTGCGCCTGGCCGGCCCACTCGATGCGCACGAACAGCGCGTCCAGCCCCAGACCCTTGGCACGCCGCGCAGTCTGCTCCCAGCCCCAGTCACCGATGCCGTTCGGGCTGACGACCCAGACGCCGCGGAGCCGGTCCGGTCGAGAGGGGAAGCCGCGGAGATAGACGTTCTTCGTGCGCTGGCGCAGCCGGGTGAGCCGGGCGAATGCGCGCCATGGTTCCGCGCCATCCACCGCTCGGCTCTGTAGTCCGAGGATCTCATCGGCGACCAGCCGGGCGGCCAGCGACGGCCGCTGGCGCTCCGCGAACGCGACCAGCTCTGCCGGCGTTGCGGCAAACCGGAACCGGCACAGTTGCGCCAGCACTCTCGGCAACGCTCGGCTCCAGATCGTTGGGTCGTATGCACCGATGACAGAGAGGAGGAACTGCGCCTTCGCTTCGGTGTCGCCGCGGGTGAAGACGTGCCCGAACCACGCGGCTTCGTCCGTCATGACCAGCGCCGGGTCGGTGGTAGTCTTCCCGTCTGCGGCCACCCAGTCGGCCGCTACCCGCGCTTTGGCGCCGACGGCGGCAAGCACGTAGGCATTCCAACTGCTCTGGTCTACACTCGCGGGAATCCCCTTGGGAGCAGCAGCCGTGGGATGCACGAACGCAAACCGTTTCTCCGTCCCGGCAGCAGTGTAGACTGCCTCACCGACGCCCAGTCGCGCTCGGACCGGGTCGGGCAGGTAGTAGCAGAAAAGGGCGTGCCCGCCAGCGTCGAGGAACTCGCCGATCTTCGCCAGGATGTCGCCCTGCAGGTCCGGGCTGTAGGCGCAGAAGAGGAACTCATCCCGCGGGAGGCCCGCCTTCAGCACGTCCTCGTCGTCCAGCGTGTGGTGTTTCAGCCCTGCCGCTCCGGCAACGCCGCGCGCGATCCCCAGGTAGGTGTGCGCATCGTCGGCCCGCGAAGCCTTCGCGGCGAGGAAGCTGCGGGGCCGTAGGAGCACTACGTCGTACTTCTCCGGCGGCGCGTCCTCGGCCGCCGATGCACGCGGCGTCGTCACGATCGCCAGCGGCGCCAAACAGACCGTCAGTGCCGTGACGAGTCTGGTTGGCACAGAACGGTTCATCCGGGGGGCCATGGCGGTCGCCTCAGCTCCATTCCGCCACGTCGGCGGGGTAGCCGCAGACCACGTTGTCGCCGGCGAAGGTTCCGAGGAAATGCGCGCACACACGAGTGGGTTTCTGCACCGGGCTCACACACTGCTTCCTGCCCAGTAGCGGACACTCGGGCGGGGTCCAGTCCACCGAGTTGAAATCGTTCACTTCGACGGCGAGGGTGGTCGAAGTGACTTCGGAAACCGCCGGGGGGTTCTCGCCAAAGGCCGGGTTGTCCGGTCGCTCCATGCGGAGGGGGAGAGGCACGGCTTCGGGGAAGGAGCAGAGGACCGTGCCAGCGCGTGCCACCCGGTAGAAGTGCGGACAGTGCTTCCCGTCGTTGGTGGCGCACTTGCCGCCGATGGCGCCGGGACAAACGCTCTTGGGAACCTCGATCTGCAGACGCTGCGAGGGTACGAGGCGTAGTTGGCGCTCACCTGCCCGGTTCCACAGTGTCTGTTCGGCGCGCGTGAGGTGGCGAGGGGGTTGCATTCGGTGTCACCGGCCTCGAGCGGGGCGTGCGGCCAACCGGGCTGCGAGGATCGGTTGCCGCTCGTGCAAGGCGCTTGCCGCGTGCTTGCCGACCGGACGAACTCGGGGAAGAATAGCGAGGTTGGGGCGAGTCCGGTAGGCGGGCCTGACCGGACGAATGGAGACCCGTTGAGAACGAAGACGCTCAGTTCACCTTCCTGCCTGCCAGTCCTTGCCGGCGCACTCGTCGTTGCACTGTGTGCCCGGCCCGTCGCCGCGCAAGTCGGCAACTTCACCTTCGTGCATCTGACCGATGAGCACTTCCCCCACGATGCGACCTCTGCAGAGGTCATCCGCCAAGTGACCCAGCTCGGAGCCGTCCGGCTGGCTCCGTTCGGTATCGAGTCCGACCGGCCGAGCTTCGCGATCTCGACGGGAGACATGACGGAGTTCGGTATGGACGGCTGGCAACAGTACCTCTCTGCCTGGCAGGGCGCCCCGTTCCCCGTCTACCACCAGACCGGCAACCACGACAACACCTGGACCGCCCTACGCCAGCACATCCGCGAGCTGCACGGTTCGGACCCGTACTCGTTCGACTACGGCGGCTGCCACTTCGTCGGCATCGACACGGCGACCCCGCAGGACCCGCGCTCCTCTATCGGCAGAGAGGTGCTGCTGTGGCTGGACCGGGACCTCGCCACGGTGCGCGTGGCGACGCCGCTCTTTGTGTTCATGCACCACCCGATTCCGGGAAGCGAGTTCGCCTGTGAGTTTGACTACGACCGACTGCTCGACCGGTTTGCCGGCCACAATGTCGTGCTCTTCCTGGCGGGGCACTCGCACGGCGCGGCGAGGTTCAAGCCGGGCCCGTTCGACGGCCTCATGGGTGGGTCCACCTTCGGCAAGATCCCCGGGTACGCCATCGTCATCCTCCGCGACGGCAAGCTCTACGTGGCCTACCGCGTGGCGGCAGAGCCCGAAGCGACTACTGAACTGCTGACCAAAGAGATCCCCCCCCGGCCGCTGGTGCCGGTGGTGACGATCACTTTGCCGGCCGAGGGCACGGACGTCGTCCCCACCAACTGCCGAGTCGAAGCCGCCCTTGCCGACTCGCCGCACCGGTTGGTGGCGGCGCAGGTGGCCGTCGATGGCAAGACGTTCCTCGACCTTACGTTGACTGGCCGCAGGGCAGTCGGGACGATCCCCGCTGAGAAACTCACGCCTGGAGCGCACCGCCTTCGCATTGGCTTCAAGACCGAGACCGGCGAGATCTTCGGCCGCAGCACGTTCGTATACGTTCCCGCCTCGCAGCCGCGCGTGCGCTGGCGGACGTTCCTTGACGGCTCTTCGAAGAGCACGCCGCTGGTGACGGGCGACCGGCTGTACGTCGGCGCAGACGACGGCAAGCTGTACTGCCTCGAGACCACCACCGGCAAGATTCAGTGGGCGTTCGCGGCGGGCGGGGAGATCCTCACCGACCCGTGCCAGACCGAGTCCGGGGTCTGCTTCGGCTCCGGCGACGGTGTCGTCTACACGGTTAGCGCGGAAGGCAAGGAAGTGTGGCGCCAGCAGATCGGCAGTCCCGTTTACAGCTCGCCGGTCGGCGAGCGCGGGCTGGTCTTCTTCGGCAGCAACAGCGGCAAGTTCTACTGCCTGTCTGCGCGCACCGGCGCGGTGAAGTGGGTCTGCCGGGAACCGACCTATGGGATCGAGAGCAAGCCGTTCCTTGCCGAGGGTGTGGTCTACTTCGGCGCCTGGGATCAGTACGTGTACGCGGTCCGCGCCGAAACTGGCGCGCTGCTGTGGAAATGCAAAGGCGAGGCCAGCGCCACAAAGCCTGCAGCCCGGTACTACAGCCCGGCCGACTGTGGCCCCGTGGCGGCCGGCGGCAAGGTGTTCATTCCCGACCGCGGGTACCTGCTCTCCGTGATCGACGCGAAGACCGGCCAGCGGCTGGCCCCGGGCGCGTCCGTCGGTGGCGTGTCGCTGCTGCCGGACGGAAGCGGCGTACTCCTCCGGAAGACGAAGGGCGTCGCCAAGTGGACGCTGACGGGCGAGCAGGTGTGGGAGACTGAAGTGGAGACGGGGTTCCGCCCGACGACCATCGCCTCGGGGGGCGACCGCCTATTCGGGGTGTCGGACCGCGGTCTGCTGTCGTGCCTTGACACCTCCTCCGGCGGCGTCCTCTACCAGTACCAAGTCACGCCCCGGCTCTGGGTGATGTCCACTCCAGTGGTTCACGACGGAACGGTGTACGTCAGCGCCATGGACGGATCGGTGACAGCGGTCCGATGACCACTCACACACAGGTGGACGATCTCCTGATGAGCGACTGCTGCCATTGCGGCGCGAGGCTGGACCCGGAGACTGGCGCCTGCTCGCGATGCGGAGGGGCGCCGCCGGCGTCGGTGGACGCGGACGTAGAGTCGTCCACGCCCGCTACACCAGAGCCTGCCCTTGGAGAGCAGAGCGACGACGACCGCGAGAGGGAGCTTGCTCTCGCCGCGGCGAACCTGCTCCGGATGCGGCGCCGGTTCCGCGAGGCGGCCAGCCGGGCGATGGAGACTCTCCGAAGCCACCCCGCAGACCCGGACACGCACGCGTTGCTGGGTGACATCCACGCCGACACGGGCGAACTGGGTGAAGCCCAGTACTGGTACCGGGAGGCCATCGGGCTGGCCCCGGAGAACACGAGCTACCAGCAGAAGCTGTCCCGCGTGTTGGCGCGCCGTGACCTCGGTGAGGGAGCCCCAGCCGACCCCGCCAGCGAACCGGCTGTCTGGGAGGCGAGGGCCACCGATCCGCCGCTACCGGGGCGACTACTGCCGCTGGGCCTGACGGCTGTCGCCGGGCTGGCCCTGATCGTTGGCACGTATCTGCTCGGGCAGATGACCCGACCATCGCCGCCGCCACGCCCTCGCGCCGGGACGGTCAAGCAAGCGCAGGCCCGCGGCGCCGAGCCTCCGCGGGCGATTACGGCCGATGCCCTGGCGGATGCCCAATGGACGCAGACCGAGAGCGATCTCCTGGCAAACCTTCGACTGGAGTTGGCTGCGCGGGAGCAGCACGGCTTCGCCCTCTACAGCGCCACGTTTGATCCGGCGGCCGGCTCCCTTATCGTTACCTTCCAGTCGCCGACCTCTGATCACCAAGGCAAGGCGCGTGACCAGGTACTGACGCGCGCCAAGGCGGTGGCCCGCCTCGCCAGTGGCGCGTTGCCCAGGGCGGAGTTCGTGACCGTTCGCGCGGCCGTGCCGGAGGAAGGCACACTGAGACTCGTGTTCGTCGGCGTCGCGACCAAGTCGAGTCTGGCGGCCGCGAACAAGGGTGTGGTGTTCGTGCCGGAATGGTGGGGGTGAGGGACTCCGGATTGCAGATTGAGGACGGCCCGCGCTTGCCTCAGGACGTTTTCCTCTGCGTTGACTGCCCGCCGGCGGCGGCGCCGCTGGAGAAGATGCCGCGGTAGTTGAGCTTGAACTCGTCGGGGTTGTTGCTGGCCGCCAGCGCGTCGTCGAAGGAGACGTATCCCTGCTTGCAGAGCGCCACGAGCGCCTGATTGAGGGTCTGCATCCGGTAGTGGGTGACCGATTGCTCTATGGTCTTGTGGATGCTGCCCGTCTTGCCCTCTTCGATGAACTTCCGCACGGTGGGCGAGTTGATCATGATCTCCATGGCAGGCAGGCGGCCGGTACCGTCGGCTCGCCGGACAAGGCGCTGGGAGATCACGGCCTGCAGACACATGGAGAGCTGCAGCCGGATCTGCTGCTGTTGCTCTGACGGGAACGAGTCGATGATGCGGTCGACCGACTGCGTCGAATCGATGGTGTGCAGGGTCGAGAAGACGAGATGCCCCGTCTCCGCGGCGGTTATGGCGGTAGAGATGGTGACCAGGTCGCGCATCTCGCCGACCAGAATCACGTCCGGGTCCTGACGCAGGACGTGCTTGAGTGCCTCGCCGAAGGACTCTGTGTCCAACCCCAGCTCTCGCTGGTTGATGACCGAGTTCTCGTCGGTATAGGAGAACTCGATGGGGTCCTCGACGGTCATGACGTGGCACTGGCGATTGAGATTGATGTGCTGGATCATGCCCGCCAGCGTGGTCGACTTGCCGCTCCCCGTCGGCCCTGTCACCAGGATGAGTCCCTGGGGCTTGGAGGCGATGTCTTTGAGCACGGCGGGCAAGCGCAGATCGTCCAGAGAGGGCACGCGCAACGGGACGATTCGCATCACTGCGCCCATCTGCCCTCGCTGCTGGAACACGTTCACGCGGAAGCGCGCCACCCGCTCGAGGGTGTACGACATGTCCAGTTCTCGGTGCAGCTCGAACTGCTGAATCTGGGACTCGTTCATCATCGAGTAGACCGCGGTCTTCAAGTCTTCCTCGCTGAGCGGCTCGAACTCCGTGGGCACCATCTTGCCGCCGATGCGGAACAGCGGCGGCCGGCCGACCTTGAGGTGCAAGTCCGATCCCTTGCGTTGGGCCAGCGTGCGCAGCACTTCATCAATGTTCAGCATGGGGTCACCACCGTGGGGATGCGGGCACAGGGCTACTTCGTAGCTGCCGACGCATTGAGGCGCCGCGCATTGTCGAGCAGTTGCCCGACGAGAATGCCGACCGTGGACACCAGTTCGGTATCGTCCGTGTGGAACTCATCGCCGTCCTGCTTGTTGACCAGTTCCAGTACGCCAACAGCCTCTCCGGCCACTCGGATGGGCGCACAGAGCAGGCACCGGGTCTCAAAGCCGAGTGACTTGCTGATCTGGCGGTAGAACCGGGGGTCGCTGGCTACGTCCGACACGGCTACCGGCTGGTTCTGCCGGAAGCACCACCCCGACACGCCGAGACCCGGGTCAATTCGGAACTCCTTGACTTCTTCTGCTTTGGGGCCGGTGGCGGCGGCGAAGTAGAGCTTGCCATCCGCCGGGTCGAAGAGCAGCATCGAGCCGGCTTCGACACCGATGGCCTTCTCAATGATCGCCAAGGCCTTCGCGAGGATCTCCTCTTCGTCGAATGTGGAGTTGAGGATCGCAAAGAGCTGGCGCACCACGCCGAACCGCAGATCGGCCGACCCGAATGCCGTCTGTAGTCGGCTGAACTCCTTCCGCAGATCATCCAACTGGCCTGCTATGTTAGACATGCGCAATCCGTCCTTCCACTGACCTCTTGCCAGGGCTCCACCTTGTCGCCGTGGCGGAGCCCCCGTTCGGCCAGGACTCCGAGAGGAGAAGCTGCCGAAGTCGGCATCGATTCTGGTAGGGTGATTCTACGGGGTGACGCGCCGGTTGTCAAGCGGCAGACCGGCTGTCCCTTGGCCGATCCGGCCCCGAGCGTGACAGCGGGGTGGCGTCCTTGCGTGGAGGTCAGAGCGCGAATAGTCGCCGGCTAAGGGGGTCTCTGGATGGACGGTGCCCGGTACGGGGCGCCGGGGGAGGCTGCTTGTCCTCGACTTCGACCCGGGTCTCGTGGATCGCGCGCCAGTCGCCGGCCCTTCTGACCCGGATCCGCGCCACCACGAGGTGTACGGCCACGACAGCCGCAAACGTCGCCAGCGCCGCGACCCAAGGCGGCAGGCTCCCGGCTGCAAAGGTGGTGAATCGGTCCTTGATCGTCACGACTGATTGGACGAACGGGTGCATGGTTGGCCTCCGCCGGCTGGCCGCAGTGTGTTTGGGATCGCGGCGTCGTTCCTCTAATGTAACGCGGACGAGTCCTGAAGTCACGCGAAATGCAGCAGTGAGGGCTGCGGAAAGCGGCGGACCAAGCAGGACCGCTCCGGCGAAGGAGGAGTGCGGATCCGACGGAGGGGAGGGAGACCATTGGGCGGGAGACAGCAAACCAGCCGTCTGCGCTCAGTACTTCATTCGCACCCGGTATGTCACGGTGGTGATCGCTTTGGGGGCGCACATGACGGGGAACTCCAGGGCCTTGTCGGCGCGGGTTGTGTAGAAGTGGCTAGCTTCGAGGATCTCCCACTGAGGCCAAGGGTGCTCGACGGCGACAGCTTCCACCCACTCGCCTGTCTTGTTGTTGAACTGGATCTCGATGTCCTGCTCCTGCGTGCGCTCCGCGACCTCCCGAAAGGCGGTCTGCTTGCGCGTGCCCTCGAGGTTGCCGACATCGCCGAGCACGATCTCCAGGTCCTTGTCGGCGCCGACCCCGGGGATGCCGCGGTCGCTCACCACTTTGGTCCCTCGGTCTGTCTCCTGGTAAATCATGCCGCTGCCCGCCGGGAGGCTGACCCCCAGACCCGCCCAGTCCGCGTTGCGCAGGCGCACGACGCTCTTCAGCTTCTGCGGGGGAGTGGGGCCCGCGGGGGTGGCGCCCAACGGGTCGAACAGGTACACCCGCTCCAGCGGGACGACTCGGGGAGACAGCAGCGGGACCCGAAGGGGTTCGTCGGCGGCCAACGTCAGGGGCTGCGTTAGCCCGACCAACGGGTACTCGACCACCTCTGTTTCTGTGACAGGCTGGAGAGACTCAACCTTCCGCGTCTCGACAGACTCCAGCCGGAGCTGTGCGTCGGAGAAGGTGATGCCGGTGCCGTTGGTGAGTGTGACCCAGCCGGTGATCTCTGCTTCTCTGAGATCGGCCGAGAGAGTGAGCACGTAGTTGGCACTCCAGTCGAGCCCGTCCGTGAGGTATGTCAGTTCCGCCCGGGCGGCGCCCTTCCCCGGGGGGCGCAGTCGCCAGACGACGCGTGGGGTGAGCGTCACGGCCTCCGGAAGCGGCGGGAGCAGCACCTCGCCGCCCGGGTTGAGAAGCACCTCCCCGGTGTCCAACTGAAGCGCCGCTGGACGCCCGCCTTCGACGCTGAGCACCGTGCCGGCGAGGCGCTGCGTCTCATTGCCGGTGCCGGCTCGCTGGACAAGCTGGACGCGCTCACCCACGCACTGCCTCATCAGGGCATCCCGGCTGGTCTGCCCGGACTCGAAGCGTTGGTCGAGCACCGTGACCGGCTTGTCGGGAAAGCGAAGCTGGAGCGAGTTGGGGTCAAGCCGCTGGCTGACGCCCTCCCACTGCAACTCAAACTCGCCGTCCAGCAGTCGGACAATCCGTCGCTCGACGACCGACGCTTTGCCCTTCGCGCGAAGGGTCAGCGTAGCGCCGGGAACCGCCAGGGGTTCCGCTGGCGAGGGAGTCGCGCCGCCTAGCGCAAGCAGCGGCAGCAGACGGGCAGTCAGGGACAGGCTTCTGTGAATAGTCATGCGCGGAGGTCCTCTGCGTGTTAGGTCCGGCTCAGCTCTTGGCGGACGTGGCAGTCTACGGCTCGCGTAGGAGCTGGAAAACTCGGGGTGCTTCGACGTTCCCCGGCGCGGGTCGGCCGACGCTTGGCGAGACGCCATGATCATACACGAACTGCCCGCACTTGTCCGTGGCGCGCAAGGAGAGCGTTCGTGCTCGCCCGCCCGCCACGAGCAGCTCTGTGTCGCAGGGCCGCCAGGGACCATGGTCCAAACTTCGCTCGATACCGGCGACGCCGAACCCGCCAGGAGCGTCGCGGGCGGACAGACTCACCTTCCAGCCGCCCTCCGGCAAGTCGTCGCCTGCCGGTAGCCGCTCGACTTTGACCTTCGTCCGCGGCGGCGTAGTGTCGAGCTGCCAGTCGTCGGCGAAGTAGCCGGCGTCCAGGAACGCTTCCGGCAGGTAGACGAACGGGTTCTGCTTGGCCTCAGACGGCTTGAGCCGGCTATCCCACACGACGTAGTCTGGCCAGTAGAAGGGCAGCGCCTCCAAGTCCTTGCCGACGTTCCCCGCGCCGTACCGCGACGGGTCCACTCGGCTGGAGAGGTAGCCGCGCGCGACGACGACGTAGCGTTCCGGGTTGTGTGGGTTGGGGGCGAGGAAGAAGTAGTTGACGTTGTCGCCGGTGTAGAGCCGGCTGCCCACGCGAATCCCGGGTGGGAGGTTCGGCGGTGATAGCTCCAGAGGCAGCGCCGGCGCGAACTGGCGGACGACCCAGTTTGTCGAGGGATCGCCGAACAGAATGAGGTTCCTGTCAGCCGGCAGCGAGCTTAGCCCGAAGGCGGTGTCGGGGAAGGGGCGCAGGATGGGTTGGCTGGCGGGGATGAGCGGGCCGTTGGCGAACGGGTAGGGGGGGACCCACCAGTCGTCACGCCGGTCCGCCGGCGGGGTTGCCCCCCCGCTCCACTGGAGGACCATCCAGGCATTCCATTCGGCGGCAAATTGCTCGGCGGCCACCCAGTCGCGGTTGTCCGGAGTGGCTCCCAGCGTGCCGCCGCGGGTGCCGTAGATCACAGTGAACGGAGTCCGGAACGCCTCCGCGAGAGGACCGCCCAGTGCCGGGCACTTCCTCGGCCCGGCCGGCGAGGGTGCGCGCTCGGGCCCGGTCTGGCGCCAGTTGGTGATCTCGTGGTTGTCGTCGAGCCAGGCGCGGAACGAAATGGGCTTGTCGCCGGTGACGGGGCGGGCTCCGCCGTTGTCGACCTGGACATAGACGGGCCGGCGCAGGTCCACGGGCGCGCGGGACAGGTCAAGGGTGAACCCCAGCACGTTGTCGGTTTTGACCTTGACGCGCTGGAGCTCGCGGCCGGACACCACGGAGGCATCCACAGCCCCCCACGTCCGCGTCAGGCACAGGCGGTCGAGGGTCACCCAGTAGCTTCGGTTGTAGCGCAGGTCGTTGGTTGTGTAGAACACGTCGGGTGGGCGCGTCTCCGACTGCTTGGTTGAGAAGAAGTGGTAGTTCGCGGCGGCGGAGTAGCTCCCGACATGCCCCGATTCGCCCACTCGAGTTGCGAACCGATCGCTGCCGATTGCGCGCAGTTTCTTCAGCACCTCTTCCGCGTTGACCGGCGGGTTTACGCCGTCGTTGGTATCGTAAACGAGGTAGGTCCACATGTGCCGGGCGTTCCCTGTCTGCCAGAAAGAGGAGGCAGTCTCGAGAACGGCCTGGCGAGCGGGGTCTACGTAGTCGGGCATCCTGGGCGAACCTGTGCGGTCATAGAAGTGGTCGTAGAACTCTCGGTACGTTGTCCAGCCCGCAGCCGGAGCCGTCGCAGCGAATCGGTCGGGGTACCGGAACGCCTCACGATAGCCGCCGTGTCCGCCCATGGAGCCACCTTCCAGGTAGAGCCGCCGGGGATCCACCTTCAGTGCGGCGTGGTACGGGGTCGTTCGGTGTAGATCCTCCAAGAGCAAATACAGGTCGTCCTCGCCGATGGAATCCCAGTTCTGGTTGCCGCGACCATCGGCGGTCACGAGGAGCCACCCGCTGCCATCCGCCCAGTTCTGCCGCCAGGCATCCGGCGCGGCCGTCCCCGTCCGGCCGCCGAAACCGTGCAGAAAGACCACCACGGGGTGGGGCTGCTGGGGGTCGAAGTCGCGCGGGATGTAGACGTGGTAGGGCTGGAGGGTGTCGTCGAGCGGGGACCGGTAGTACCAGAGGTAGTTGCCCGGCTGAACCCACTCGAAGGGCCGGCTCTCGGCAGCGTTGTTTGGCGTGGTGGGGCCAAGCACCGCGGCTGCGAGCAGCAGCCAGGGAATCGCTCGCTGCGGGTATGCGGGGCTGCATGTGGGAGGAAGGGGCATGGTCGTGAACGCGACAGACTCGACGCGGCTGCTTGGGCGACCTTATTCTGTGTGCCACTGCTCCACCCCTTCTCCGCCGGGAGACTCAACTCATCCCTGCCCCCGGTAGTGTGATATACTCGCGAAGGTTAGGAATACACCGAAGCTATTGCACAAGTTCGACGCCTCTGCGTGCACAGCAGTGTGTTGGGTGCTCACCACACGCCCGCGGGTGAAGTTCTGCGAACTTCCACTTCGGTGTATTCCTAACCTTCGCGAGTATAGAATAGCCCGCAATCTCGGCGGGTGCTGGGGCGTCCAGCCGAGAACACGCGACACACCTGTGGAAGGAGTGCTAACCATAGAGCCTCAAGCCCATCCGGCGTTGACCGCAAGCGACCCCGCCGGCGCAGCGCGCGAGTTGCGCGCGTTGCTGTCCTCTCTCCCCGCGCTCGGGGCGGCTACGTCCTTCCCCCAGTCGGCCGCGCCGGAGCAGGTCGAGCTGCCCGGCGCAGGCAGGCTTTGGGAGTCGTTCGGAGTCATCCGACAGGTCGTGGACGGCTCGGCCGAGGAGGTTGCGACTGCGTTCAGGGCGAACGCGGCGGAGGCCGTTGACGCTCAGCTCGAAGGGGCTAGTGCCGGGATCCAGTTCCAGGTGACCGGCCGGGGAGCGGTGGCAACGGTGGACATAGACATCCACTTCCCCAACGCTACCTACATTCGGCGCCGACGTCGATGGCTATTCGTGCGCCTCACCGAGGGCTCCTATCGCCTCTGGATGCTCGGAACAGAAGGTTGTCCGTACGTCTCCCCCGCGGACACCTTCGCGTTGCGGGAACAGGCCAAGAGCTTGCGGCGAGAGGAGTGGCTCCGAGTCCTGGTGTCCACCAAGGGCTTCGCGCAGGCCTGCAACCTCATCCCAGAGCGGGCCCGCGACTTCCTTGCGGCTGTACTTCAGGACCCCCCCTGCGAGCCGGGCTTTCGCTTGTCGGCAGTGAGGGCGCTGGAGTTCCTGCCTCGAACACTCGCCATCGGCGTGCTGGAGACCCTGGCGTACCACCCGGACCCGGAGGTGCGGCGCACCAGTCTGGGCGTCTTCTGGTCGATAGATCCCGAGGACGCCATCGGGCCGATGATCGATTTGGTTTCGGAGACCTCCTGGGACGCGGTCGACTTCTTCCTGCATCTGAAGGGCGCCAGTCAGGCACTCCCCCTCATCGCCGAGCGAGGAGACGTCCAGGCGTTCCGCAGTTGCCTCAATCACCTTATCCACGCGAACTGCTACGACCTCGCCGTGCCGGGACTGCTGGCTGCCATTCACTCGGGGCCACCGGAACTCCGGGAGGAAGCCTTCAGCGAGTTGTGTTTCCTGGGCGACTGACGGGTGCGAGCCCTGCTCATCGGGCAGTTGCAGGACGCGGCCGAGGAGAGCCGGGCACAGCTGCTGGGCCGGCCGTTTCGGTCGAGTGCCCGCGGCTCCCGAGACCATGTTGTGGCGCTGATCCGAGAGGAGGCCTCGCGGCAGTTGCACATGGCGTACCATAGCTCTTGGGCAGCAGGCGGGAGCGCCCCGGCCCTCAACGCATCCGACGGACTGTGGTTATGTGCTCGCCGCAGTCGATTTCCCAACCGGCAAGGTGATGACCCGCGTGATGCTGGCGTGTCGCGTGGGCGAGGACGACTACCTCTTCTGGGCGGTTGAGCCGGGCCACGGCGACGCACTCTATGCGGATACCCGCGGGCGTGATTGACAACCTGCCGGGTTGACAGCCAGGCGCCGACCATGTAGCATTGCGCCCCGAGCCCGTCGGCGACCTCGCCGGCCGCGACCAGGAAGTCCCTTCTTTGGCTGAGAAAACGCTGTTTGAGGAAGTTGAACTCTACGATCTCCCGGAGATTGCCCGGTTGACTGGGGTCTCTGTGGGGACGTTGCGCCGCTACGTCAAGGAGGGGCGGCTGCGGGCGCACAAGTTCGGCGGCAGGTACCGGGCCACGAAAGAACAGGTGCGGGCCTTTGTCGATGGTGACGGCGACGGCGACGTTGTTCCCGCGGTTGCCGGCGAGCGCCTGACGGGCGCGTCTGCCGTGCCGCTCCCGATGGAGGGCGCTCCGCCTGAGACCTTCGCGGGCGAGCGTCGTGAGGGGCCGGAGCCGCGACTTCTGCCGGAGGCTGAGGGCGAGACTGCCAGCGCGGACGAGCACTCGTTGGTCCGTGTTGGGCGGGCGCCGCTCGAGTACAGGCCGGAAGGCGTCCACGGAGGGGGCGAAGACTCCAGCCCGCCGCAACTGCTCTTCATGAAGCCGGGAGACGTGGATGCGCTGGTGTCGTCTCTTGCCGCCCACACGAAGCGTATCGAGGAGAGCGCGGAGGAGCGAGACCGGCAGATTGCCGGGCTGGTAGAAGGGCTGCAAGAGAAGAACCGCCAACTCCGGCATGCCGTCGAAGGGGTGCGCGAGGACACCCGGCGAGCAGTGCGTGAGATGGCGGACGAGATTGTCGGGAAGGTGCTTGACCCTCGCCGGGAGGAGCAGGACCGGATCCGCTTCTCGTGGCTCCGAGGCCGGATGGATGAAGTGGCGGAGCGAATGGACCAGTTGCTCACCAGCGAACCGGCTGGCGGTAAGGGGCGTCCGTGGTGGCGCCCTTGGTGAGCCCAAATCGACAAGATTGCTCCAAGCATTGACAGGGCGCCGTCGGTCCCCTATAATCTTCCGGGGCTTTTCCGGTTCATCCGGATAATGCGCACTTCGTGAGTTTGGCGCTTCTGGCTACCGGCAGGTTCAGACCGTTGACTGCTCCAGACGTTTCGGCTACTCTCTCGGGTGCCGGACGGAGGATAGGGCAACGCTGGAGAGCGACCTGAGCGCCGTTCGGTGCTACACGGCAGGCAGGACCGAGTCCGTGACCCGGTCCTGTTCTTCT
>Ga0210053_1002235_pt1 | contig 16840 bp, 14 predicted proteins | sample CryGeymeta201512_FD_185467 | JGI IMG/M metagenome (GOLD analysis project Ga0210053, IMG submission 185467) | Groundwater microbial communities from Crystal Geyser aquifers in Utah, USA - Crystal Geyser metaG 2015-12 (SPAdes) (version 2) | ecosystem: Environmental > Aquatic > Deep subsurface >... | reverse complement strand
CTTGTCCGCCAAGGAATAAAGGTTTTTGACGAAGAGCGGCATCTCCACCTTCAGCCCGTAGCGCAGAATCGTGTCGGAAAAAGGAATCGATTCACCGGCGGCGAGGTTGACTTCCGTCGGTGCCATTGGCCGCAGATTGGTCGGCGAGTTGTAGATGTTGTAGGTTCCGAAGGCCGAAAGTTTGGGATAGAGCTCCGCGTAGGCCTGTTGCAGCTGGACTTCGGCGGACTTGACCTCCAGCGAACTGACGGCCAGATCCGGCTGGCGAGCGACCGCTTCGAGCAGGCTGGTGATGGTCGGCTCGGCCGCCAGCGCTGGTTGGCCTGCCATCAGCAGCAGAAAAAGAAAGGTCATAAATTTCATCGAAAACTCCTTCATCGCTATTTTGCTTTTTATCCCAGCAGGGGCAACGCCATTTTCAGCGCCAACAGCAGCAACAAAACCCCGAGAAATTTCTTCACCACCGCGGGTTTAAGGCGACTGTGCATGAAGCGCGTCCCCAGGCTGCCCCCGAAATAAGCCGCCACCGCCGTGGGAGCCATCAGCCACAGGTTGATATTCCCCAGCGCCAGATAGGCGACCAGCCCGCTCAGTGAAGAGAAGGGCACAACGAAGGCGGTGATCACTGCGACTTTTTTCGGGTTGAACCCGAGCAAAATCATCAGCGGCGCAATCAGCCCACCGCCACCGACCCCGAGCAGCCCCGACAGATACCCGGCCACCGCGCCGATCAGCGCCGGCGCGAAGAGCGGACGATCCTCGCGGTACTGCCCCTCAAAGTTACCGGCGCGAAAGAAGATCAACATCAGTCCGGAAAAGAGCAAAAACAAGGTAAAGACTGTAATTACAGCCGTTTGGGGCAGCCAATGGCTCGACCAGGCGCCAATCGGCGCGAGGATGAAAGAGCTGACAATGATCGGCACCCCGAGTCGAAAATCGAGCCGTTTCGCCCGGATATTGTTGACACTGGCACCGGTCATGCTCAGGGTATTGACCAGCAGACCGGTCGGTTTGGCGAGGAGCAACGGCACACCGAGCCCGTCCAGGGCTGGCACCAGCGCAATCGCCGAACCGACGCCCCCCAGGGCAAAGAGAAAGCTCAACCCAAAAGCCAGCAGGGGAATGATCCAGGGAGAAATGATAGTTGTTTCCATCGTTTACGCTTGGCCTTTTCGCCAAATGTTTGGGTAAAAAAATATTGTTGTTCAACCACCCGTAGGGGCAGACCCCCGTGTCTGCCCGCCTACTGCCGGTTCGCGTCCGTCTTCCGGCCAGTGAGACATTGACCGACTTCAAATTGCAGGGTGACGTGGTTAATGCCACATTCCTTCTGCAGCAGGCTTTCCATCGTCTTCGCCAGCGGCGCGGTCTCTTGCAGGGTGGTAAGGCTGGTGTTGACGTGGGCCTCAAAGTGCAGATCATGGTCATCGACCTGCCACAGATGGATGTGATGCACGTCGCAGACCTCGGGCAGCTGCTCCAGGCGTTTTTCGAGGGCAGTTAAACTGATATGCGCCGGCACTTTGAGCATCAAGACATCCAGCGCCTGCTGGATGATTTTCCAGCTTTCCCAACCAACATAAAGTGCAATCAAAACGGTCAGCACCGGATCAATCCAGTATTGCTGCCACAGGGTGATGGCCAGTCCGCCCAGAATAACCGCGACGCTGGAGACCGCATCGGAGAGCAGGTGCAGATAGGCCGAACGGATGTTCAGATTCTCTTTGGCGCCGCGCCTTAACAGCCAAGTGCCGATGAGATTAGCGACCAGGCCAAAACTGGCGACGAGGAACATCAGCAGACCGTCAATTTCCTGCGGGTGGAGCAGTTTGCTGTAGGCCTCGCGCAGCAGGTAGAAGGAGATGGCCAGCAACACCCCGGCGTTGAGGATCGCCGCCAGAATCTGGGCGCGTTTCAAGCCGAAGGTGTACTGCTCATTTTTCGGCTTGCGGCTCAGGCGCAGGGCGACATAGCTGACGATAATCGCTACCCCATCGCTGAAATTATGCAGCGCGTCGGAAATCAGCGATAAGCTGCCGGACAACAGCCCGCCCACAATCTCCACCAGAGTGATGGCGAAGTTCAGCAGCATGGTTATGAGTAAGCGCGTGCCGCTGGTCTCGCTGGAGTCAGATGCGTGATGATGTCCGGCCATGTTTACGCTCTCATTCTGCGCAGGGGATACAAACGCGGCCCGCAGAGCTATCTTGAAGTTTGTTGACGAAGGTCAGCTCGCCGCATTGACTACAGGGCTCGACCTCAAAACAACCTTTGCCCTGAGGTACCTCGACCGTTTTGATCGCGCTGATAGCAAGAAAGTTCTCCTCCGGCATGGCCAAAATGTTGTTGACCAGCGGGTCAGCGATTGCCGCCGGAATATCCTGCGGTAGCACCCCGGCCTTGCGCTGCTGGACAAAGGGTGAGCCGAGGGCTTTGGTGAGAAATTCGGGTTTTAAACTCACCCGCACCGCCCGACCGCTTTTGCTGTCGATCAGGGTGAAGGCCATCTTGTTGTAGTAAAGCTTCTTGATGTTCGACTTGCCATAGGTGCAGCCGGTGGCGGTCATCAGGCCATCGACAAAACAACCGGCAGCATGGCCATCGCCGGTTTCGGCAATCAAACGCAGCTCTTTATCTTGTGATCGTTCGACACCGAGGGCATTCATTGCCGCCAGGCCCGCCCGCAAACCCATCGGCATGGCCGGACATTTGTGACCGTGAAATTTCATACCGGTTTCAAAGAGTTCATTCACGTTTTTCATAATGTTGTTCCGTCTGTGAGTTGTTAAGCGCCCTGGTCGCCGAGATTGCGGCGTACGCGAGCGAGAATTTTTTTCGTCATGTCAATTTCCAGCGGATCGATGCCGGCGTAGGCCTGTTCCAGCAGCTCACGGGAATGCACCGACAGCTCATCCCACACCGCCGTGGTGCGTTCGGTCGGCACCACGCGCTTGACCCGACGGTCCGCGGCATCAATTTCCCGCGCCACCCAGCCGTCGCGTTCCATGCGATCAATCAGCTTGACCGCCGAGGGCGCAGAGATCGACAGCAGCTCACACAGCTCATTTTGCGCCCGTGGGCCAGAGGCCATCAGATGCGCCAGCACCCGAAATTGCGCCGGGCTGACCCCGGTCCCCTCCAGTCGGCGGGCAAGGTCGGCCACAAACGCCTTGAGGGTCAGGGAGCAGTGAAAACCGAGGCTTTGATAAGGGTCGAATCGGGACATAAGTTTCCTTGCTAAAAGTTAGTAAGCTAACTATATAGGCAACCAAAGCGGCTGTCAAGCCCTGAACCGGGAGTAAAAGTCACCTAGAGGATACCCTACTTGCTAACCTTCTAAGCCCCGCGCACCGAGTATTTTCTCACGCAAAGCAGGATCAACCTGTATCAAACCCTGGCCACGCCCCCACCGCAAGACAACCCGCTACCGCACCGAGTCGAGTAACATTACCGGCCTGTTGAAGGGGCGAATATTTTCGCTTGAAATAGACGGCATAACCGGTCAGTAGACGGCGCAGGATCCTCGCTCGTGAACCAGTGATCGAAGTGGTGGATATGTCACGGCGTTCAATTCCACGCACGATAACTTGATGCAGGATTATCGAGACGGAGTCGGCGTGGCAAGGAGGGCATTCGCCTTTTGTCGGGAAAAGGACAATAGCAAATCAGCGGGCAACCTTGCCCCACAGCACCCGTTGGAGCTCAAAACCCCATTGACTCTTGGTGGATGGGTGACTTACGGTCTAGTAATAAAAAGTACTACCGATTACTAATTAGCAAGGGTTTCATTATGGCGACATCCGTAAAGCTTGATGATGATCTGAAAAGCCGGATTCAGCACCTGGCTGACGCACGCCACCGCTCAGCGCACTGGATCATGCGCGAAGAAGCTCAAGAGAGCTTCAAACAGGAGGCTCTGGCGTCTTGGACAGCCTATAAAGAAACGGGGCGACACCTCGCAGGCCAGGAGATTCGTAACTGGTTGAAGACCTGGGGTACGGATGAAGAAAAAGAGATCCCTCCATACCACGGATAATTATCACCGAAGGCGCGGCACGAGGATTGGAGCGCTGTCGGCTTTTTCTGGCAGAAAAAAATCGGCACGCGGCGATGCGTGCTGGTCAACCGATAGAACGCCAGTTTGCTCTTCTGGAAACGGAACCAGAGGCAGGTCGTCCATTTGACGATCTGCCAGAATTTCGCGAGTTCATCATCCCATTCCGAGACTCTGGTTATGTGGCGCTTTATCAGCATGCTGTCAATTCCGGCTCGGTGTATGTGTCGGCCGGCCGGCATCAAAAAGAAGCAGGCTACTGATCATTACTGCCTTCTCAAAACCCCGACAATCCGGTTTCGGCAGGAGATTGGTAGAACAGCGGGAAGTGTCTCAGAGGTTGTTACTGAAGTGGGCGGCGGACACAAATTGGCAGCGCGAGGGACTCTTGGCTCTTAACGGTCATTTTTTACTGAACGGTGACAAAAAATGTATCTCTTCAGCCCTGTAGACACAGAGCCCGAGCCCCCCATTCCACGGGCTGCATGCATCTGCCCCTGTGCTTAGCTGTCGCCATCTAGGCGACAGAGACCCGTTCCATAGCGGCCTCGGGCTCGCAGGGTGAAGAGTTACTAAAAACGTGGATAGTAGCCGACCTTGTTCCGGGAGTCGCATGGACAGGCAAGAACTTTCTGAATTCATTGAAGAATTCGAGTACATTCTGGGGCGCATCCGCAAATATCTCAAAGACAATCAGTATGTCTATCTGCGACCCTTTGCCAGCTGGCAAGACAGTTACAATACCGCCGCTGCGCGTCTAAACGCTGACAAAACCATTAAAGTTCCCATTTTTAAACTTGGTCCGGTGGATTATTCGCCTACGGGTAAATCTATTAAAATGACCGGGGTCGATCGTTTAGTCAAAACCCTGCGTCATCAAATCAGTCGGTTGGCAGAAAAGATTGAAGAAATGCACCAGGCCGCAGAAAGAGAGCTGGCCAAACGTCATCCCCTCGACAAATTCTTTCTGCGCCAGGCTGATGGCAGTCTGCTCCAACCGCAGCTGAGGGATGACCTTGTTTTTGTGGCGATTCCGCCGGGAGAAGCTGCCCAGCTGCGCTTTCGCGACGCGCTTGTCCCCGCACTTAGGGGGCATGATTTAACTTTTTTTCTGGCACATCTTTCGCGCCTTGATGACGCGCTTCTGGCCGAGCTGTGCCAGACTCTCTATGCCTGCCGCCTGGCGGTTTTTGATCTCACCGACCAGTCCGCCGGGGTCATGCTGATCCTCGGGATGGCCTTTGCCATCGGCAAGCCAGTGCTCATAGTGCAACCACAACAAGAAGCAGCTTTCGGAGCCTTGAACACCTGTGGATTTATTCGCTATACCGAAAACGAAGATCTGGGACGTCAATTTCAAAGTATACTGGGAACCTGCTTAAGGCCCACCGAAGAGCGATAAGCACGCGAATGCACCAACCCCGGCAGTAGCCGAAGAGAATGTCAGAGACAACAACAAAAATTCTGTCAAGGAGATCAAGATCACAGACTCCGCAGGCATGAGAGCGTTCTTATTCCTCAGGCTAATACGGATGAAAAGCTATTCACAGTGCTGGTGTAATCACCCTTTTCCCTCGCCGCTCGCCTTTAAAGCACCAGCACCGGGCAGCGCACTTTATGAATTAGTTTATTGGAAACTTGGCCAAAAAGAAAATCGCGCATTTCGCTAACCGGGTTGCGCCCGATGGCGACCAGTTCGTAGCTGCCACTGTCGGCATGTTCGCAGATAGTCTCCAGCGCCGGTCCTTCCACAAGCAGGGTTTCGACCTCAATCCCTTCGGCGGCGAAGAGAGTTTTCTGCTCTTGCATGAACTTTTCAGCCTCAGCGCGGGCACGTTGCGAAAATTCTGCGTGGGACTTTTCCGGAAACCCCTGGGTTGCCAGCAAATCCAGATCGAGAACATGCAGAAGCACCAGGGGTGGGTTGAGATGCGATTTCATCGCAAATAACTTTTCTCTGGTGTGGGCCGAGATGGGGGAACGATCGAGTGGAACCAGAATTTTTTGTTTGATCATGGTTTTTCCTTCTCATTGATGCGCAGGGTTAAGAAAAATTCTTCCCCTCGTTTCCGTGCGGCTCTCTCCGGCGGCCCGTTCACCACCCGGAGGATTTTCAGGGTGCCACGAAGCTTCATCTTCGCAATATCCGAGCGGGTTTTCAGCTGCAACAGGAAGGTTTTTTGGCTGGCGTCAGCAGCGCCTCGGTCAGCACGTAAGCGGCCTGCAGGGCGGAGGTTGGACAGAGCGGGAAACACTCTTTGCAGTCCCAGCACTCCTGGCCGGCGATCTCTGGAATAAAGTGGATTTCACGCTGTGCCCCCCGGTCGATAAAGCCGACCGCGTGCTTCTGTTTGAGCTCGGCGCAGTAACGGACGCACAGCCCGCAATGGATGCAGAAGGAGGGTTCCTTTTCGAAGCGATCTTTGTCTGCGGCGTAGTCCTGGGCCAGGTTCAGCAGGATTTCGGATTCAGGGGCGTGCGCCAGCATCTCTTCCAGCAGCACCTTGCGGATCCGATTCACTTTCTCGGTTCGAGTGCGCACAACCAGCCCTGGGGCTACCTGATAGATGCAGCTCGCGACCAGGCGGGTCACGCCGCCTTGCTCCGCTTCGACGGTGCAGATGCGGCAGCCGCCGTATGGCTCCAGCTGGGGGTGGTGACAAAGGGTCGGAATGGCGATGCCAACGCTCTGTGCCGCATCGAGGAGGGTCATTCCTCGGGAGGCGGTCACCTCTTTACCATCAATTGTCAAGCGGACATCACTCATCCTGTTTCCTCCGGCGCCAAGGTCATGGTTGCTGAAACGCTTGCGGCGGCCGCCCCGGATAATCGCTGCACCGCACCGAAAGCGGAGGGGCAGACGCTGAAACAAGTGCCGCAGCGGGTACATTTTTGCTGATCGACGACGTGAACCTGTTGCTTGGCGCCGGAAATCGCGGCCGCCGGACAGCTTCTGCGGCAGGTGCCACAAGCCTTGCACTTGTCGGCATCAATGTTAAATGCGAGCAGAGACTTACAGGCGTAGGCCGGGCAGTTCTTGTTTTTGATGTGTTCTTCATACTCGTGGCGGAAATATTTAAGGGTGCTCAACACCGGGTTGGGGGCGCTTTTGCCTAGCGCACACAGCGAGGCGCCGATGGTCGTCGCGGCTAAGTCCTCCAGCAGCTCAATGTCCCCCTCGTGCCCTTTGCCGGTAGTGATGTCATTGAGCACCTTGAGCATCTGCCGGATCCCCTCGCGACAGGGGGTACACTTACCGCAGGATTCATCCTGCAGGAAGTTGAGGAAATAGCGAGCGATATCCACCATGCAGGTATCCTCGTCCATAACAATCATCCCGCCGGAGCCCATCATCGAACCGGCCTTGGTCAGTTCATCGAAATCGACCTTCAGATCCAGTTGCGATGCGGGAATACATCCCCCCGAGGGGCCGCCGGTCTGCACCGCCTTAAATCGCTTGCCGGCCGGAATACCGCCGCCGATCTGCTCAACAATCTGTCGCAGTGACACCCCCATAGGAACTTCGACCAGACCGGTATTGGTAATTTTGCCGACCAGGGAAAAAATTTTGGTGCCCTTGCAACCTGCGGTACCGAATTGAGCAAACCAGTCGGCACTCTGATGGATGATCAGCGGCACATTGGCCCAGGTCTCGACATTGTTCAACACGCTGGGCTTATCCCAGACCCCTTTGACGGCGGTATGGATATATTTAGGACGGGGTTCGCCGGCTCGGCCTTCCAGGGCGGTCATCAGGGCGCTCGATTCACCGCAGACGAAGGCCCCGGCACCCTTATGAACCTGAACCCTGAAGTCAAAGCCCGAACCGAGGATGTCGTTGCCGAGCAGGCCGCTTTTTTCCGCCTGGCGGATCGCCAGATTGACGTTTTCGACGGCCAGAGGATATTCCTGCCGCACGTAGATGAAGCCCTGATGGGCGCCCACGGCATAGGCCCCGATGATGAGCCCTTCGAGGATCGAATGGGGATTGCCCTCAATCAGCGCCCGATCCATGAAGGCTCCGGGATCGCCCTCGTCGGCGTTGACAATGACATAGCGGGTCGGATCGGCGGCGTTGCGCGACTCGGCCCATTTACGCCAGACGGGGAAACCGCCGCCACCGCGGCCGCGCAGATTCGAGCGCTTGATCTCCTCCAGTACCTGATCGGGGCTCATTTGCAGCAGAGCCTTGGCCAGCGCCGCGTAGCCGTCAATGGCCAGATAGTCATCCAAACTCTTGGAGTCGATACGGCTGTTGGCGCCGAGAATGTTGCGTTGCTGGTTTTTGTAGAAAGGAATGTCTGCTTCACGAGTTATCTTGCTGCCGGTTGCCGGATCGACGTAAAGCAGTCGCTCAACCAGCTGTTTGTCAACCAAGGTGGTGGCGACGATTTCGGCGACATCTGCGGGTTTAACCTGCAGATAGCAGATTTCTTGCGGGTGGATGACGACAATCGGGCCGCGCTCGCAGAAGCCTGGACAGCCGGTGCCTCTGGTGGTGATCGCGGCCGTCAGCCCACGGGATTCAAGCTCGACCTCGAAGGCGGCAATGACCTCGGCAGCCCCGGATGCCAGACAGCCGGCACCCGCACAAACGGCGATGCAGGGTGTGGATGGGTCACTCCGCAAACGGATCTCCTGGCGGGTCTTTTCCAAGGTTTCAGCTGAACATATCCTGCACATAATAACCTCGTTGCTGCCGTTAGCGGGTTGTTGGCCCTTGGCTTTTGCCCTGTTCACAATTTTCCAGCACTGTCGCGATTTGACCGGGGTCGATATTGCCGTGATGTTTGCCATCCAGCTCCACCACCGGCCCCAAGGCACAGCAGCCAAGACAGTTAACCGTTTCGAGGCTGAACTTCATCTCCGGATCGGTCTCGCCAGGGCTGATGCCGGTCAGATCCTGCACCGTATCGAGCACCCGCTGGGCCCCGCGCACATGACAAGCGGTGCCCATGCAGACGTGAACCTCGTGTCTCCCCTTGGGCACCAGGCTGAACGCCTTGTAAAAGGTGGCAATATGCTTAATGCGGCTCATGGGAACCTGGAGCCGTTCACTGACCCGATCCAGCGCTTCACGCGGCAGCCAGTGATGTTCGCCCTGGATATCCAGCATAATCTGGATCAGCGAGCTCGCTTCGCCTCGGTGTTTGTCGATAATCTGATCGATTGTTGCACTCTCCATGACCATCTCCATCTGTTTATGGTCGCAATCTCTCCTCAATTCTCCTTAACGGGTTAAAATGAAGAGAGATCTGTCTTGACCGCTATTGCTGCCGGCGCAGGGGTTTACGCCAGCGCGTAACATTGCTGCGCAGTGTCGAATCTGACCAACCCCTGCATGGTCGATTGCTTTAAGTGGCGGGCTGCCGTCGCCGGGGACAGGCCGAGGGTCACGGCAAGTTCCGCCGTGGTGAGGGGCTTTTTCGCCAGCAATAACTGAATTTGCACCCGCACCAGCCGATCGACGATCAGCTCGTCGAAGAGGCGCTTAAAGTCCCGGCTGGCGAAATATTCGTCATATTTTTCCTGTTGATCAAAGCGCACCCGCAACCGCTCGCGCTCGACCAGCTTGATATAGGGAATCAGGTTGCTGAGGGCTTCAAGCTTAAGTTTGAGGATGTCAGGTGCGAGTCCCTCACCCTTGCCGAGGGGGCCAAAGGTTTTGAGCTGCTTGCCGAAATCATTCATCACCTCAGCGTAGCGTATGCCTTCAGAGGCGGCAATCCATTCCAGCCGCAGCCGTTGTGGTTCGATGCCGATTTCCTGCAGCAGTTTGCGTCCCAGATGCATATTGAATAAGGCGTCGTAATTGCCTTCGGTGACATAATGGCATTCGCCCAGCCAGCAACCGCCGATAAACACGCCGTCGGCACCATTGGAATATGCGCGCAGGATAAATGCGAGGTCGACACGGCCGGTGCACATGACCCGGATAATCTTGGTTTCAGTGGTGTATTGTTGTCTGGAAACTCCAGACAGGTCCGCAGCCCCGTAGGCTCACCAGGTACACAAAAATCCGACGACGCTGGGTTTGTATTCAAAACCGGCCATGGTTACCTCCTTTCCAGAGCAATCCGTTTAGTGTGAGTGGGTTTCAGCATAGTCCGGGATCGCCCCGTCAATCTGGGCAAAAATTTCATCATCGGTGTAGTGCTTCAGATAGATCGCCCCGGTCGGGCATTTGGCGTTGCACAGGCCATCACCCTTGCACAGCACCGCTTCCACCCGCGCCTTTTTGCCTTTGGGAGTATCAATAAAGGTGATGGCGTTGTAGCTGCAGCTGGTAATACAGGCCCCGCAGGAAATGCAGGCCTCTTCATTGACGTCGCACACTGCGCCCGAGGCGGTGACGGAATCACCGGCGAGGATACCGACGGCGCGGCCAGCCGCACCCAGAGCCTGGCTGATGGTTTCATCGAGATGTTTCGGATAATGGGCAGTGCCGCACATAAAGACCCCGTCGGAGGCAAAATCGACCGGCCGCAGTTTGACGTGGGCTTCCTGAAAGAAGCCGTCGGGGTTGGTTGAAACCTTGAAGAGCTTGGCCAGTTCATGGGTGCTTTCCGCCGGCACCACTGCCGCTGACAGGGCGACCAGATCAGCTTCCAGTTCCAGCATCTGCCCCAACACCAGATCGGGAACCTTGATGTTCAGCTTGTCACCGGCTGCGGTTACCACTGGTTTATGCTCGGGCTCAAAACGGATGAACTTGACATCCAGCTCAGCCGCCGCGCGGTAGAAATCTTCTTTGAAACCATAACTGCGCATATCGCGAAACAGGATGTGGATATCGATTGCCGGATTCAGTTTTTTGAGTTTCAGGGCGTTCTTGAGCGCCTGGCCACAACAGACGCGACTGCAGTAGTTGCGCCCTTCTTCACGACAACCGACGCACTGGATCATCACCAGGCTTTCTGCAGCGGCGATGCGGGGGTTCTGTGCGACTATCTCCCCTTCCAGTTCCAGCTGGGTGAGCACCCGCTCGTCGCTGCCGTAGAGATATTCCGTCGGGCGGTGCTCTGCGGCGCCGGTGGCAATGATGGCGATGCCGTGGGCAATTTGCCTTACCCGGCCCGCCGTGGAGACGCTGGTGACAAAATTGCCGATATAGCCGTCTACATCCTGAATGCTTGCCTCGGTTAAAACGTGGATCGACGGCTGCCGATAAACCTTGCGCACCAGGTCATGCAACTGGGCCTGAACACTCATGCCATTCAGGGTGTAATGGATTCTTCGGGCCATGCCGCCCAGATCGGCAGCTTGCTCGATCAGATAAACTTCAAAGCCCTGTGCGGCCATGTTCAAGGCGCTGGTCATGCCTGCCAGGCCACCGCCGACCACCAGGGCGACCTTGTTGACCGGCAGTTCAAACTCTTGCAAGGGCTGCAGATGCGCGGCGCGCGCTACCGACATGCGGATGATATCCTTGGCCTTCTGGGTGGCATTCTCCTTGTCTTTAGAATGCACCCAGGCACAGTGCTCGCGGATATTGGCAAACTCGAAGAAATATTGATTGATGCCCGCTTCCCGGCAGGTATCGCGGAACAGCGGCTCATGGGTGCGCGGCGTACAGGCCGCCAGCACCACGCGGTTGAGCCCTTTGTCTTTGATTTGATTGGTGATCTGCTGGGCATTTTCGGTCGAGCAGGCGAACAGATTTTCCCCCGCCCAGGAAACATTCTTCAGGGTTGCAGCATATTCGATTACCTCTGGAATATTCACCACCCGGCCGATATTGGCGCCGCAGTGGCACACCACCACCCCGATCTTGAGCTCCTCTTGTGACACGTCCCGCTCCGGCGGATAGAGGCGTTCACGACTCAGCTTATTGCGTCTATAGCTCAGCAGCTGACCACAAAGGGCATCGGCACCGCTGGCGGTGACCACCGACTCGGGGATATCCATCGGCCCCTGAAAGGCCCCACTGACGAAGATCCCTTGGCGGGTGGTGGCAATCGGATTGGCCGGGTCGATCTTACAGAAACCCTGATCATTGAGTTCAATTCCGCAGATGTTCGCCAGTTTCACCGCATCGGCCGGCGGATTCAGCCCGACCGACAGCACCACCAGATCGAACTCCTCTTCCTTGACCCCCTCAGCAAAGGTCGCGTAGCGAATGGTGACATTGTTGTTTTCGGGAATTTCACGGCCAATGGTGACATAGCTGCGGATGAAACGCACGTCGTCGAGTTTTTCGGCGCGTTGGTAGAAGCGCTCGAAATCTTTACCATAGGCACGAATATCGTTATGGAAGATGGTGGCAGCGAGATCGGGGTAATGATCTTTAGAGAGGATCACCTGCTTCTGGGTATAGGTGCAGCAGACCGCCGAACAGTATGAGTTACCGCCCGGAATCACCTGGCGTGAGCCAACGCACTGGATCCAGGCGATGCGCTGCGGATGGGCCAGATCAGAAGGGCGCTGAATCTCCCCTTCGTAAGGGCCGGTGGAGCAGAGAATGCGTTCGAATTCGAGGCTGGTGACAACATTTTTCATGCGCCCGTAGCCATAATCACCGCGCAGCTTCGGATTGAAGATATCGAAGCCAGGGGCGAGCAGGATCGCGCCCACCTCCAGTTCGAAGGGCTCGGGCTGCTGATGCAGATCTATCGCGTTGGTCTTGCACGCACCGACGCAGATTTGACACTTCCCCTCTTGCAGATAAAGACAGGTCTCCGGGTCAATGTAAGTGACCAGCGGCTCCGCTTGTGAAAAATAGATATGTACCGATTTGTTGGCCGAGAGCCCCTGATTAAAGGGATCGGGGATCTTGACCGGGCAGTAATCGACACAGATGTTACAGCCGGTGCACTTGTCTTCGATAATATAGCGTGGCTTTTTGATCAAACTGACCGTGAAATTGCCCGCTTCTCCGCTGACGCGCTCAACTTCGGTATAGGTAATAATTTCGATATTGGGATGGCGCGAACATTCAATAAATTTGGGCGATTCAATACACATGGAGCAGTCATTGGTGGGGAAGGTCTTGTCCAGCAGCGACATTTTGCCGCCGATAGAGGGCGATTTATCGACCAGAAACACCCGGAAACCAGAATTCGCCAGATCGAGAGAAGCCTGAATGCCGCTGATACCGCCACCGACGATGAGAACATCGCCACGGTTGCGATCGACGGAATGATCTGCCGCGAGAAGTTCGACTGAATTGCTTGCCATGATTCTTCCTTTATCAGACTTAAAGTACCGCCTGAATGATTTCGGTCAGATCTTTAATCTCCAGGGCTTCACCCTCGTTCAGGCCCAGGCAGCTGTCGGTGAAGTTGGTAATGCAATAGGGGCAAGAAGTCACCAGCACCTCGGCACCGACGGCCAGCGCCTGCCGCACCCGCAAATCTGAGAAGCGATCTTCCTTGGGGGTCTCCATCCAGATGTGACCGCCACCACCGCCGCAACAGAGGCTGTTCTCGCGCGAATCGGCCATCTCATTCAGAGTCAACCCGGTTATCTGCTGCAACAGCTCGCGCGGCGCAGCGTAGATGCCGTTATGCCGCCCCAGGTAGCAGGGGTCGTGATAGGTGACCTGTTTGGGATAGGCACCGCTCAGGGTGAGGCGGCCGGTTTTTAGCAGTTCGGCGATATATTCGGAGATGAACACCACCTCGAAGTTGACCATGAATTCGGGATATTCGTTCTTGAAGCTGTGGTAGCAGTGGGGGGATGAAACCAGCACCTTCTTCACACCCCGATCAATAAAGGCCTTGATATTATCCTTGGCCAGACGTTTGAACAGCTCTTCATTGCCGGTCTTGCGAATGCTTTCGCCACAGCAGCTCTCCTTGCTGCCGAGGATGCCGAAATCAACCCCGGCCTTGTTCAAAATGGCGGTGGTGGCTTTGGCGACTTCATGCATACGCGGATCATAGCTGAGATAACAGCCGGTAAAATAGAGGATTTCCATCCCCTCGGCGTAAGGCTTGACCGCAAGCTCCTTGGCCCAGTCGGCGCGTTTATCGCGCTCGCCACCCAGAGAGTTACCTTCAGAGGTCAGGCTGGCGATGATATTCTGGATGGGCGCGACATTGCCCGGATAGACATCGTACTCGGCGCCGAGTTTGCGCAGGGCGACTCCGGCTTCGATCTGGTTCACGCCGCGCGGGCAACGCTGCACGCAGGTGCCGCAGGTGGTGCAGCGCCACATCTCTTCCTGGTCGATCTCGGTCAAACCGAAGGTCGCCTGGCGAATGATCTTGCGCATACTGAAATCGCGCACCCGGTTCCAGGGACAGACTGCATCGCACAGGCCGCACTGGTAGCAGTACTTGAAGGAGTCGCCACCCTTTGCTTTGATGACTTCGATGATTTCATTTTCGGGGGCTAGAGTCTCCACACATTCACCTCTTGGCTTTGGCCAGCTGCGCCACCATGTCGGCGACCTTGTCGAGACCATGTTTGTTGACCAGGGATTGCAGCCCGGCCTCAATCTCTTCCGGTTTCAGCTCTTCGTCGTCGATCTCCACTTCCCGTTCTTCATAGGTCAGGGCGTCAACCATGCACCACTTGACACACAGGGGTTCCTCCTCCCCTTCGCACATGTCGCATTTCAGCGGCAGACCGGAATCGGGTTCCTTGAACTCGTCGCGCGACGGGCAGGCCGCCCGGCAGAAGACACATTCGTCGTATTCTTTGCCGTCGATGGTGTATTTATCTCTTCCCGCACATTCGGCCGCGGCATAATCACCAGCGTAGACCGGCACATAGACGTCGCGGATCGGCTCGCGGGTCACGCGGATACGCGAGCGCGCCGGATTATTGCTGCTGTACTTCGGCGTGGCATGAAATGAAGAGCAAATGACCTCACAGGCCCGGCAGCCGTTGCATTTATCGATGTCGATCTTGATCGTCTTAATCGTTTTAGTTTTGGGAGTGTTCTTCATGCTCGGGCCTCCACTGCGTTGGCAACCGCGGGGTTTTCAGCGACGGTCAAAATACCCCGCTTGAGAAATTCGTCACTGACATAATCCAGCCCCAGATCATGTAAGGATTCCCGGGTCGGGATGCCATCATTATTCCAGCCTTTCAGCTGATAATAGGCATCCAGCAGCTGCTCTTCCAGTTCGGGAAAGCGTTTTTTCCAATGATTGGCCGGCGGCTTTTCATCCTTGCGCCGCATGCCGCGGCTGATATTGACCGCCCGCACCAGAGTCCGGTAACGCTTGGCGGCTTTTTTGAGCTGTTCTTCGTCCATCGCGATCCCGGCCCCGGCGGTGATAAACTGCGGATAGTTGTGAATATGATAGGGCGGTTTCAGCGGAAAGGAGGACAACCCGGCACACTGACCGAGGGCGTCATCGATATAGTGCATGGTCTCCTGCCAGTCGACGATGGCGCAGGACATATCGATGGTCGGATAGTAAGGATTCGAGTTTTCACCACGAAATTCCCAATCGAGGAGAATCTGCTTGAAGCGGTCGTCCGGAACCTGAATCCAGTCGGCAACGAACGCCTCGCGCTCCTCTTTGGTGGCAAAGGGCGCCTGGGGAAACTGTCCCTCAATCTGGGTAATGTTCATCTTTTCGCCGGTGGCGTACATCAAAAAATAGACCGGGTTCAGCATCGACAGTTTCAGCGGTAACTGCTCGGTCTTCTTGATATTATTGTGCGCGTAGGCCTCAGCACCATTGCCGATCTGTTTGGCCGCCCAATAGGTGCCGTTGGCGAGGATGTCGCCAATTCCTTCGCGCCGGACAATTTTGTCGAGCAGATAGTAAAAGCGACCTTCGTTATCATCCGGCATATCGGGAAAATCAGCAGCGGGCAGGATATCGTTTTCCAGCAGTTCCAGGGCGAAAGCCATCACCTGCGGGGTGGAAAAGCCATCCACGCCGTACTCGGTGGCCTTCTGCGCGATGCGCAGCCCAAAGTCGAGGTTCGAAAAAGCGCCCATGGTGTAGGTAAGTTTGGTGAAGCATTTCATCATGTAAGTCGGCAGGCCCGGCAGCGAAATGGTTGCGCCGCATTCCATCGGGCAGTTGAAGCAGCTCACCAGCCGGGTGCGCGCTTTTTCGAGAGTTTCGGTCCACTCTTTTTCGATCTCTTCGTTCCAGAAGTCTTTGCGCCGTTCGCGGGAATTGCCCCACATGAAATTTTCGGTATGCCACTTTTCATCATGGACTTTCATCTCCTGTGGTGAACCCAACCCGGCCAGAATCGGCATAACCCCGGGGATCGGATGGCCTTCACGGTGCTTGATGTAGGCCAGCACCTCGTGGCACAGCTCCATATATTTTTCCGGTTCGGCGATGTTGAGATCCCTGCTGCCGCGCACCGCAATCGCCTTGACCCCCTTATCGCCCATCACCGCGCCGATTCCGCCGCGGCTGGCACTCGAACGGCCCTGCTCGATCGAAGCATAGAACACCCGGTTTTCCCCGGCCATGCCGATGGCTGCGACCTGGGCCTTGGGCTCTTTCAGCTCGGCCTTGATCAGCTCGGCGGTTTCGACCGCGCCCTTGCCGCGCAAATGCGCGGCGTCACGGATCTCGACCTTGTCGTCCTTGATCCACAGATAAACCAGCTCGGGGGATTTTCCGCGCAGGATCACCTTGTCATAACCGGCGTATTTCAATTCCGGCGCCCAGAAGCCGCCCATCATCGAAAAGGCCATCAATTTTGTCTGGGGGGAGATGGTTGAAACGATCGTTCGGTTGCAGCCGGTGGCGGGGGTACCGCACAAGAGCCCGGTGCCGAAGATCAGCAGGTTATCGGGAGAAAAGGCCTCAACCTCGGGTGCAACCCTATCCCAGATGAGTTTGGTGTTGGTTCCCA
>Ga0210053_1002191_pt1 | contig 17019 bp, 13 predicted proteins | sample CryGeymeta201512_FD_185467 | JGI IMG/M metagenome (GOLD analysis project Ga0210053, IMG submission 185467) | Groundwater microbial communities from Crystal Geyser aquifers in Utah, USA - Crystal Geyser metaG 2015-12 (SPAdes) (version 2) | ecosystem: Environmental > Aquatic > Deep subsurface >... | reverse complement strand
GGCACATCCGCATACGCGCCGAAAAAGGCGAAGTAGGCCTGGTTGAGTTTGCGGATGGCGTAGCCGTTGTCCCAGAAGAACTGGCGGCGCGCTTCCATGTAGGCTTCGGCCTCATCAATTTTTCCATATCTGGAAAAGGTTGCTGTAATCGTCCGTCCACAAGCGGATGGATGTTTTATACCCGCTCAATGGTGTGCTGGCACGCGCAATTGCAGAATTTTCGAGCAGGGCCGGGTCACGCGCCAGCAGCATCCAGATCGAACGGAAGCCGCGCACGCCGTCGCCTGGGGTCTCGATCAGCACGCGGCTCAGGTGGTAATAATCCGCCAATTGCCAGATGACAGGCCGGAGGTCCAGGTGTTGATTCGTGATATTGACGGCCAGTACGCCCTCCGGCTGAAGATGCGCCAGGTACAGGGCGAACGCTTCTTTCGTCACCAAATGCACCGGGATCGAGTCGCTGCTGAAAGTGTCCAGAACAAGGATATCGAAGTTCTGGCGTTCACCCGCGGCCAGCTCATTTTCGAGCGAGAGTCGTGCATCGCCAAGTACGACCGTCACGTTTGCTTTGCTGTCCGCCAGGAATGAAAAATAGCCTCCCTGCCCCTCCGCCAGGCGCACCACCTCCGGATTGATCTCGTAGAAACGATAGGCATCGCCCGGCTGCCCGTAGGTCGCCAAAGTGCCCGCCCCCAGCCCCAGCACGCCGACGCGCATCCCCTGCTTATAATCGGGATAATTCAGGATCGCCAGCCCAATCCCGCTGCTTTCCACGTAATAGCTGGTGGGCAGGTCGCGCTTATCCGCCGCCTCGAATTGAAAACCGTGCTGCGTGATGCCATGGATCATGTGGTAGGCGCGCAATTCAGGATCGCTGGCATCCAATTCCTTCACCCGGATGATCCCATAGAAATTGCGCCCGGCGACCAGCGCGTCCGAAAACACGCCCGAGATGTAATAACCGCTGAAGATGACAGAGGCCACTGCCAGGCCGCCGATCATGGCCCGATAAGCAAATTGCAGCGAATGGTTGCGCTCTTGGCAACCATTATGAGGCAGGCCGGTCGTCTTCTTGAGGAACGATAAAATGGTCAGCAAAACCCAACAGAACGCCAGGCCGACCAACAGCTCCCAGTATCCGCGAAAAATAAACGGGGCGACCAGGTTGACGAAGATCCCGCCGATCGCGCCGCCAATCGAAACCATCAAATAGAAACTCGTCAGGTGCTGCGGCGCAGGCTTGAGGTTGACCAATTCGCTGTTACAGATCATGCAGCTCACGAACAACAAGACGCTGTAGATCGCGATCTGCAAAACGAAGTTCACCAAAGGCTGGAACAGCAGCCAGATGACCGCCGCGCTGAACACGAGTAGCAGCAGGCTGTAGAGCGGCCGCACGTACCAGCGCTCGCTGGAAAAGGCCAGGATGAACGTCAACAGGTAGATCGTCAGCGGCAGCACCCACAGGAAAGGGACGACGGCCACTTCCTGGGAAATCTGGCTTGTCACCGCCAGGAGCAAGACCGAGGCGCAGGCGCTGAGCGCGATCCACAGGATGCGCAGACCGGGCGACGGCCGCGCCGCATCGGCTTTTTTACTCGCCCCGGAACCGGGCGCCTCCGCCGGAAGCTTGGTCCGCAGGAGGCGGTACGACCCGTAGCCTGCCAGCAGCCCGAACAGCACGTACCCCCCCGACCAGGCCCATCCCTGCCAGCGCAAGGTCAGGAATGGCTCGAATAGGATCGGGTAACTGACCAAAGCCAGCAGAGAGCCAAGATTCGAGAGGGCGTAGAGACGATAAGGTGAACGGCCGGGGAATATCCGGCTGAACCACGCCTGCATGAGCGGCCCGTTCGTGGATAAGACAAGATACGGCAGTCCCACCGAAACCGCCAGAATCTTGAAAATATCCCAAATGGGAAAAGCAACGCCCTGCGGCTTCCAACCTGCGCCCGGCATGATCGGCGCAGGCCAGAGCACGCCCATTGCCAGGATGACAACCAGCGAGAGTCCGACCAATACCAGGTGAACGACTCCCTGGCGCGAGCTGCGGAAGCGAGCGATCAGCCAGTAGGCATAAGCATACCCGCCGGTCAGCAAGGCCTGAAAGAACAGCATCACCGTAGACCACACTGCCGGTGTGCCGCCAAACCAGGGTAAAATGAACCGTCCGATCATCGGTTGGACTTGGAAGAGCAAGAAAGCGGAGATGAAGACGCTGATGGCAAAGAAGAGCATGGCCGTGTCCTTTTGGTTGATTTTACAGCTTATCGCCGGGCGCGTATTCATTTGTCGCTCAACAACTTTCCACTCACATTTCCAACACGATCAAAAACCTGATCATCGGCTCTCCCCTACCCACTCCGCAACTGGCAGATAAGCGCCTGAACAAGCTCCGCGCCTTGGTGATCGAGAAAGAGTGCATCAATTCTTGAAATTGCCAGGGACGGGTATTTCGGTGATTTCATTCGGATAAAATATGCTACAATGATTTTAATCTCTGGCAGTCCATAAGCCGTTGAGCCACCGTTGGACGGCTGAGAAAATGGGCTCATTGGGAATCGGCGTGGTGTGCCGCCAGATGTAGGTCGGATTGCCAATCCGAATTACGCCACGCACCATATATGGCGGTCTATCACGGCAAATCCCAGAGAGCCAAAAAAGACATAGTCTCCAAATTATGTGCTTGAGTGAAAAGAAAAGCCGAAATCTTGCCTCTGCTCGGCCTGGATTGCCAAATCCGGGTCCACTGCGCCGGATTTGGCAATCCGGCGTGAGCGGAAACTAGCCAAGCACATAACTTGCTACTATGTCCAAAAATAAAACCATGCCGATCATTCGCATCCCCACACCCCTGCGTCCTTACGTCAACGGCCAGGGTGAAGTGCCCGTCCAGGGCAAGACCGTAGCCGAAGTCATGCAGGATTTGGTGACCCAGTTCCCGTCTTTGCGGCCTCACTTGTATAACAGTGAGGGCCAACTGCGACCGTTCGTCAACTTGTTCCTCGGCGCGGACAATGTCAAGGAGCTGCAAGGCCTGGTAACGCCGTTGAACGAAACCGATACACTGATTCTGATCCCGTCCATCGCGGGAGGATGAATAACCATGCTTCCTGAATTATCCCACGAAGAGATCCTTCGTTATTCCCGCCACTTGCTCATCCCCGAAGTCGGGATGGAGGGGCAGAGGAAACTCAAGGCCTCCTCCGCCCTCGTCATCGGCGCCGGCGGCTTAGGCTCACCGGTCGCGCTCTACCTGGCCGCGGCTGGCGTCGGTCGCCTCGGGCTGGTGGATTATGACGTGGTGGACGGATCCAACCTCCAGCGTCAGGTGGTACACGGCACGGGGACGGTGGGCAGGCCCAAGGTCGAGTCCGCCCGCGCCCGTCTCCTGGACCTGAATCCTGACATCCAGGTGGACGCGTTCAACGAGCCTTTTACATCTGCCAATGCCATGCGGATTGCCGAGCCGTTCGACATCCTCGTTGACGGCACGGACAACTTCCCGACCCGTTACCTATCGAACGACGTATGTGTGCTGCTCGGCAAGCCGAACGTCTATGGCTCGATCTTCCGCTTCGATGGGCAGGCGAGCGTCTTCTACGCCAAAGAAGGCCCCTGCTACCGCTGCCTGTTCCCTGAGCCGCCTCCGCCGGGACTGGTGCCTTCCTGCGCCGACGCCGGCGTGCTGGGCGTGCTGCCCGGCACGATTGGGACGATCCAGGCCACCGAGGCGATCAAGATGCTGCTCGGCATCGGTTCGCCGCTGGTCGGGCGGCTGCTGCTCTACAACGCCCTGGATATGACGTTCGAGTACGTCAAGCTGAAGAAGAACCCGAACTGCAAGATTTGCGGCCCGCACCCGGAAGTGACCGGGCTGATTGACTATGATGCCTTCTGCGGCGTGCCGGCCCTTCGACAGGCTCAGGGCGGGGTTCATGAAGAAGGCTCGGCGGGCAGGGATTGGGATATTACGGCCACCGATCTGGCCGCGAAGATCGGGCGCGGCGAGAAGCTGCGTCTGATTGATGTGCGCGAACCGCACGAGTTGGAAATATCGTATATCGCCGGCGCGGAATTGTTCCCGCTCGGCGAGCTGGCCTCCCGCCTGCCCGAACTGGACAGCGCCCAGGAGATGGTGGTTTTCTGCAAAACCGGGACGCGCTCGCGCCGTGCGCTGGAGATGCTGGTCAGCGCCGGGTTCAGGAAGGTGAAGAATTTGAGAGGGGGAATTAATGCTTGGGCGGAAGAAGTGGATAAGAGCTTGCCCGTGTATTAGTTCAGTAAGACAGCTAATCTTTCCAGTACTTCTGAAAAAACTTCCGCAGGTAGAGAACATATTCTTTCGGCTTGCCGAACGCGCCAATCCAGATTTTTGATCTGGTCTGTCAAAATAACTCCCTTTACGGGTAAACCTTCGGGCAAGATCACTTCGAATGGGTAGCCCTTTACCTGGCTGGTGATTGGGCAAAAAATCGCCAGCCCGACTTTGCTATTATATGCCGCAGGCGAGAGAACCAGCGCTGGACGCCGCCCTGCCTGTTCGTGTCCCGCTTGCGGATTGAAAGTTAGCCAAACGAGGTCGCCGCGTTCAGGGATGTAAACCATTACCACACCTCGTTGCCAACTGCTTCGCCGGTATCTATAGCGCTATGCAAATTTTCGTTAGTCACTCTTGCCAGCAATTGATCCAGGGTGGGGGCGCTCTCTGAACGTTGAATGATCAGCTTCCCTTCCTCGACCTTCATTTCGACAGCCGTGTTATATTCCAAACCAACTTCGCGGACTACATGCTTTGGAATCCGTACTGCAAGGCTGTTACCCCATTTTTGCACGCGTGTTTTCATAGATCATCTCCTGTATCTACAAAGATGATACACCTTTCACAAGAGTTTGACAAGATTAAACTAATACATGCTTCAGCGGATAGGGAAGCGGATAAACGGATTCGTCAACGGATAGGGAAGCAGTAAACGGATGGAAGCAGAGACGAACAGCCCGCACGTGCCAATCCAACTTACCGCTGGCGGCGCGCAACGGTAAGTTCCAGAGATAAGGTACAATTGCCCCCATGTCCAAACAAACCTTACTGGCTGTTCTGGCTCACCCCGATGACGAATCCTTCGGCATGGGCGGCACGCTGGCTCTCTACGCCTCGCGCGGCGCGGACGTGTACCTGGTTTGCGCGACGCGCGGCGAGGTGGGCGAGGTGGATGACTTGAAAGGCCATGCCTCTGTCGCCGACCTGCGCGAGGCCGAGCTGCGCTGCGCGGCGGTTCATCTCGGATTGAAAGGCGTCCACTTCCTGGATTACCGTGATTCGGGTATGCCTGGCTCGCCAGATAACCACCATCCCCATGCTCTTGCCGCCCAGCCGCTGGACGAGGTGGCTGCGAAAGTTGCCTATTATATTCGTGAGCTTTGTCCGCAGGTGGTGCTGACCTTCGATCCCATCGGCGGCTACCGCCACCCGGATCACATCGCCATCCACCAGGCGACGGTGCGCGCCTTCGAGCAGGCTGCCAACCCGTCCTTCGCGCCGGATGGCTTGCTTCCGTACCGGGCGCAGAGGCTGTATTTCCACACCATCCCACATGGCTTTTTGAAAACTATCGTGTGGCTGCTCCATCTCCTGGGCAAGGATGCTCACAAGTGGGGTCGGAACGGCGACATTGACCTGGCAGCCATCGCCGCAGTGGATTTCCCAACCCATGCCCGCATTGACATTCGCTCCGTGCTGGAGAAGAAAGAGAAAGCTGGCGCATGTCACGCCAGCCAGGGCGGGGGGCGCATGGGAGGCAGCCTGGCCGGTGCCATCATCCTGCGCCTGTTCAGCGGGCAGGAGAATTTCATACGCGCTTACCCACCTGTCGAAACGGGAGAGAAGGTCGAACGGGATTTATTTGCAACGGTAACCGGAGATAAACGGGGATAAACGTTAATCGGGGAAACAAAATGGGGGGATGAGATTGAGAGCCAGCAATTTGATTTTGGGGCCGTCAACTTTCAAAATCGTCACCGAACCGGTGCGCGCGGTCAACCGTTGGAAGTTGTCCAATGGCAGGCCTATGTAGTGCGCCACGGCCAGTTTGATCGGGTCGGCGTGAAAGATCACGGCGACCATTTTGTCTTTCCTGTGCGAGGCAGCGATTCGCTCCAGCGTGGCGACGGCGCGTTCTTGATTCTCGGCGAAACTTTCCCCACCCGGAAAGCGGAATTGTGACGGCGTTTGCTGGATCACCTTCCATTGCTTGGTTCGGCCCAGGGCTTTCCACGAACGTCCCGCCCACACGCCGACATCGGTGTCACTCAGGCCTGGTTCAACCTGGATTTCCAGTCCCTTTGCGTGGGCCAGCGGGCTGGCGGTCTCGACGGCGCGCTCCAGCGGACTGGAGTAGATGGCAGCAATGGGGAGAGCCTTGAGCGCAGCGGCCAGCGCCTCAGCCTGTTGGCGGCCTTCGTCATTCAGATGCACGCCGGGGATTCGTCCGGGCAGGATGTTTTTCTTGAGGTAATCGTTTTCGCCGTGGCGGATGAGGAAAAGCGTTGGCATGTTTTAACGTTGACACGTTGGCAGGTTAGCAGGTTGGCAGTTCAGGGCACATGCGAACGTGTAAACTTGTAAACGTTCAAACCTTCAAACTTGGTAACGTTATTTGATGTGTCGCTTCAACTCGTCAATCTTTTCCTGCGTCAGGTCGGGAATATCTTCGCGGCGGGTGATGCCGAGGGCTTTGCGCTGCGCTTCGCGCCACATTTCCAGACGCTGGCGGACTTGCACCTCATAACCTACAGTGGAAGGCTTATAGAAATAGGTGCCGAGCAATTCCTTGGGGAGATATTGCTGGGGAATGAAGTGGTCTGCGTGCATGTGGGGATATTCGTAGCCCTTGCCGTGACCCAGCGCGACGGCGTCACGGCTGGAATCCTTCAGGTGCGAGGGTACGTCGCCGAGGCCGGCCTGCTCGATGCGCTCGAAGGCCTTGAAATAAGAAGTGGCCGTGTTGGACTTGGGCGCGGTTGCCAGGTAGAGCGTGGCCTCGACGATGGGATATACGCCCTCCGGCAGGCCGATGAAATCAAACGCTTGCGCGGCTGAAGCGGCTACTACGATGCCCATCGGGTCGGCCAGGCCGATGTCTTCCCCGGCCAGGATGATGAGACGGCGCAGGATGAAGCGCGGGTCCTCGCCCGCGTAGATCATCTTGGCCAGCCAGTAGAGGGCCGCGTCCGGGTCCGAGCCGCGCACGGACTTGATGAAGGCCGAGACCGTGTCGTAATGGGCGTCGCCGTCCTTGTCATAAAGCACGGCGCGGCGCTGGATGGATTCCTGGGCCACATCCAGGGTGATGTGAATGTCGCCGTTCACATCTGGAGATGTGGACTCCACAGCTAACTCAAGCGCGTTGAGGGCGTTGCGGGCGTCGCCGCCGGCCACGTCAATCAGGTGCTGGCGGGCGTCCGGGTCGAGGGCGATGCGTCGCGTCGCGTAACCGCGCTCAGGGTCCGCCAGGGCGCGATCCAGGATCAAGCCGGTCTGTTCCTCGGCCAGAGGAAAAAGCTGAAAAACGCGCGAGCGCGAGACCAGCGCGCCGATAACTTCGAAATACGGGTTCTCGGTGGTCGCGCCGATCAGTACGAACGTGCCGTTCTCGACGTGCGGCAGGAGCGCATCCTGCTGCGCCTTGTTCCAACGATGGACTTCGTCCACGAACAGGATGGTTTTCTTCTGGTACAGGCGGCGGCGCTCGAGGGCGGCGTCAATCACATCCCGGAGTTCGGCTTTGCCAGCTAATACCGCCGAGAGTGTCTCGAAATGGGACTTGGTCTGGTTGGCGATGACCATGGCCAGCGTGGTCTTGCCGGTACCGGGCGGCCCCCACAGGATGATGGACGAGAAAAGCCGGTCGGCTTCGATGGCGCGGCGCAGGAGCTTGCCCGGCCCGACGATGTGCTCCTGGCCGACGAACTCGTCCAGCGTGCGCGGGCGCATCCGGGCGGCCAGGGGCGCCTCGCTTTTCATGCGTTCCTGCATGGCATGGGTGAAGAGATCCATGCCCCCATTATACCTGTATGGCGTAAGGAACCCATTTTCTCCGAGAAAACGGGTTCCTGTAGAGTCTATTCCAGCGGCAGCTCGAACTGTTGACCCGGTTGAGGCGGGATTTTGCCGTTTTGGTTGCCAAGAGCGCAACCACTTTCGGTGGCTGCGCCGACGCGTTTCAAGTCGGCGACAGCGATGCGCGCCAGCGAAGCCACCTTGTCGCCTTCTTTGACATCCATCATGTGGATGCCGCGCGTGGCGCGCCCGGCCTGTTTCACATCCCCGACTTTCATGCGCAAGACGATGCCGTTGGCTGAAATGAGAGTCAAGTCGTCGGCGGCCTGGACGACGCGCGCCGCAGTGATGATACCCACTTTACCGAGAGCTTTCTTGTCAATCGTCTGGACGCCGCCCGTGGCGCGGCCCTTGACAGGATACTCACTCAAAGGCGTCCGTTTGCCGTAGCCCTCGACCGTGACCAGCACCAGTTCGCCGCCCGGCTCGACCACGTCCATACTAGCAACCTTGTCTTTTCCGCTCAGGCGGATGCCCGTCACGCCGGCCGCGCTGCGTCCCATGAGCCGAACCTCGTCTTCGCAAAAGCGCAAGGCTTGTCCCTGCTCGGTGATCAGGATGACATCGTTTTTACCGGAGGTCAGCCTGGCCCAGCCGAGTTCATCGCCTTCTTCGAGGTTGATGGCAATAATACCTGATGGCCTCACGGCAGCTAATTCGGAGAGGGCCATGCGCTTCATGCGTCCATTGCGCGTGGCCAGGGTGATGTTTTCTGACAATTCAAAATTGGGTACCGCCACGGCCGCGGTGATGATCTCGCCCGGCTCGAGTGAGAGCACGTTTACCAACGGAATGCCCTTAGTCGTCCGGCGCGAAGCATTCGTTGTCCCGGCGTCCGGGATTTGGTAGACCTTTTCGGCGTAGACCTTGCCCCGGTCAGAGAAGAACAGCATGGTCTCCAGTGAACGCGCCGGGATGAGGGTCAGCACTTCGTCTTCTTCTTTCGTGGCGTGACCAGTCACGCCGCGTCCGCCCACGCCCTGCGAACGGTAGGCCGTCGCGGCCACGCGTTTGACGTAGCCCATAGCGGTGATGCTGATCAGGACGGCTTCATCCGGCACCAGGTCCGCTTCGCTCAAGTCTTCGCTGGCATCCGGGGCAATGTGCGTGCGGCGTTCATCGCCATATTTTTCGGACAGTTCACGCATGTCTTCCTTGATAAGCTCCAGGATCTTCTTCGGGTGCGCCAGCAAGTCTTCCAGATGGGCAATCTGTTCTTTGACCTGCTTGTATTCATCCTCGATCTTCTGGCGCTCCAGTGCAGCCAGGCGGCGCAATTGCATGTCCAAGATGGCCTGCGCCTGTAACTCACTCAGCTTGAAGCGCTTTATCAGGCGATCTTTGGCTACCTCGGCATCCGGGGATTCTTTGATGGTCTGGATGACGGTGTCCAGGTTGTTCAGCGCTATCGTCAGGCCTTCAAGGATGTGGGCGCGCGCACGCGCCTTTTCCAGTTCGAACTGTGTGCGGCGGGTGATGACCGTCTGGCGGTGCTCGATGAAAATCAGCAGAGCCTTCTTGAGCGGCAGCAGGTGTGGCTCGTTGCGCCCCGTTTCATCGGCGACCAGGGCCAGCATCTGCACGCCGAACGTGGATTGCAGCGGCGTGTACTTGTAAAGCTGGTTGAGCACCTTCTTCGGTTGAGCGCCGCGCTTGAGTTCGATGACGATGCTCATGCCGCGCCGGTCGGATTCGTCCCGCAGGTCGGAAATGGCGTCAATCCGCTCATTGCGGGCCAGGTCAGCGATGCGTTCGATCAGGCTGGATTTGTTGACTTGATAGGGAATCTCGGTGATGACGATGCGGTGCCGGTTGCCGGACATCTCCTCGACGTGGGCCAGGCCGCGCAGGACGATGCGTCCCCTACCGGACCCGTAGGCCTGGTCAATGCCCTCCTTGCCGACGATCACCCCCCCGGTCGGGAAATCCGGCCCTGGGATGAACTTCATCAAAAACTCGATTGGGATGTCGTCAATTGTGTCGTAGTTGTTGATGAGGTAAATAATGGCAGCCGATAGTTCTTTCAGGTTATGGGGGGGGATATTGGTCGCCATGCCGACGGCAATGCCGGACGAGCCATTGAGCAGCAGGTTGGGCAGGCGGGAAGGGAGGACGGTCGGCTCTTGTAGCGAGCCATCGAAGTTTTCCGTGAAGCCGACCGTGTCTTTTTCGATGTCGGCCAGCATCTCCTCGGCCATCTTGTGCAGGCGCGCCTCGGTGTAGCGCATGGCGGCCGGGGCGTCGCCGTCCACCGAGCCGAAGTTGCCCTGCCCATCTACCAACATGTAACGCATCGAGAAATCCTGTGCCATGCGCGCCATGGCCTCGTAGACCGCCGAGTCGCCGTGCGGGTGATATTTGCCCAGCACCTCGCCCACGATACGAGCTGACTTCTTATAAGCGGAGTTCGAGCGGATGCCCATATCGTGCATGGCGTACAGGATGCGCCGGTGGACGGGCTTGAGTCCGTCGCGCGCATCCGGCAGGGCGCGGGCGACGATGACGGACATGGCGTAATCCAGATACGCGCTGCGCATCTGGTCGTCAATATCTACTTGTTCGACGGTGCCGATGATTTGCTTGAGCGGAGCATTCGTTGTCACGGGTTCCAGGGTCTGGCCGGTGGGTTCGGGTTCCATAAAATTTCCTTTAACCACGAAGGGCACGAAGGAACCCCTTTGCCTGCACTTGCGCAGGTACAAGTGTGATCCTTTGTGTCCGTAGTGTTTGAATGAATGAATGAGCGCAGGGATTATACCGCAGCCATCTGCTATCCGCCATTCGCTATTTGCCGACTATGGTATAATCTCGCTTGCTTGATCGGGGTGTGGCTCAGTTTGGCTAGAGCACGCGGTTCGGGACCGCGAGGTCGGCGGTTCAAATCCGCCCGCCCCGACAGATAAAAAATACCCTCGTTAGGCGAGGCGGCTGTGTGGGACACAGGCCATTGCCCCGAAACGTCGAAAGACGCCAAGGGGTAAACCAGGCTGGGCCGGCTTAAGGCCCCGCTCAAAGTGGCTGGGAAAGTGGTTGCGCTCTTAGCAACCATGGAAATCCCTACGACGCACAGTGCCAAAGCTCCACCAGGAGGTAACCAACGGCAATTGCCGCCGGTTATGATTGAATGTGTCTGCCTCCTGGATAATGGTAGGGAACGGCCCTACCATAACTGACAGGAGGCTTCTCTTTATCCCCGTGCCGTGGCCTAAGTTCCTATCCGAAAACCTTCCGGAACGCGGACTTTAGTCCGCAATGCAGAGCAGACTGAAGTCTGCATTCCGTTATTCGGATAGGCTCTAAAAGTCAAATCCAACCTCACGGGTGTAGGAAGGAGGTGATTGCATGGACGCTGATGATAGTTCTCTTAATAACCCTGACACGTTTTGGCGGAAGAAGGTGCTCTGCTGCTGGCTGTCCTCGCGCGTCTATGTTGTTGCCTCCGTCGGGCCGGCGGGGGATTAGTGGTAGCCAATGGCTACCATGGTTGCCAAGAACGCAACCACCTTAGCAAAAGGATTACCGGATTTTCTTGATAGCACGCCTCACCCGGGCTTTGCTCTGAGAGGCATAGCCTGTAAAGTTTGATGACGCCGCCATCCGCTGGTCAGAATGGCGGCTTTTGCTGCCTGATTTCTTGAAATCATCATGAGAGGTGTCGTATGGCTTTCTTGAGTGAAATGCTCGGCAGACCGGTAACCGATATAGACGGCAAATTGATCGGGACGCTGAAAGATGTGATCGCGAAACAGATGCAAGAGTTCCCGCATCCCTTGATCCAGGCTATTCTTGTAAGCAGAAAGGGCGAGACCCTGACGGTTAATTATTCGGCAGTGGCTTCGCTGATGTCACCGGTCATCACGTTGATGAAGCGCGTGGAAGACCTTCGTCCCTATCTTGGGCACGAGGAGGATATTTTCTTGAGCCGGGATGTGTTGGATAAGCAGATCATTGATACGGATGGGGCGCGCGTGGTGCGCGTCAACGACGTAGAGCTGATGCGGGTGAATGGCACAATCTACGTCGGCAACGTGGACATTGGGGCTGCAGGCATCCTGCGAAGGGTCGGGTTGGCGCGGGCGGCGAGGTGGCTAAAGCTGCGACCGAACCCGATCTCCTGGAACAATGCCGAGCTGCTACGCCGCGACCAGTCCATGCGCCTGCGTGTGCCTGTTGAAAAGATACACGAGCTGCATCCGGCCGACGTGGCCGAGATCCTCAGCGACTTGAATAAATTAGAAAGCGGTCAATTCCTGGCCGCGCTGGATGTCGAACACCTGGCCGATGCCCTTGAGGAGATCGAGCCTAAATTCCAGGCAAGCCTGATTGAGAGTATGCCCGATGAGAAGGTAGCGGATGTGCTTGAGGAGATGGAACCGGACGAGGCGGCTGACCTGTTGGCTGATCTACCTAAAGAGCGCAAGGAAGACCTGCTGGCTCTGATGGAGAAGGACGAGGCCGAGGACGTCCGCAAGCTGCTGGCCTACCCGGAGGATTCAGCCGGCGGAATCATGACCACAGAATATGCCGCCATTTCTCCGAATCTGACGGCAGCGGGCGCTATCAAGGCGCTGCGCGGCATGGCCGATGAAGTCGAGACCATGTTCTACGTTTACGTGACCGATGAGGAGGATCATCTTCTTGGCGTGTTTTCGCTGAACAATCTCATCTTTGCCAGTCCGGGAGCGATGGTGAAAGACTTTATGGCCGAGCGGGTCATCACCGTCAACCTGACCGACGATCAGGGGACCGTCGCCCAGACCGTCGCCAAGTATGATCTGCTGGCCGTCCCTGTAGTGGACGAGCAGAACCGCCTGCATGGCATCGTCACGGCTGACGACGCCCTGGATAAATTCATTCCAACTGCCTGGAAGAAACAGCTACCCCGCTTCTACCACTAGACATCGCAGGAGAGAACAATGACCAAGGCCCTCGCTCCCATCAGGCGCGGTTTCTTCTCCCGTTTCTGGAAACAGATATTGATCTTCCTCTCGGTGTTCGGCCCGGCGACTATCACCGCCATCTCCGATAATGACGCCGGGGGCGTGGCGACCTATTCCATTGCCGGTGCGAAACTCGGATACCCGATCCTTTTTCTGCTCCTCATCATCACCTTCCTGCTGGGTGTGACCCAGGAAATGGGCATGCGGCTGGCCGTCATCACCCGCAAGGGATTGGCCGATTTGATCCGCGAGAAGTTCGGCGTCCGCACGGCGCTGTTCATGTTTGGCGCCCTGCTGATTGCCAACCTGGGCGTGCTGATAACCGACCTATCGGCAGTCAAGACGACCAGCCGGATGCTGAATCTCCCTGCTGCCCCGGCGGTGCTCGTCATTCTGTTCGTTTCATTTCTTTTTATTGTTTGGGGAAACTACAAGCTGACGCAAGCTATCATGCTGCTCGCCAGTTTATTCTATGTAACTTACATCGTTTCAGCGATCAAGGCCCAGCCGGACTGGGGTTTGGCGGTCAGTAACTTGTTTTACCCGCACGGTGTCGAGGTTACACGGCAGTATATGCGTGACTACTTGCTCATCGGTATGGGCGTATTGGGAACCACGATTACACCTTGGGGGCAGTTTTTTATCAGCAGTTTCGCTTACGATAAGAAGATCGAAAAGGGCAAAGTCAACTACTCTCAAATCGAGACCTACTGGGGCGCGTTCCTGACCGACTTCTTCTCTTTCTTCATGATCGTCGCCACTGCCGCAACGCTGTTTGTCAACCACATCCCGCTCGAAGCGGGCGAACAGGCTGCGCTGGCGATCAAACCCTTCGCCGGCGAACTGGCTGGCACGTTGTTTGCGGTCGGCATTCTCAACGCCGGTTTTATGGGCGTGGTCATCGTCTCGCTTTCGACCGCTTATGCTTTCGCCGAGTTCTTCGGCCTCTCCGGCAGCCTGGACGACTCCTTCAAGAAAAGTAAGACGTTCTATATTCTCTACTTCCTGCAATTGCTCGTCGTTGGCATCCTGGTGATTTTCTCCTCATTGTCTCTGTTCAAGATCGCGATTGTCACCCAGACAATCAACGCCATCGCATTGCCGCTCGTCTTTTACTACCTGATCAAGTTAACAAATGACCGGCAACTCATGGGCCATTTTGCGAACAATAAATTCCAAAAATACTTTGCAATTGCCTGCACTGTGGTCATTGTGATTGCCTCGATTTTCACGGTGGCGGCGTTCTTCTTCAAGGGTTAGCATTCCGGACCTCGAGCCTCGTTTTCTTTAGATTCCTTCGCACCCGCACGTAACTCACCCCAAAAGGCGTAGACAAAGAATCCTTTCTCGTACTCGACGGCTTTCTTGTCTGCCAGGGATTCTCTCAACAGCATGAGAAAGGGGGACCACTTACCCTTGTATCTTGAATCTTTCCAAAAGGCGTCTATCTCTCCCCATAGTTGTTCCAGCCGTGCTGGGGTGAACAAATTCGTTATATAGTTTTCCAATTGCTTTATAACGATCTTGGCTTTGTCTTCTGATAACTTCCCTGAAAGTGAGGCGTTAGTTACCATCGTTTTTGCGCTGTCAAAGCCACTCGCTTTTGCAATGATTTCCATGCCCGCTGCCATTTCTTCCGTGGAGTAAACATCGAGATTCAGATCGCCTGCGAGGATGGCATCCAATCCTTCTTCCCACGTTTTGTCTGCTTGTTTCACCAGATAGTCGCGCAGACCTGGGGTTTTCTTTAGCATGGTTTTAGCTTTCCTGATAAAGCCCGGTTTCTTCAGCTTGTCTATAACCAATGCTTCATTGTCATCCACGTCATCAGGCCCCATCGCAGCCATGGTTACATCCATCAGGTCGAAACCGGCTTTTATGTGGCGTTGAACGAGTGCCTGCACCAGGCCTATCATCGGCCAGCTTTCACGTTTTTTGTCTTCTCTCATGAAGGACAACAAGACTGCGACTTTGGCCGTGTCTTTCTTTTTACCAGAGCGCTTCAAACGCAGGCGTAAGTCATCCAATCTCTTTAGAATATCCTGGCATAGATCCGCCGTCAGAAGCTGCTTTGCACTCTTTTCGAGCATCTCCAAATGGGCATCTTCTCGTTCTTCTTTGGAAAGAAAATCTAATTTTCCTGGCGAAAGCTCCATTTTCTCTATAACTTTTCCGATAGCTTTCGCAGCCAGCATCGGATCGAATAGGATGCCCTCCATCTCCGGTTCGTCCGCCAAATCGTGGGTTTCCAAGAGCATCAGCATCAATTTTTCCATGGCCGGCCCGGAACCTGTTGACAGGTCGCCAAATCGAGAAACCAAAGGCAGCATATCTTCGAGCACCTCATCATACGCTTGCTCCGAGCGCTGGTGTAAGGTTTTTTCCCGGCGTTTCAATGTATCTTGACGCTTCTGTTGGCGTTGTTTCTGCAGCTTCTTGGTTTTCTTTCTGCTATGACTCATTTTTCCTCCAAATTTATTCGCATGTAAAGAAAAACGATTTGCTGCTGAAGTATACATGATTCAACCCGAAATTGTCATCCTATTGGCAAGTACGTGCGATACAATCTATGTACGCTGAAAAAGGGATCTCGGAGTAGACCCGAAAGGATTGTCACTCGATGAATAGCCGCGAACGATTCCATGCAACGATGAATTTTGGTACGCCCGATCACGTCCCCTACTTCGAGGAAGGCCTCCGTGAGGAAGTGCTGGCAGCCTGGCGGGACCAGGGACTTACCTCCGATTTTGACCTGGCGAGGCTGTTCGCCAGCGACGAGCGCGAAGAGATTGTGCTGGATGTGGATCCGCATCCCTGGCCGAAACGCTGGCCGACGACCCTGGCCGAATTGAAGGCGTTCCGTCGGCGGCTCGATCCAAATGATCCTTCCCGGCTGCCGGAAAACTGGCAGGCGCGCTTGCCAGCCTGGAAGGAACGCGACCATATGCTGATGGCGCGTCTGCATCACGGCTTTTTCCTGAGCATGGGCGTGGAGGATTGGCGCAGATTCTATAAAGTCATGACGCTGACTCGCGACGATCCCGCCTTCGTGCGCGAGCTGATGCAGATCCAGGGCGAGTTCGCCGCCGCGCTGACCGAGCGTGCTTTACAAGAGGTCGAGATTGATGCCGCCATTTTCGGCGAGCCGATTGGCGGCAACAATGGGCCGTTGATCTCGCCGCGCATGTACGCGGAGCTGGTGCTGCCCAGCTACCAGCCCGTGCTGGATGTCTTGCGGCGGCGCGGCGTGGAGGTGGTCATCCTGCGCACCTACGCCAACGCCAGGGTGCTGATGCCGGTCCTGCTCGAAAACAGTTTCGATTGCCTGTGGGCGTGCGAGACCAACGCCGAGGCGATGGATTACCGTTCGCTGCGCCGCGAATTTGGGCGCGGCTTGCGCCTGATCGGCGGCATTGACCTGGACGTGCTGCGCGAGGGGAAAGAGGCGATCCGGCGCGAGGTCGAGGAGAAAGTCCCGCCGCTATTGAGAGAAGGGGGCTACATCCCGCTGGCGGATGGCCGCGTGCGTGAGGATGTGCCGCTGGAAAATTATCTTTACTACCGGCAGCTCTTGCAGGAGATCACCCGGCCAGCTGCGGTGTAGCCAGCCTGGCCAGGTGGTCGGCCAGCAGGCGCCTGGCCTGTTCGATCAACTTCTGGCGGGGGTTTTCTCCCAGCTCTTCCGCTGTGATTGGCGGTGCAAAACTGACGGATGGGGATACGTAGATTGTGCCGGGGAAGAACAATTGCTGTAGCACCTGCCCGAACTCAGCAATGCGGCGTTTTTCCCAGTCCACCCGTCGCAGGCGGGTCAATGGATGGTTCATCCAGCGCGAGGTCAGGAATCCGCTGGCAATGGACAGCACCACTTTGGCTTGCGGCGCCATCCGCAGGAACAGGTCAATGGAGGGCGACCAGTTCTCGAGGTGCTTTTCGGCCTCGGCGGAGAGGGCCGGATCC
>Ga0210053_1002147_pt1 | contig 17238 bp, 17 predicted proteins | sample CryGeymeta201512_FD_185467 | JGI IMG/M metagenome (GOLD analysis project Ga0210053, IMG submission 185467) | Groundwater microbial communities from Crystal Geyser aquifers in Utah, USA - Crystal Geyser metaG 2015-12 (SPAdes) (version 2) | ecosystem: Environmental > Aquatic > Deep subsurface >... | reverse complement strand
TACGCTTTGCGACGACGCGCTCCCACGGACCAACCTTTGCTGAAAGAAGTTCCCTATGTGTTTCCCAATAAACGCTTCCGTGAGTGACCGGCAGTTACTTGCACTTGTCCGCTTATTTGTTACGCAGCGGTTCAGAGGGAGCCATCGCATGGGAAACTCAGGGAATGCCTTTGGTGGAAGGCAGGCGTTATTGAAAGGGCATCATGCCCCCAGTCTGCTCCGTATCCTCTGGTAGAAATCCTTGAGAACTGCCAGCACGCTCAAAGGTATGCACATCCCCAGAAACGTTGCCAGCATATAACCCGAGCAAATGATCCAGTAGTCTATCAGTGACAAAGGGAATCCTTTCAGAGAGCACGCTGGAGAGACCTCACAGACCATCTTGATGGCTCTGAAGTAAGATTGGTTTCGCCGACAGGTATATAGGGCGAAGGGGTAAGTTAGCAGCATGACTTGGAGCAGCATACGGTAACAGCAACGCCGAAGCTGTTCTTCAGTCACGTGCTCGCGCACGGCAGACACGGCGACACGGCATAGGGTAAGTCCCCCAAACGAGTTGGCTCGGGAGAAGTTCCTGGACGCAGAACTCATTCCCCACAACTGTAGAGACTTGTGGCCTTGGATTTCGATATCTTTTCGCACCGTGACTCGATTCCAGCCAAAGAGCGTCCTTCCTGACAGGATGATTTTGGAGGCAATGAACACTTGGTACCACAGGCTCCCGTCAAATCTCCTGGTGGTAAACTCCTGCGACAGTCGCCGGTCCATAACGAGCCCGCTGATGAAAACCATTTTGCGGAAATGCTGGCAGACGGTGTGAGTGCCTGTCCCGATGTTGATGGATGACTCAAAATTCAGTACGCGGTCTCCTGAATTGGACCAATGACAGTAGTTGCCGATTAAGACCCCAATTGAGGGGTCATTTTGCAGTATCGAGGCGGCGTCCCTCAATATCATGTCATCGCCGAACGCATCATCGTTACCCATGAGCAACACATATCGTCCGGTGGCATGGCTGAGCGCATTGCGTAGATTTGCGTCATACCCCACATTCCTGCTCGTGCGCACAAACACGTAGCGCTCAAAAAACTCGTGTAACATGGAGGGAATGACTGTCACGGTTCCATCGGTGGAGCAGTCATCGGAAACCACGACTTCATAATCGCAGAATTCTTGCGCACGCAAGCTATTGAGCATCTCCGCCAGATAATTCACACGATCGAACTGCGGAATGCAGATGGAGAAGAAAGGCTCTTCCAGCGACCCATTACGGAGAATCATATCCTTCTCCACCATTTGTATTGTGCCTTCTCCGGAATTGCTTGGCGCTCCTCCTTTCAATGTCCTCCTGCAATCCAACTATAGTCACCTCCCTGCAGCGATCTCTTGTGCAGCAGCAGGCTGAGCGGCAGTGCGACCTTATAGCGAGACAAACACCGGTACGCGAGTGGGTTAATCTGCCGCCGGGTAAGCAGGTGGAGGGAGCGGCCGTTGGTGTGAAATGACAGACCCAGTAAATCAGCAATGACGTTGAGAGTCTTTCTGCTGTAGAAAGCAACGTGCTGGCCGTGATCGAGACCGTAGTACCACCAGCTACCTGGCAGAGGTGGCCCTGCAGGGATCGGGCGAGTACTGAACAGCACACTGCCGGCACACCCGATGACTTCGCGTATCTCTCGTAAGGGGTCGGGGAGATGCTCGACGACCTCGAATGCGGTCACAAGTTCGTACCCGTCTGCGTCCATCGAAGCCTCAAAACCTTCGGCGAAGAGATTGGCGCAGTGGGCATCATACCAGTAGAAATCAAAACCGGAGTCCCGCATGATGCGAGCAAAAAGCCCGTACCCCCCGCCGTAATCAAGAAACCTGCCTCCTCGGTCGAAGAAGGAAAAGAGGAGGACTTTCGTCACACGCGCATACAGCAGGTTGCGGGAAACGAGGCCCACGTCACTGCGGCTTACCGGTTGTGCGTACGCTTCCTCAAGCCAGTAGGGTTCCTCGGTGCAGACAAATTCGCACTCGCTGCAGCGATAGTACTTCACATCGTGCCTGCCCAATATCGTCGCCGTGGCGAAGAGCGACATTTCGCGCTGGCAGATTTTGCAGGTCATGAAGGTTCCACCGTTCTCGGTGCGCATCGCCAACTCAGTACAAGGGTGGCGATTACACCGGTTGCTGCCATGAGAAAAAGCACCTGGTGTAGCGATTGGTGCCACAAGGACAGTGCTGTTAGATAAGCGGCGAACACCAACAGGAAACCCGTAAGTCGCCGGAAATTCGCGTGGGCAAGGTGGTAGTAGAATGGAACCGCGGCGACGGCCATCGGCAGCATGGCCCACATGAAGTACGGCAGAAGTCTTTCAGTGACTGCTTCGCTTTTCCCCTTCAGAAGGTGCAAAGGAATTTCTGGCCAGAGGGTGCAGAAACCGGCGATGGCTGCACCGAGCAATCCCGCTGCCACCATACTCTGAATGACAAGCCTGCGGCCGGCTGTTTCGACTGCGAGCGTGGCCAACATCCTGGACCATTCCGGAAAGAGAACTGTCGCGATGGGCAGCGTCAAACCAACGAGAGATCTCCCGAAAAGTCCGGCCGCTGCGTAGTAGCCTGCTGTAAGATCCGGGAATGAGTGCTTCACAACAACCATGTCGATCGTGGTCATGAGCGACCAGGCGCTCATCGGCAGGGCGACCGGAAAAAGGTAGTGATAAATGGGTCGGGTCTCCAAACCAGTCACCGGTGACAGCTTGAGCAAGGGCCGCATGAGCAGATAAGCTCCTCCTATTAGCACGACGTTGGAGGCGGCTGAGGCCGCCAAGCCTGCAGTAGCATCGGAGTTGATCGACATGAATAGGAAGCCAGCAAACAACCGCGTTGCCACCCCAACCACTGTTAACACAGCCACCCAGGAGAACCAGCGCAGTCCCTGCAAGCCACCAACCAGTATCCCTGCATACAGACCAGCGGCAATCCACAGAGCGCCTGCCCACACGGGCACCGGTGAAGAAAGGCGCAGGAAACTCTCGATCAACCGCGTGGAGGCAATCAGTGCGAAAAATGCGCCAATCAGCAGCAATGTCAGCCGGCGAGTGGCGCGAAACAGGAGCGTCTTGATGGCGCGCTGATCGTGTGCAGCATCATACATGGACACCCACCGATTGACCGACGTTCCCAGCGCCCCAACCGGAACCAACGCCGCACCACAGACGGCGAGAATAGTGTTCATAACACCGAACTCCTCGACCGTCAGCATCCGCCCTGCGATGGCCTGGAAGCCGTAGTTGCCGACGTTGGCGACCATGCCCGCCGCAAAGAGGAGGCTGCTATGGGTGACGATTCTACCGGTGTCCAGACCGGGGTCAGACGGGGTGTCACAAGAGGAAGTATCCGTGGCTATCGAGCAGCCTTTCTAATCAGTCGAGGGAAGTGGGATTCATGCAAACTGCACGGTGCAATGTGAAAACCGTCGGGGAGACACCGCGCCGCTGGAGCATTCCCGGACGCTGCGATGACCTCCCGGGCTGTCGGTAACACTTCCCCGGTCGTCCAGATGCCTCCCCCGGTTGCTATGCTCGTTACAGATGAAAATCCACCTTTCCCCCTCATCCTCGAACCCTTTGGGTTCGCGCCCTCTCCCCATCGGGGGAGAGGGTCGGGGTGAGGGGGTGTTTTCACCCGTAACGAGTATAGGCCCTTACGAATCAAGTTCTGCGCGTTTTGGCAAAGAAATTTGGTTCCGGTTTGTCCGGGTTAGGATGGTATCCCCGGTCGACCGGTTACTTTGGGTCGGGTACAGAGAGAGATCGGCATATCTTCGTGGCGAGACGGTCCGGAATTTTTCTGTGTCGGGGCACCGTTTCAATACGACCAGTGGTTGGACTTGCCCAGAGGGAGTGGGCCGCGCCTTCGAGTTTCAGGAAACACCCATGCCGACGCCGGTGACGAAGGAGGTCATTTCTCTTCATCCGACAGCCACAGTTTCCCGAGTGGCGCTCGCCGGGAGTCCGCGAAATGCATCCTCGCGTCTGTCCGCCAGTATCAGTCAATCGCCTCTGACAGGCTCTTCAGACATTCCTTCTTGGTCCTGCCCTGTCCGTTAGCGCCTGGGATTTCGGGGGAATAGTCGATGAACCATTCTCCGCTTTTTTCCACGATGGCAGTAAACTCACTATGCACGTCATGTTCTCCTTTCAGCGTCCAGTCCCTCAACCGGGACAGCCTCCCATCTGACGGGAGCAACCTTGCCGGTCGGGATGCGGACTTCCTCAGGCCTCACCCAGAGGTGTCTGCGATGACTTCCACCAACTGGCGGGCCCGGTGTCGATAGGTGTGCTCCTGCAACACCCGTTCCCTCGCTGCTCTTCCCAGGGCTTTTCTCTTCTCCGGATGAGACAGCAAGTCGCGATAGGTCTCAATCGCTTCTTCGGCGTTGTTGACGATGAGCAGTTCCTTCCCTGGCTCAAACCACTCCTCGATGCCCAGGTAAGGGTTGGAGACAATGCAGCAGCCCATCGCTGCCAGCTCAAAAGGCCGCGCGGAGGAGGAAGCATAGACCGATGTGTGCGCCTTGCGGGTGATGCACAGGTTGATTTTACTACGGTGGGAGTATTCCCGCAACTTGCTGAAGGAGGAGTAGAGAAGCGCTTCCGCATTCCCGATCAGGCGGTCCATGCCCGTTGCCCGAACAGCGAACCGAACGTCGGGCATGGCTTCGCTGGGTTGACGGATCATTGCGTTGATCCAGTCCGCGCGAAACTCGGAGCCGTGCCCGTAAAAGAAGACGTCGATGTCCTGCTCCGTCTCAACGGGTGCAAAGAGATCCGGATCAGCAGCGTAGTAGAGCGGGTAAACGTTGGTGGCACCCAGCGCTTCCAGCTCGGGAATGCCCCCTTGGGAGTTGGAGAAGAAGCCATCATACTCGCTCAGGTCCGCGCCCTTGTAGATTCTGAACGCGAGAGCGAAGCCTTGGAATCGGGGGAGACTGCCGGGCACATCGCCATCATAGAAGAAGAAGGGAATGGGGTGCTTACGCTTGATGCTCCGCGGCAGTCCGACAAGATGGTTGGGGGGCACGCTGAGCGACAGCACCGCGGCCACGTCGCCTTCGTCTCTGAGAATCCGGTGGAGGTGGCGCTGCCACTTCGGTCTGATCCAGACTCTCGTGGCGATGCGAATGAACTTCTCGAATGGGGTTTCCTTCGCTTTCCGCCGGAATTCCTCCCCGACGGGGCCCCTCGCTTGACCGGCGAGTCGCTTGATCCGCCTGAAAATGTCACCTTCCAACCGACAAGGGTTGTCGTAACACCTCCACCAGGGCGACTCAATCGCGGGTCCCTGATAGGGCGCGGCAACGACTTCCGTCCCGATCTCGCGTAATGCTTTCAGCAACTGCCACCATGCAGGCGTGCAGCTTGCCGGGTAGCGGAGGTCCAATGATGAACAGAGAACGAGGAGTTTCATGAGCTTCAGGGTTCAGTGTTCAGGACAGAGGACGCAGGAGCGGCGGCGAAAGTCCAGAATCGCCCCGTCGCCGAAACGGATCCGCGCCCCGACACCTGACACCCGACACCTGACACCCGAACACTCCCGTCACCTCCTCCACAGTATCCACCACGGGATTCCCTCTCCCTGTACCCACATGCGGCGATAGAGGTAGCGCACGGCGATCCAGACGCTCTCCCAAAATTGGAATCCTCGCGTTTCTTCCGGAGCGACGTTTGGATACCGATCATAGTATTGGAGAATACGCATCCGGTAAAGGATGCCCATTGTGTCCAGCCAGATATCTTTGGCTTGCCACAACCCAACCGGATTCAGCTTGACCCGAAGTTGCCTCACAACAACGGGGGCCTCCGCAATGCAGTAGCCCTTCCGATGCGCGTTTGCCAGCAGTTCCAGATCGAAGGCGAAACGCTTGACGACGAGCGTGGGCATCACCTCGCGAAGCACCTGCGCGCGAAAGAGCTTTAGGCCGGTCTGCGTGTCGCGTATGGGTAACCCGAACAGCAACTTGACGAGGAAGAAATAACCCACGCTCAGGACACGCCGGTGCAGCGGATAGTCCAGCACGGACTGGGGATGCCGCTTCGACCCGATGACAATATCCGCATTAGTCTGCTGCATGATCTGGATCAGGGGGCGTATCTGGCGAGGGTGAATGTCGAGATCAGCGTCAAGAAAGACAACGAGGTCCCCTTTGCAGGAGTCAAAGCCTTCCCTGAGTGCGAAGCCTTTTCCCAGATTCGTGGGGTTTGCGCAAACAAGCACATTGCTGAACCGACGCGCAGCGAACTCCGCTTGCTGCTGCGTATCGTCACTGCTCCCGTCGTTGACTACGACGACCTCAAAGCCAGAACAAAACTCCGAAAGAGCATGGTGCGCCTCAACAATCGACTGTGCGATGTATCGACCCTCGTTATAGGCGGGGAGGATAACGGAAAGGCTCTCCGGGATCAGAGAATGGGAGGCGGATGACAGGGGTCGATGGCTCATGGACACTGCCATGCTGTTACGCTTGCCGTTTCGGGAGAGGGCGGGACAACATCTCTTGCAGAAGCTTGATGGCGCTCTCGGTGCCGAAGACAAGGAGCTTGGACCTGGATTCGTCGCAGAACAGTGACAGCAACTCCTGTGAGAAAATAGGGTCAGAGATTTGGGTCCGCTGCACCCCTTCCATGAGTTGTTTTGCCAGTTGCGGCGTGCCGCAGGGGATTTCGTGGACCCTCCACCGGTCATTCCCGTCCAGCGCCGTAAGGAGACGAGACACGCTATCGACGGAATCGACCTTGCCACCCACCGCTAACGTGCGCTCCGGCAGGACGCTCATATTGATGTCTGCGAACGGTTGAAGCATCGACGACAACCGGCCTGGTACCCCTCGAATGGCCTGGTTGATGAGAAGTGACATCTGCAATGGATCGAGTCGCTTCAGTGGAACCCGTTTCCAAACGATATCTGAACAGGACGCGACGAGGTCCGACGGCAAGAGATGGCCCGACGCAGCCGACCGATCATCGAAGCTCCACCGCACCTGCAGCAGAGGAGACGTTTCAGGGGACGCCACCTCCACCTTGACTGCCAGGACGTTGGCGCCATCCACCACCGCTTGCCCCAGATCAAAACGTCTGCCAATGCGTTCGCCCCGCGCAAGTACCGCGCCGTTGACCTTGACGGTGAACTTGCCGTTAGACCAGATCTTAATCGGCAGACTCCGCAGACCCCCCGCGTCTCCCGTCAATGGTATTGTAAACGCGTTGCGGAAGCAGACGGACTTGTGTGAATCAGTTCCGGGGAGCGAAAGCCCCATCTCCGGTCGCTGACCGTCTTCCACAATGATCGTCGGAGCCTCCCAACGGGAGGCGTCAAACTCAACTCGATCCCATCCAGATTCATCGACGGCGGAGCAACGCCACTCGTTGGAATTGAGGAGCAGCGGAACCGCATACGCCAACCGTAGCCCCGTAGCCGTCGGGACCACGTCCGGTCTTTTCTCCAAGTGGAATATGCGGTATCCCTGACTTCTGTCAGGATCCTCGCGCGCATCAATGGACGTCCAGCCGTATCCTTTGGGGGTGAGGAGAAAGTCGAGCGCCTGTTCCAGCGTCACGTTGAGCAGTCGAGCGGTCACCTTATCCTTGATTTCAGTCTCCCAGACAAGGCGCTTGTGGGATTGTTTTTGCAGCAGCAGCAGCACTTCTATCAGCGGGGTCTGTTGTAGATCAAGCGTAAGACGCGGCTGCGCGGCCTCAGAAGAGGTCGGGCGGCTCGAACCGGGCGCGGTATGACACGGCAAGCTCAAGGCAACCAGAAAACCGGTGATGGGTACGGCAACTCGTATATTCATGCTTGATTGATGGTTGTGGCACTGACTGACGGGAGGATTATAGCATCAGCGACGCGAGAGAGGCAAACCGGTTCCCCCAATAACCTTCTATCGTGAACACGGATTTGTCCAAATCTTCTCGGACTCACAGAGTCCGTTGACTCACAGAGTCCGTTGACTCACAGAGTCCGTTGACTCACAGAGTCCGTTGACTCACAGAGTCCGCTACATCCTCTCCGGCGAATCTACTCCCAGAAGCCCAAGTGTTACCTGCAGCACGATCTGTGTCGCACGCAGCAACGCAAGTCGGGCGAGCGTCAGCGCATCGTCATCGGATAGAACCCGGCATTCTGTGTAGAAGCAGTGGAAGGAACTCGCCAGTTCCTGCGCGTACCGGGTAAGGCGATGGGGAGCGTATTCCGCGGCGGCCAGTTTGACCTCCTCCGGCAGGTCCGCCAGCTTGCGCATCAGCGACACCTCGGTCTCATGGTTAAGGAGGGAGAGATCAGCCGCCGCAAGCGATCGCTCCGACGCCGTGTCTTCCGCATCGCGAAGAATCGAGCAGATTCTTGCGTGGGCATACTGGACGTAGTAGACCGGGTTTTCCTGCGACTCCTTCCGGGCCAGATCGAGGTCGAAATCGAGGTGGCTATCGTGACTGCGCATCAGGTAGAAGAAGCGAGCCACGTCCTTACCAACGGCGTCGAGAATTTCGTCTAACGTCACCAGGTCGCCCGCGCGTTTGGATGCCCGAACGAGCTCGCCTTCGCTGAGTAGACGCACAATCTGGTGGACGAAGATGTGAAGCCGTTCCGGGGCATACCCAACGGCCTGAGCCGCCGCGGTGGTGCGGATCATGTAGCCGTGATGATCCGGTCCCCAGATATCGATGAGGAGGTCATAACCACGCTCGAATTTGTTCGTGTGGTACGCGACATCGGAGGCGAGATAGGTGGGGACCCCGTTGTTTCGCACCAGAACACGGTCCTTATCATCGCCGAATTCGGTGGACCGAAGCCACAAGGCACCGTCTTCTTCGTAGGTGTGTCCGCGAGCCTTCAGAGCCTCGATTGCCTGTTCCACTCGTCCCGCCTCCACCAGTGTCTGCTCGCTGAACCAATTGTCGAACGTAATCCCGAATCGCTCCAGAGTCTCCCGCTGGTGTTCGATCATTTTCTCCTGAGCGAGGTTGGTGAATGTCCGGAGACGATCTTCGTTGGACATGTCGTTGTAACGCGCGCCTTCCGCGTCGAGGATCTCTCGAGCGAGATCGGTTACATAGTCCCCGTGGTAACCGTCCTCCGGAATCTCCTTCTCGATGCCCTGCAACTGGAAGTATCTGGCTTCCAGTGAACGACCGAATTTCTGCATCTGTCCGCTGGTGGCCGCGTCGTTGATGTAGAATTCACGATCCACTTCATACCCGATCGCCTCCAGCAGGTTCGCCAGCACGTCGCCGATGACCCCCCCGCGTCCATGCCCGATGTGGATGGGGCCGTTGGGATTCGCGCTGACGAACTCGATGAGCACCCTCCTGCCCTCACCAATGTTACAGCGGCCGTAGCTCCCATTGCCGTTCAGAATGGCGCGGACGCACTCGTGCAGCCAGTCAGGGTTCAGGAAGAAGTTGATGAAGCCCGGACCCGCTATCTCGATGCGCTCGATAAAGCCGGGCGGGCTCCCCTGCATCTTTGCCAGCAACTCCCCTGCAACTTCCCGAGGAGGCTTCTTAAGTTGGCTCGCCAGTACCATCGCTGTGTTGGTCGAAAAATCGCCGTAGTCCTTGCGCGGGGGTGTTTCCAGGTGAATGTCCGCGGGGATGTCAGCCGGCATTTTCTCAAGCACATCTACGATGGTTCTTCTAATAAAGCTGGTCAATTGTTTCCGGATCATATTCCCTCCGATTTTTCGAGGAAAAGGGATTATTGCACGAAGTTCACACAATGGCAATCGAGAATGGAACGCCGGGTATAAGTCAGATTTGTGAGAATCCACCCCAGCCGGAACCATAGGCGCCTGTAGCCTGAAACCCGACAGTGATTGTGTAACGGAGTTCGCGGTTCGTCGGTCCTGAGTGAGTTCATGCAACAACCCCCATCCTCGAACCCAAAGGGTTCGCACCTTCCCCCGTTATCGAACCGTTTCGGTTCGATAACGGGGGAAGGTGGTCGAAAACCGGATGGGGGTTGTTACTGTCCCCTTTCACTCGCGTAAGTCTTCCCAACCTCTCGTTTATGCCTGCCCGGCCCCAGGGGGCTGATTACCGCCACGCATCACCAATCCGATTTACACCCTGGAACGCCGTGCCCACAAGCCCAGCGCCGCCAACGATCTTACGGACCGCATGGATTAACCATCAACCCCTAACCACTAACCCCTAACCACTAACCACTCCCAAACCAGCGCCAACGCTCGCCCGAGCCAGTAGGTTGCTGCTCCGCCAGCGATGACCTGCGGAAGACCCATATTCCAGACTTTCCTCCAAAGCACCGGTCGTTCGCCAACGTGGTCCTGGTATTTCTCGAGGAGTTCCTTCCCCGCAGAGATGCCGCTGAGCAATTGCCTGTCTGTCGCCGGCTTGGTGGTGAAGTAGAATTGCAGCTTCATCCCCAGAAACCTCCAGCAGAAGAAAGTGACGAGCGCCGCGATCGCGAACACTGTCATGGTGTCTTGCGCGGTCAGCAGACCCACCAGCCATGAATCTGGGAGAGACTTCTTGAGCATCGTCTGAGAAACAGGAATCCACTGCATCAGGATTTGCATTAACAGGAGAAACGCGACCAGGTTCGTGCCACAGCGCGGGTGCGGGCGTGGCATGGTGCGAACGACAGATATTTCGAGTGGCTTGCCTCGTTCGATCGCGTGGACTGTCTGATGCTCAGCGGCGTGGAAGCCGGAGAGGGGCAGTATTCGCAGCAGGAGGAGGAAGCCGATCAGCTCGAATAGACCCAATAAGTGGGAGACGATGATCTCAGTGTGTCCCCGCATTCCGGCAACATAGGGGGAGAGGAGAATGTCGGACCAGCGGTTCCCAAACACGTCGTCGAGGAGGAAGGTAACGCCAAACAAGAGCGCGCGGGTGACTCCCATAGCCAGAACCATCAGCGCTCCCGTCAGCATCAACGCGAAGTTACCGGCCCCAGCGGTCACCGTTCCCGTGGTGAGGAAAACTCCGAGCGGCGTCGCCAGCCCACCGATTGCCCGAGGGCGCGCCGACCGGTAGTGGGCGCTGGCCACGTCTGTTCGGGTGACCATGCCCTGATAGAATCCCATCTCGTCCACAACAGGAATCGCCGGCGCCGGGTTTCGTGTGAAGACCTCGACCAAGTCCTCCACCGACAGGTGCTCCGGGACTGGAACAGGGGACAGACGCATCACGTCCCGCACCTTCAACGGCTCGCCCTTCCCCGACAGCCCATCGGGGTGAACTGAGTGAGCGTCAGAAAGGCCAAATGCGTCGTGAAAAGCGGGTATCCCCGGGAACAGGTCGGCTTCCGACAGGAGACCACGAACGAATCCATCCGCTCCCACTGGCACCGACGGAGAGTGGCTCATTCGCAGTACCTCGACGGCGCGCCCGATGGGTTCATCGGGAGACACCATCCCCACCTCTCGGGCCATCTGCTTTGCTGTTAGACTTGTCATGGTTGGTTGCGGCTTTCCAATACCTGTGATATACTTCGCTGTCGTTCGATGGATGCAGCGCCGCGCTGGGCGCCCTTGTCGGACGTTTTTGTGTCAGTCGGTTGTGCCCGTTGCACGCGTGGACGTGGCACACGCTGTGAGAGTATCAGTTCCGGAGGGATCCAATGGCCAAACGATGCGAAATCTGCGGCAAAGGGCCGCTTGTTGGTATGAAGATCAGTCACTCACACCGCCGCACCAAGATGCGGCAGCTGCCGAACCTTCAACGGATCAAGACCATCGTCAAGGGCGCACCGGCGCGTGTCAGAGCATGTACGGACTGCCTCAAAGCCGGCAAAGTGGCTCGCGCAGCATAGTAACCATTCTCTTCTCTTTCCCGACTCTGACGCCCACAGAGCGCCTGCGTGGCGCACTTTACGTCAGTAGAATCGGATAAAAATCACCTCGTGGTGCAGCACAATTGCCTGCACGAGCTGCAATCCAGCAAGCACGGCATAGTGCACGTTCATTGTAGCATGGGCAATCATCTCCTGTCTTCCCCTCTCTGCCTCTGCTGCCTGTTTGTTGTTGCCGTGTGCGATGAGTACCGGGCCACACAAGGCCACGCCAACCGGCAGAAGAAACATCCAGATGCGGGCGACCTCCGCTCGCACCACTCCACTCACGTCCAGCAGCAAAACGGTTGCGGCCCACGCGATCAGCAGTAAGGTGGGAGTGACCGTCTTCCCGGTGGGAACTGAGTCGCTCAGCAGCGACCGTTGTCCGTCGGAGCGCAGACTCAGACGCGTCGCCGCCCATGCGCACCACACCATCCACGTGACGCCCAACGCTCCGCCAAAATCAATCAGGTTCACGATGAGCCATTTCCAGTAGGTTCGTTTGAAGGCAACGGTCGTCACATCACCGTGTGCGCTCAGCGCGGTCTTGACGATGGCAACGAAGTCGATGCCGAGAAGCCAGCGCCCTGTCAGGATCGGGAACAGCAGCCCCGCAAGGAAAGCCGAGAACAGCGCCCACGGATGTCGTGTGTGCGCGGTTCGGTTGGGCGCTTGCCGACGTGCGGCCAGCGCCGTCCCGGCCGTCAGCACGACCACCGTCACCAAGAGTGTAAGGACCGCCAGGGTCATCATCAGTCCGACACCAAACCACAACCCACTGAGCAGAAAGGGCCGTGCGCTCCGGGCGTCCAGGCCTTTTGTGAAATGCCACAGCGCGCATGTGGTGACCAGCACGTAGACCTGATCAATGGCAGGGAAGAAGACCAGCAGCCCCGGAACAGTGGCTCCCAGCATCAGCATTCGCCAAGCAGTGGACTCTCCCCAGAGATGCCTGCACAGGAAGAAAAAGGGAATCAGAAAGAACGTCCCCGCCAGCGGCATTAGTCGGGCAACTACCTCGGCAGCAAGGATCTCCGGGTACGGCAGCTTCCGTTTCCAGCTCCGGTCAACGTAGAGTTGCTTATCGCCGACCTCCGGGAATAGGCCGCTATTGAGCGTTATCCGCGCGATCTTCGGGTTGCTGAGGGTCTTCCTGACCACCCAGAAAAGCAGCAGCGTTCCGGGTGGGTGCGTTTGCGCGTGGTACTCAAAGTGAACCATCCTTTCGGGGAAGGTTCGCATGAACTCCCGCACGCCACCGGGGGCGGAGTCAATGGCTTGCGATTCGCAGAAGTACGAAGTTGCCACCGGGCTGATGACGATCATCGCCGCGTCGTCGGGCGCGGGTTTGCCCTTGGGCAAAAGGCTCTGCATCCCGCACCGGATGCCAAACGCGAAAAGCACTGCCAACGCAAGCCCGAAAGCGCGTCCACCGGTCCCCAACCGTTGGAGGTCTGCCTTTTCCCCGAAGAACACACAACCCGACACCACGAGAACAAAAAAGAACACTGGCAACGCCGCGCCCACCCAAGGCGCTATGACGTCCCGGTATTGCCAAGTCCATTCTCCGGGTATGCCCAGGGGAAACGCCCGGCGAATGATAGCGATGCTGAGCGCACCCACTGCGAGTGCGGCGGCGAACAGAGCAGGATGAAGTCTCAGCGCAATCCGCAACTGCTCTCGAAGCGAGAGTCGTTGCGGAGAAAGCGTGGAGGGAGTCTCCGTGGCTGGGCGCGTCTCATTCATAGGCAGTTTCACTGTTGCCGGAAATTCTGCTCCAGAGGGACGAGCGCCTTCTGGTTGACGCTCCCCTTCTTCATCCCCGGAAACCGGATGAATCTTTCAGGGTGATTCGCGGGTCGTGCCCGAATTATCAGCCGCGCCTACGCGGGAAACTCGCGGGAGGCGATGCGGCCCATTTCCGCTTGCGGCAGGAGCCGGAATTGACCAGACTTCAGAGCACCCAGCGACAGCGTGCCCAACCCCGTGCGAGTGAGTCGCGTGGCCCTGCACCCAACCGCCTCGAGCATGCGGCGCACCTGTCGCTTGCGCCCTTCGTGGATCGTGATCTCGACGGTCGTACCGGCTCCCCTCTTGGAGATGATTCGCGCTCTTGCGGGGGCGGTCAGTCCGTCATCCAGCCTGATCCCCGAGCGCAGTCTTCGCAGTTCCTCTCTTGCGAGTATCCCTTCAACCTCGACCAGGTAGGTTTTCTCGACTGCGCGGCTGGGATGGGTCAGTCGATACGTGAGGTTTCCGTCGTCCGTGAACAACAGGAGTCCCTCACTGTCTTTATCCAGCCTCCCGACATAGTGGAGGTGTCGGTACTCCGGCGGCAGGAGATCGTAGACTGTTCTGCTATGGTGCGGATCGCTCCGACTGCACAGCAGACCGCGCGGCTTGTTCATCAACAGATAAGTGAAAGAGTGGTGCGCACAGACTGAGACAATTTCACCGTCCACCTCAAGGGCGGCGACATCCGGATCGATCTGCGTTCCGAGAGTTGTTACGACGTTTCCGTCGACCTTCACGCGTCCTTCGGCGATCAGACGCTCAGCGCCGCGACGAGACGCGACGCCGGCGCCTGCGAGGACCTTTTGCAGTCTTTGCATAAGCATTGCGCAGACATAGAATGCCCAGCGCCACTCCTCCCCAGAGCAATAGCCGTGGAATGATTTGATACACGAGCGCCTTCTCCACCGGTCGTGCCGCGACAAGAGGCACGCGCGCCAACTCATGACCATGGTTCTCCGCAACAACCCATCCGAGCTGCTCCCCCGCGCGGATGGGAGCGGGATGGAGTTTCAGGATATTGTGGTAGTGTACCAGGCCCTCACGCCCGGCAGGGACGACTGCAGCAAGAGCGCTCTTCGCGACGAGTTCCAGCGCAGGACGGGCCCCTTTCCTGATCTTCACGGTGGTCACCACTCCCTCCGCAGGGAACAGACGTACATCTCTGAAAGTATTGAAACCATACCTGAGTAATTTCTCGGACTCGTCCCACGTTCCTGGGGACTTCATCACAACCGACAGCAACTGCCAGTCGCCCCGGGTCGCTGAAGCAATCAGGCAGTTCCCCGCCTGTTTCGTGTAGCCTGTCTTTACGCCGTCAGCCTCGTCGTACCGCCAGAGGAGTTTGTTTTTGTTGATCAACTGAAGGGTGTTCCGTCCTTCATAACCCTGCCAGTGGATCGTCTCCGTCTTGCGATTGCTGACGGTCCGGAAAATTACATTCTGGAGAGCGCAACGTGCAATGGCTGCCATGTCACGAGCTGTGGAGACGTGAGCGTCGTCATGGAGACCGTGAGGGTTGACGAAGTGCGTGTTGGTTGCGCCCAGCTTTCGGGCGCGCTGATTCATGTGTTCGACAAAGGCTGTAACACTACCGTCGACATATTCCGCCGCTACGAGGCAGGCGTCGTTGGCGGACTTGAGAAGAATGGCATACAGGAGGTCCCGCATCACGATGCGTTCACCGGGTTTGAGTCCGGCGCACGACCCCCAGCCCTCGAGCACCGTGGGCGTCACGGTGACCCAGTCGCCCAGCCTCCCGCCCTCCAGAATGAGGAGCGCCGTCATGACCTTGGTGAGGCTGGCGGGAGGGCGCGGCTGATCCGCGTTCTGCTCCCAAAGTACAGTCCCCGTAGTCGCATCCATCAGGATCGCTGACGCTGCTGCTACGACAGGGGGCGAGGGCACGTTGAAGCGGATCGGACCCTCGTCTTGCCCCCAGCACACATGTGTCAGGAACAACGCCGACAGGCACAGGACCGCGATCAGTGTTCCGTGTAACCGCGTTAGATTCCGTCGCTTCATGTCGAGAACAATCTTAGCATGAGACGGAGAGTTGCTCAATTCTTTTCAGGCTCTCCTGAAATTCAGCATGACGGTGGATGCTCCTGATTGCATACCGGAGGAGTCAAAGCCGCGCTGCAGCCATTATCGCCGGTTGTCTTCCAGGGCAAGCTTTACTTCATGCGCCGGTGACAGGGATCGGTCACCGTGCCGATCCTGTAGCGTTGATGTACGCCTGCCACCAGGGCGGATCGTCGTACAGATAGATGTCCCAGAACGGCTTCCCCGTGAGCCGACAGGGGATCATGTTTGAGATATCCGGAGCAACGGGCACCCGGTCGGGCTGCTCGTTATTGAGGGCCGCCAGCATACGGTCTTTACGGGTCATCTCTCGCCGCCCCTCAATTTCCTCCTCGCGATACAGGTGGTCGGTTGCCGTTCTATCGCTGCTCGCAGTGCTCTCTCAATAGTCTCGCGCGTATTCAGCAGACGGGTCGGACGTCGAATGGGATCGACCGCTCCATCTTCTTCGTCCAGGTTCACCGCGCCGTAGCGCGCGGTGTTGCCCGTCTGCTGGAGGTATTCGGCGTATGCGTCCCCCTGATTGTAGTGCCAGAACTCCCACGGATAGGCGAGGAATCCGTGGCGCGCCATCAGGTCGCCGATCGCCCTGCGATTTACGTGAGCCGCCGCGCTGACGAACGGCGAGTGCATCGGTGTGAGTTCCGACAGCTCGAGATACGGGCCGCCGCGATCGATCTCGCCACCGGTGTCACGGTCAAGGACGGAAATGTCCATCGCCGTCCCAGACATGTGAGTGCCTACCTTGGGGCAGTTGGCGATTAACGCGCTGAGACGGCGGAAGAGCAGGTCTGCCGAAGGAATCCTATCGCCGCACTCCCACACACACTTCCGCAGCACTACGTCGAAGACTCTCTCGGACAGCGTGTTGCCCCGCTGCATTTCTCTCGTCCGGAACGCGTCTTCAATGCGCATGATCCATCCGTATTCGTTCATCTCCCACGCCGCGGCGATGAAGGCGCCAATCAATCCCTCTCGGAGATAGAAGAGCCGTGGCAGGCCATTGACTTGTGGCCCTTCGGCAAACGACACTTCAATTTCCTCCGAGGCCGCTACGTCTCTCATGCAAATGCACTTCTCGCCACACTCGTTCACCGGGTACGACCGAATCGCCTGCATGAAGGCGTAAGCTTCATCCATCTGCTGCGTCCAATAGACGCGACGGGCCTTTTCGTCCAAAGATTGGGGGACCAGATCAGTGTTCATAGAGCTTTATCCTGCGGAAACATGGCTACGTCCGGGCCGGTGCCCGTAGATTGCCCACGAGTTCCTGTCGCGCCTGGATTTCGCCCTCCCGATGAACGCCGCTTTCGGATGAGAATCCGGCGCGCAAGGATGCGATTCATTCCGCATTTCCCGACTGGTCGTCCCGATCCTCGGGATCGGCAAGCCGGAGCCGCACTCCCCCGATGATGTCGGGGCAGTCTCCATCCGCATTCTCAAAGGAATCGCCCATGACCGCTCGGTCACCACGGAAGATGAAAATGGGAGAGAGTTCTTTTTAACCGCAAAGCAGCC
>Ga0210053_1002117_pt1 | contig 17402 bp, 13 predicted proteins | sample CryGeymeta201512_FD_185467 | JGI IMG/M metagenome (GOLD analysis project Ga0210053, IMG submission 185467) | Groundwater microbial communities from Crystal Geyser aquifers in Utah, USA - Crystal Geyser metaG 2015-12 (SPAdes) (version 2) | ecosystem: Environmental > Aquatic > Deep subsurface >... | reverse complement strand
CAGGGGTTAGACCGGTAAATCTGGCAAACAGCCTAGGATTTTTTGAAAGTTTTGAATAGCTCATCACAGACATGCACCTCCATGATGAATATTGGGATTACGTTGGCTTAATTAAGCAACATGTTTAGTTAAAGTTCTTGATTTTTGGCTGTAGGATTAGTTTTATCTGCATCATCTTTGAACAAACTCGACATTATCATACCCGATTTTTCTTAATTCTTCTACCAATGTTCTGGCTATATCATTATCACTTGGGTAATTTGAAAGGATTCTTAGCAAATCTATGCCTTTATAATGAAACCTAATTTCTGATTTAGGTGTTTCTGGGGCTCAATAGATTTTTCTCCTTTCAACACCTCAGCCTCTTCCGTTAAGATTTTTATATATGCTCTTTTAACTAATAATATTGCTATGGTCGTGGTGTCTATTGCTACTGAAACAGATCACAGAAAGATAGAAGAGAAATGGAAGAAGAAATGGCTAGACGCTAAGATATTCCAATCTGACCCTGATTCCAGGGAAAAATATTTCTGCAATGCCGCATTCCCTTATGTCAATGCTCCTCTGCATTTAGGGCACGGCTTCACATACACAAGAATAGATGTGATGGCCAGATTCAAGAGAATGAGCGGGTTCAATACAATATATCCATTCGCTTTCCATGCTACAGGAGAGCCAATAGTTGGGGTGGCTACAAGACTGGAAAAAGGAGATGAGAAACAAAGGAATATACTCTTGAGTTCTGGAATACCTGAGAAAGATATCAGCAAATTCAGGGATCCCAAGTACATCGTAATGTTCTGGAAAAAGAGAATAGAGGAGGACATGAACGATCTTGGTTTGTCTGTTGACTGGAGAAGAAAATTCACTACTATTGACCCAGAGTTCAACAAATTCATTTCTTGGCAGTATAGATTCCTAAAAAAGAAGGGTTATGTAGTCCAAGGAACTCATCCAGTTGTATGGTGTGACCACTGCAAAAGTCCGACAGGTGATCATGACAGACTGCAGGGAGAAGGTGAAAGCCCTATTGATTTTACAATCCTCAAGTTTAAGTTCAAAGACAAATACATCTGCGCCGCAACACTTAGGCCAGAAACAGTATTTGGTCAAACAAATATGTGGGCTGATCCTGAGGTAGAATATTCAGTAGTCTTAGTTAATGATAAAGAAAAATGGATAGTAAGCGAGCAATGCGCAGAAAAACTGAAAGAGCAAGGAAAAACGATCAAAGAGATGGGAAAAATTCAAGGAAAAGAAATGATTGGAAAGTATTGCACAGCCCCGATGATTGACAATGAGATAATGATCCTCCCTTCAAAGTTCTGCGATCCTAATATTGGGACGGGTTTAGTCACCAGTGTTCCCTCGCATGCTCCATATGACTGGCAGGCTTTGGTAGACCTGAAAAACAACCCTGAAGAATTAAGAAAATATGGAATAGACCCAGAAGAAGTAAGAAAAATAGAGCCAATATCAATAATCAGATTAGATGGCTTCGGCGAGCATCCTGCCCAAGAGATATGCGAACAGCTTGGTATAAAAAGCCAGAAAGAAACTGAAAAGCTTGACAAGGCCCTGAAGATCATCTACAAGAAAGAGCACCATACAGGCGTGATGAAGGATAACTGCGGCGAGTATTCTGGCTTTAGGGTAGAAGTGGCAAAGGAAGACGTCAAGAGGGAGTTGACAAGAAAAGGTCTTGCTGATGCTATCTGGGAGCCGACTGAGAAGGTTGTCTGTAGGTGTGGCACGCAATGCTACATAAAAATTCTTGAGAACCAATGGTTTTTGAAATTTTCTGATGAAAGATGGAAGCAAAAGACTAGGGAATGCTTGAGGATGATGAAGATATACCCTGATTCAGGGAGAAAGAACTTTGAATCCACAATAGAATGGCTGAGGGATAAGGCTTGCGCGAGAAGGTCTGGGCTTGGGACGAAGCTGCCTTGGGACCAGGAATGGATTATCGAGACATTAAGCGATTCTGTTATTTATCCTGCTTATTATACGATTGCAAAATACATCAACGAAAAAGGAATGCAGCCTGACCAGTTGACTGATGAGTTGTTTAATTATATTCTGAGGGGGGAAGGCGACCTGGAGAAAGTATCCGAGCAAACCAAAATCGACAAAAAAACAATAAAGGACATGAAAAAGGAGTTTGACTACTGGTATGGTTTCGATCTACGGGGCTCGGCCAAAGAATTAATCCCGAATCATTTGACATACTGCTTATTCCATCACACTGCAATGTGGGATGACCAGACCAGATGGCCGAAGGCTATGACTGTCAATGGGATGTTAAATATAGAAGGGCAAAAAATGTCCAAATCCAAAGGCAATTTCATAGTCCTGAGAGATGCAATAGACAAATATGGATCTGATGCTGTCAGGATAACGCTGATGGATTGCGGAGAAGGGATGAATGATATCAACTGGACTGAGAATGATGTGTTATCATGGAAGAGCAAGTTAAACTCAATTTATCATCTGATTACTGATAATTATAATCAAGGAGAAAGCAGGCTGGAGAATACCATGGATAAATGGCTGGTTTCGAGATTAGAGAATCACATCAAAATCATGACGCAAGCATTAGACCAAACAAACAACAGAACCGCAGCTACAGAAATCCATCAAATGGTTAATGATATGTCATGGTATCTGAAAAGAACAGAAAAACCGAATCAGGGAGTTGTTGATTATTTCTTAGAAAACTTTGTTAAACTATTAAGTCCTTTTGCTCCTTTCATAGCCGAAGAGATTTGGGAGAAACTTAAAAAGAAAGGCTTTCTCTCCCTAGAAAAATGGCCTGTGTTCGACCAGAAAAAAATAGACGATGAGATATTGCAACTGGAAGAATCATTCAAGAAGATGACAGAAGACATAAAAGAAGTAATAAAGCTATCCGGAAAGAATGATAAACTGCATTTGTATGTTGTTTCTGATAAAGAATTGTCCCATTTTGATGAAGGCAAGAGCTTCCTGAAAAAAGAGCTTGCTTTCAAAGAAGCCAATATCTACATCCTGAGCGACCCTAAAAAATATGACCCAGAAGGAAAAGCAAAAAGGGCAAAGTTCGGGAAACCAGGAATATATGTTGAGTAGATTCAGGCTAGATTTTTTAAGCTTCCAATCCAAAATTAACTAAGGTGTTTTTTTGCTTAGGTCTCTGAACATTCTAGTTGTCGACAATAAAAGCAAGCACTACCAAGAGATAGAAGATTATCTCAGAAAAAAAGGAGCGACAATAATAAAAGCAGACCCATTGAAAGCAGACATCAAGAAAATCAACTTTGACATCGTGGGCGGGGCTATACTTACTGGAGGGAATGACTTTCTCATCGAAAAAAAGAGGAAATTCAACTACAATGTTATCCGTTTCTTGAACAACAAGCCTATTCTTGGGATATGCTACGGGCATGAGTTTCTGATCGAATATTACAAAGGGCATCTATACCATATGAAGTGGAGATCCCAGGGGTTCTCTTATGTCCAGATCATTAAATCCAACTCATTAGTTGAGAAGGGAAAATTATCCGTCTATAAAGGGCACAGTTATGCGACTGGCATTCTGCCTGAAGATCTTGAGGATTTGGCCCATTCATCCGACTGCGAATATGAGATGATACAGCACAAGAGCCATCCGCACTTTGGAGTGCAGTTCCACCCTGAGATGACGAAAGACGGGAAGATAATATTTGACAATTTTTTGAATTTATGCAGGAAGCGCATGATCTAATCCTTTTTTAAGGCATCCTTGACTGCTTTTGGTATCCTCACAATCTCCCTTTCAAAGAATGAACTCAATCTTTTGACATTTCTTCCGTGTACTCCCCTGTCGCTGACATAATACGCTATCTTTTTGGGAATGTCCACTCCTGTCACTTCGCATATTTTCATGCCTAATGCAATATTCACTTCTATTATTACTGGGCCTCTGCTGCTTTCTATAATATCAACTCCGCATATCTCTGAGCCTATTGCTTCTGCTGCCCTAACGGCTAAATCTTCTATTGCCGAGCTTGCACGGCAATTTACATATTTTCCGCCTGAGCCTAGGTTGCTTCTTATATCCCCTTTCTTGGCTTTCCTCTTCGCTGATGCTATTACCTCATCCCCTAGGACGACCAGCCTTATATCCTCGCCTGGATTTTTAATGTATTTTTCTATGAACAGGCTTTGGTTGAGTACGTTTAATGTGTCTATCATCCCTTCTGCGCTCTGCTTATCCTTTGCAAACATCACGCCTTTCCCTTGGGTCCCGCCTAATAGTTTCATAATTAGAGGAGGCTTGATCAGGTTGTCGACTACCCTTTTGGCTGTTGAGGAAGATACTGTCAGATAGGTTTCCGGGATTGGCAAGCCGGCTTTGTTCAGGGTTTCTAATGTCAGGAATTTGTCATGGGATATCATCGGGGCCATAGGCTTCAACGGAATATAGGCTTCAGAATCCTTGAGCATCTTCAGCAGCAAATAGCCGAACATTGCTTTGGAAGAGCCTATTCTCGGGACGATGACGTCGAATTCTGAAAGGTCTTTATCCCTGTATAGGACGCAGGATTTCCCGTTTTTCACCCCTAAAGTTATGTTTTCTATGGGTATGAATAGCACAGAATCGAACTTATTGCAGTCATCCATTGCCTGAAATATTTTCATGGTTGACGGCGACTTATCTTTTCCCCCAATTACGCAAGCTTTCATTCAAATCTCCTACTAACGGCGAGTTATGCGATTTTGTTATATCGACTATAAAGTTATTAAATATTGTGCTTCTTCCTATCAGAACCTTAAATTTCCTTAATGACCTGTCAGCCACATTAACTCTTGCAGCGAGTCTTTTTCCTTTGATTATGAGCACAAGCTCTGCGAGCGGCCTTTTGCTTTTTCCGTGTACATTACTGACTTCAACCTCGCCTATATTTTCCAGCTTTAATTTTTCAAATAAGGTTTTGTCTATGCTAGTCCTTTGGGCGCCTGTGTCAAACTTTCCAAGGACAGTTATCTGGTTTTTTCCGTTTATTAATGTGATCGGCTCTACAAGCCCGGCTGTTTTTTTCTTGAACATAACACTAAATAATTCTTTTTTGGATATTTAAGAAGTTGTATAATCGAGGAAAATATTTTTTTGGTGTTATCGGCTCTTTTTTATTATCAAATCCATTAACTTTTCGGCTATATTCATTGAAAGGGTTTTTTCTGAGGAGATGAATTGCGGCGAAATGTTGCATTCCATGAAGTATGCGCTGCCTTTTTTGTCTATCCCGATATCTATCCCGCAGAAGTCAGAGCCTATTTTTTTTGATATTTTTATGCAAGCCTTTTCTGTTTCTTTTGGGATACTGCATTTTCCTGAGGCTTTCACTTTTATCCCCTGGTAGCCTTTGTTTCTTTTGAGGTTGACCTTTCTGTTTATGCTGCCTAAGATTTTATTGCCAAGCACAACAACACGTATATCCTTTTCTAAGTCGAGATATTCTTGGAGCATATACTTGCCTGGATCTTTGCTGCTGAAGAACTCTTTCAATTTTTGTACGTGTTTAGCTGACCTATTTCCTACATCATAGAAATTCCGAAATTTCTGATTTGAAATAATCTTAAAATGGATAGTTTGGAATTACATTTCTGTGAAGCTTGTAGACCTCTTTTTGAAGAAATAAAAAGAATTCATAAAGAACAATACGAGAAGCTGGAAACACGTATAATTGAATTAGAAAAGAAGAACAAAGAACTGGAGAAAAAACTTCTTGCATATGAGAATGCCCACACACCTCCTTCCAAGCAAATATTTCCAGTTAGAGAGAAATCTAGTTCAGGGAAAAGGGGGAGGCCTAAAGGATGCCCAGGTTCTACAAGAAAATTCAGGAAACCAGATAGAACAATCAAACTTACAGCAAAGAAATGCCCTTACTGTCATGAAAAATTGGGGAAGCCAGACAGGATAGAGAGCAAAATAATCGAAGACTTGCCAAGACCCAAACAGACAATCATAACCGAATTTCTCCAGGGTTTTTACACATGCCCCCATTGCGGAAAAAGGGTTGAAACAAAGCATGACGACCTCCCTGATTCTGGCAGCTTTGGAAACAACACTCTCACTCAAGTCTCATTAATGAAATTTCAAGATAGGCTACCATATAGGAAAATACAAGAAGCACTGGAAAGGCAATATGGATTGAAAATAGCACCAGCTTCCATACTTGATTTCACCAAAAGAGTAAGTGATAAATTGGAAAAAACTTACAACCAGATAATCTTCAAGGTTAGGGTTTCCAAATATGCTTATGTTGATGAAACAGGACTCAAAGTAGATGGGAAGAAGTATTGGGTATGGATATTCGTAACAGCAGCAGAAACATTAGCTTTGATAAGGAAAAGCAGAGGCGGAGATGTCCTTGAGAAAGTGCTCGGGATGGATTATGGCGGAATAATCATCTGCGACGGATGGAGAGTTTATCCAAAATTCACAAACAATCTTCAAAGATGCTGGGCTCATCTGTTGAGAGAATCAGACTTTATTGGAAGAAGAGAGGAAGAAGGAAGAAAATTGTCAGACAAGCTGCATAGATTTTACAGGAATCTCAATGAACTTCTTGATTCAGATCCCCCTGGAAATGAGAGGAAAGCCATCAAAATGAATGCTGAGAAAAATTTGAAGGAAATTCTCAGGGAGAAATACAAATCGGAGAGAGTAGTCAAGTTCATTAACAAGATCAAGAACGGAATGAACCACTGGTTTACTTTTGTCACAAATCCAATGATAGAACCTACGAATAATATCGGGGAGAGAGGACTAAGAGAATTTGTGGTCCAGAGAAAGATTATTGGAACTCTAAGAAATGAGAAGGGCACTCAGATATACGAAAGATTGATGACCTGTATTGGAACATGGAAGCAACAAGGACTGAATACAAGAGAAGAATTATTGAGTTGCCTTAGGAGCTAAACACGTACCAATTTTTCTTTGTTTTTAATTAGGAAGACGTCTTTGCCTCTGCTGCTTATCCTTTTTTTGACGATAACAGGGAATGTGTTGATGCAGATGTCTTCTGGCTTCTTGAAATGCCAGAATTTTGGATTTTTTACTGTGTTTTTAAAGAACATGCTCTGGAATAGCTTATCCTCATATAATGGGTATTTGGTGTAGGTTTTGTAATCGAGGAGCTGGTTTTCTTTGAGGAAGGACGCTATCTTTCTTAGGATGCCAGAGAAGTCTCTTCCTGAATTATATGGGTCTCTAAGGATGAAAAAGCCTTTGCTGAAGTCTTTTGGTTTGAGCCCTTCTAATTTCAGATCTTTGTAGAAAAAGACTTCTGTCTTTAGTTTCTTGTTCCCGGATTCTTCAACTATCCTTTTCAGGGAGCGGTCGCTTCTTGTGGATATTATTGTCAGGTTCATTAAATATTATTGACCTTAAACAAAAAAATAGTTTTAGGTTTTTATCTCAATAATTCACTAGTAGTTCTAAATTTTGCTAAATTATAAGCGTCTGCTATAGGTTCTATTCCAAGAGGCATTTCCTGGCCATATTCTCTCAATGATCCATGCGCCCTTTCTCTTTCAGGACCTTTATAATCCTTGAAGTGATCTGTCACTTCTATTCTAGGTCGTCCAGAATCATCTTCTCCAACAGAATATAAAGGTCTTCTCAATTCTTCTAATACAATATCATTTAAATCTCTCATAACTTCTAAATTAGCCCTTTCAACAGCATCTCCTGGCCTATTTTCTGCATCTATAGGTGTGTAATTATCTTTTATTGGGAATGAATACATATTCTCATCAATTTTTCAGTTTACATTTCCACTTCTACCTGATTTAGCAAACCTTACCGGTTTTTTATTAATGAAATAAACTAGATGTCTTCCTAGATATTCATATGCCGTCGTTTTCTGACCGTTTATAAGTTGGACATCATTGTTTGGCCCAACATAATAATTCCCAGCTTCCTCACCTAGTTGTGGAACAGATTCACACTTATGAGTTGCAAGTAATTGATCCTCTGTAAGAAAATTAACAGCTACAGGTAATGTAGTATTTTCACTTGGAACTAATATTCTTTGAGCTGGAGAAGCTCCGTTTGCTTGCGTTCTTGAACCGAATGCTAGATCACCGAGTGTCTGACCCCAAAGTGTCAAAAGTGGGGGTTTTATACCTCTTCTGGCAAGTCTTCCAGCACTTAAAGGGTGTTTATTGTAACCAACACCTAAAATAGGGTATGATTGATCAGGGTGTATGCCAGTATAATCTACAACCCTTTGTTCCTTCCCACTCACAAAAACCCTTAAATTACTTATATCCCCATCAGGACTATAAACTTCTCTAGCAGTAATAACACCATTTTCATCTACTGTTGCTACTCATCTTTGACAGTGTGCGAGCTGAGATACCAAAGAACCTATTTTTTATCGAGTATGTAGCTACTAAATTTATAGTAAAATATTTATTTATGAAATCCTAATAATTAGGCATGTACCTCATGATAACCAAGACAAAATACAAGAACAAGATTTACAAACAAGGAATGATAGCTGAAAGCTATAGGCATGAAGGCAAAATAAACCATAGAATCCTCAAAAACATCGGCCCTTTGGCAACCAAGGAAGACGAAATAAAAGCCAAAAATCTTCTTGAGAAGATGAAAAGGGGTAAGAAATTGGTTGCCTTTGATGAAATATCCCACGACAAAGTGCTGGAATACGGAATAGCTTATCTCTCAGAAAAATTATGGGAAAAATTTGAAATGAAAGAAATCATAGAAGAGATGTTTTCTGAAAGGGAAATGAAATTCAACATCTTCGAATCAATCTTCCTCCTTACTGTGAGCAGGCTGTACGGCCTAACAAGCGACCTTGAAACATACGGCTGGATAAAAAATGACCTTCATTATCCCACAGACATTCAACTCCATCACCTCTACAGGACGCTGGATTTCCTTGAACAAGAAAAAGACAAATTTGAAAGGCTCCTTCTCAAACAACTGAAGAAAAAAGAAAACCTGAAAGTGGACACAGTCTTCTACGATTTGACAAGCACATACTTTGAAGGCAAAGGCCCAAAGAAAGCGAAATACGGATACAGCCGGGACAAGAAGAGGGGGAAGAAGCAGGTTGTCCTAGGGCTGGTTCTCTGCAATGGATACCCAATCACTCACAAAATCTGGCCTGGAAATACCAAAGACAAATCAACCCTAAAGGATGCGGTCTCAGACCTCAAAGGCAAATTCAAAATCAAGAAAGTCATCTTTGTCGCTGACAGGGGATTGGTCATTGAAACCAACCTTGAAGAATTGGAAAGCAACGAATACGATTACATCATTGCCACAAACAGGAGAAATGACAACTTTGTCAAGGACTTGATAACCCAGGAAACAGAAAAGGGTGCAAAAACAGTCAAAGTTGACGGGAAAAGGAGGTACATCCTGTGTTTTGACAAGGAAACTCAAGAATCTGAAAGGGAGCATCTGAAAAGAACAATCAAAGAATGTCAAGAAAAACTAGAAAAAATAAGAAAGGACAGCAATGGAAAATCCAGAAGGACAGAGAATGGAATAAGAAGCGATATAGAAAAAAGCCTCAAGAAAGACAAGAAATTCTTCAGCTGGAAATTTTCAAAGGAGAAGGCATTCACCTATTCCCTGAAGAAAGATGTCTGGGAGTACGAGAATGCAATAGCTGGAAAGTTCCTTTTAGTCACGACATCCGGCTTGAACCCAGAGAAGGCAATGGAATCCTACAAGGACTTAAAATTCATAGAGCAGACTTTCCATGAATTGAAGGGCATCATAAACCTAAGGCCGATAGGGCATTACAAGGATGTGAGAGTGGAAGGGCATGTATTCATCTGCGTTCTCAGCATACTGACCAGGAGGTTCATTTCAAGGACTTTGGCCGAGACGAACGAGATTATCAAGGAATTGAAAAGAGTCAAAGCAATAGAAACTACAATAGGAGAAGAAAAATACTATTTCATGACAAAATTGACTAAAAAACAAAAAGAAATTTTCAAGAAACTTGGTGTTGAAGAGCCAATGAAATATTTGTAAGCAATAAAATTTTACTGACTACAAATTCTAAGAATTTGAGACTCTCAGGTACTTTATCTCTCAGACTGTCAAAGATGAGTTATTATTGTAAAAAATGCAAAAGAAATCACATAAGCGGTAAGATTTTTGATAAACATAAAATCTACAAATAATAACTATTTTTCATTTTCGCACTCGTTACAAACAAAAAATCACTCTAGATTCGGTAGTTAAAGAGAAATTAAAGGATTTCTCTTAATTTTTGGAAAATTCTATTTTAACCAAGGAAGTTTTTTCATTATTCCAAGTTTGTAGAAGGTAAAAATTGACACTAATATTCCCAAAGTAATTATTCCAATGATTACATTACCTTTCGTTAAGACCGATTTCCCAGTTTTGGCTATTTCTCCTGTTGGCATTCCAGATTCTTCTTTGGTGATTTCCTTTTCATGTTTCTCTTCCAAAAATGTTGTTGTAGTTGCTGGTAACTTGGTGGTGGTAGTTGTTTCAATTGTTGTGGTTGTCTTTGAGCTTCCTCCGCCTCCCCCTCCTCCTCCACCACCACCAGATGAAACAACATTAACTGGTTGAGTTGTTGGCGCTGCTGGAGCTGTGGTTGTTGTCGTGCTTGTTGTGGTGGTAGTAGAGAACCCTTTAGAAAATGATATTTGTTTGTCTGCAATATTTCCAATATCATCAATGCATCTTACATTTATTGTGTGAATTCCATCAGAGAGATTTGTAATAACATCAGAAAAATACATATCTCTTGTTTCATTTCCATCTTTTATACCATTTGCTGATACACTTGTTACTTTTACAGACGACTTTCCAGATAATTCTTCATTAAATGAGCTAAATTGTTGTAATACGGCAGCAGCATTTCTTATATCATGGCGTTCCCATCCTTGAACTAAAACAACTACTTTTCCTTGTTCCAAAACATCTTTCATTACGGAAATGTAACCTTCTCCTTCTGAATATGGATATATACCAGAAGAGCTGAAAGTTGGATATATCAACCCCATTGTTTGGGAAATTAGTCTATTCGTATCAGGTCTACCAATTAAAATCAGATGTTTTCCAACTGGCAGTGAAATTTCAGTATCCAATTTAGCGACTACTGTTGTTATAGGGACTACTTTTTTGATTATCGTTTGATTAATTATAACTTCTTCATACGATTCCCCAGCTAACCTAACAGCTATTTCTGTGGCTGCAACTACATCTTCTGGTGTTCCATCCTGACCTATGACTATGTATGCATCCAAGCTATGATTGTTGAATAGAAAATCGGGATAGTTTCCCAAATCTATATCAGAGTCAACATTATTTACCCAGTTTGCAAAAGAAAAGTTTGAATAGTCACTAAAATCCAAAGAAAATTGACAATTCCCATTTTCATTAATTGTCAGGTCAAGAGAAGTTGAGTTGGTTTCTAATGTTGAACCATTAAGAGGAGTGTTAATGCTAATTAAAGGTGGATTTGAATCAAGGATAGTTATATTTTTCATATCATAACCGTAGAACAAATTTGGATAATCCATGTCAGCTAAGACGACATATACTACATACAGACCGTAAGGTAAACTATCATTGAATTGAAACGATATGTTTTCTTCTTTGAATCCACCAGAATCTATATTAAAAACAGTTTTATTATCAACCCAATAAATATTATAAGTTTCATAACTACCTAATGCAGTGATAAGATAATAATCACTTTTGGTAAACCCATCGTTAGTAATCTTTGCCGTTAAGGTAATGTTTTCTGTTGATTTGAATGTAGTTTGCGGTAATGTAGCATTAATATAACCAGAATTAACAACTATTCCAGTTACTATATCTTTATCTTCAACATCAACAGGATTACATAGAGGGTCAGTTGTTATTTTTATCATAATTTTATCTGTATAATCGCTTGACTTGTCAGCGGAAACCCACCAATAAACCGTTTGGATACTGGAAGTTGTTATGTTAACAATCTTATATTTTTCTTCATAATCAGGTAAGCTCAAACCATCTGGAAGATAAAGTTCACTCTTTACACACTTTATTTCTTCATTACCTGTATTTTCAAGGTCCAACGAAATTAAGAACCCATAATCCTTTATGGATTTTTTAGGAATATTCAAAGTTGTATTAAATCCAATTTGGGGTAAGATGGTTATGTTTTTGTAATCCATATAATAAACTCCCCAAAAATCTTTTGGATATAAACCTGTTATTATGTTGTATTCTCCTGATTTCCAATCAGATGTAGGTTCAAATAAAACGAGTATATTTTTGCTTACCCCTGGGGATAAGTTTTCAATTTCCTCATAATAACCTGCAAGCCATTCTTGAGTTGTCGGAGAATATATGTATGAATAGACACTGTAATTTTCTGGTATTTCATTATCGTTGACTACATTAATTGAAAATTCCATTTTTTCGTTGACTTCATAGCTGGTTTTTGCAATTGATGTTTGAATAGAGCCAGAGTGAACCACAAGACCAGTGTTTATATTTTCATAATTACCAAAATCATTGTTACATTCTGGGTCCATCAAGATTTCCAAATTAATTTTATCCCTATAATCACCTGCCTTAGATGATGTTATAACCCAATACAAATAAGAGTAAGCCTGTGGGTTTATATTGACTGTTTTTGTTTTATTTTCTCCTTCAACTAAAATTAGACCATCTGGAAGTATCAAATCAGCTGAAACACAATCAGCCCTAATGTCACCAGTGTTTTCAATGCTTACAGTTAATGTTATGTTCTCCCCCTTTATAGCATCACTCTCAAGAAATATTGATGTTGATGTATTTGCTGGTGTAAAATTTTCTGGATATTTTGATTCCATTATATACTCTTTTGAAATATCTGGGAAATTGCTACTTTCTGCTATTATTTGGATTGTTTGTGTTCCATTTTCTTCTACATAAAAACTTGATGAGGAATATTCATATTCTTGGGAGTATATTTTCCCAATTAATTTTTTAGTTTCTTCCTGAGGGTCTAATCCAGATGAATAGTGGATAGTCAAATTAACATCGTATGCAGTTATATCTCCTGTATTCTCTAACCAAGAATCTATATTGTATGTGTTTCCAACAAGAAGTTTTTTTGGAACTAGGGGATTAAGATTCAGGTTGGTTGATTTCCATGTATTATCATAAGGTCTCTCAACTGTCACATCAATCCAACCACAATTATAATAACCATATTTTGCATAACAATTTTCAAAAGAGTCCAAATAACTAAAATCTTCTGTCCAAGCTCTTACAATAACATGATATTCAGGTGAGTTCAAATAAACCCCAGGATTATCAACTTCATCCCATGTAGGGTCTACATGAACCCATCGGTTATAAAATGATTCTGCCCATGCATGACCCCATCCAATTCCATGAAGTGGGAGAGAATAGTGTTCATTCACCCTATATCTAGGTTCCTCTAAACTATATTTTCCTCCAATAAGAGGTCTGCTGGGGATATTTATCGCTCTGGCAAAAGATACATACAAATCTGCAAAATCATTACAATCACCTTTTTTGTCGTATAGAATCCAATAATCTGTGCTCCAATCACCGCATTCGTTACCTTCAGCATCACAAGTATCATAACATTTATCATAATCTGGAGAACTACAATATGTTACATAATCATTTATCCATTTTTGAAGAAATCCCATTGCTTGATATACATTTAATACTGGTTCGTCAGTAGTTTCGGTAATAGCAAGAAGGGCATAAGATTTTATAAAAATTTCAGAAGGGTGATGATAGCTATCATCCGACAAATAATTATCAAATCCTGTAGGTCTATTAAAAATAATACCAAAAGCATAATCTTCGGCAAAATTGTCTGTATCTTCCCACCAACAAATAACGAACAAGGCGCATACTCTTTTTTGCAAGCTAACTTCAATATCATAAAGACCTACACCACTTTTTAATGAATTTGACATATCAAAGTTTGCATTATATGACTTACCTATTTCAAATTGGAAGTCTTTTGTGTTGGTTGCGTATGTTTTTTTGTCTGGTCCAGTAATAGACATCAAGATTCGTGCCTTATAAGAATCTCCCCAAGAAGGATTTTCAACCTGCACGGTAACATAAGGATTTTCTGAAAGGGTATATATCTTATCTGAATTTGAAAATTCTATATCTGTTATATAATCATTTATTGCCAGGACTGGTGTTGCTATTAATAGTAGAAAAAAAATAGGAAAAATAGCATTTGAAAGTTTCACTCTATCTCCTCTTTTTTACTATAAATAAACCAACCAGAATCAATAAAATTAAACCGAAAATTATGATAATATTGGGATTAATCCCTAATAATTTGGACCTCGGATTGATTCTAAATTTCGTCTCTTCTATTATGTCCCCGTTATCTGCTCTAAAAATATACCCACTTATAGATTCATTCAGCATTTCATCCATTGTTGGCTCATGAACCCATTCTATTTTCCATGCTAATGATTCTCCGTTTCCAGAATAAATCAAACTTGCTTTTCTTGGCTCTGGTAAACTTAATTCACCAGCTTTTAGTTCAGCATCAGAGCTGCTGAAAGAGATTATTTGTGATTCCTTTATAACATGTGAGAATTGCGGAAGAATTTTCCCGTCTGTTGAAACTGCGACAAACATATCAATTGAATAATCATCATATTTGAAATCATAAGTGACTACTTTGAAAAACTCCCTTTCATCTATTTTCTTGAAAATAAAATGGTTTTCAAAATATTCCACCCCAACATTATTTATAATGAAGTCATCAGAAATCCCTTTACTGGCATCCTCTGAATTACCCATTATAGAAAGCGTTCTAACTTCACCATTTTTATCAATCTCATTATCGGTGTTAGGTAATTTTTGAATAAGTGTTTCATTGACCTCTACAACATCATAGGTTCCTAAATCTATTGAGTCAGCTGTTGCCCCCTTGAAACTAATTAAGATAACAAAAGAAAATACGATAAGAAATATGAATTTTAGATATTTCACTAAATCCCCATTTAATAAGAAGTTTAATGGCTTAATAAGTCTTACTTCTATCCAAATTTAGAAATAAAGTTTCTATCTTGAAACAAGCTTTTTAGGCGAATTTCATCTTTCATTTGGACAGCTTTCGCAGAAAAGACTTATCATAAAATCCATCTTACAACCACATTGTTCACATTTGAACGCAAGATTATTTCTTTCAGCAAGTTCCCGCAGCTGCCGTTCAAATTTAAGAACTTCTTCGTCTTTGTATTCTGGCATAACTGGTCCTGATTTGCTAGACTTAAAAGGATTTCTCTTATGCTTAACTTCGCCACATAATCAAGAATAAAAAGGGAAGTTTACAACCTCCATATTGAGGTGGAGTTCATGAATGTAAACTTCCCAATAGGAAGTATAGTGCTAATAGATAAAATAGATGATGAATTTGATTTTTTTGACTCTGTTTTTGGAAAAATATGCGAAAAGGCAAGAGGATTCAAGGAAAATATTAAGCTGCTGATGAATAACAAAATCTCCAGGAACGTCTCTATAAATCAAATCCTAAATGTCACCTCAAAAGAGGAATTTGGGTATTTAGGCTCAAAGAATGTCCCGGGAGAAAGATCGATATACAGGACCATCGAAAGAGTTGGAGAAAACTCCGCAGTAATTTTGGAAAAATATCATCTTCTCTTAAAGAAACATGGCCTCATTTCAAACAAACAGTTGATGGATTGGTCTTCAACTTATTTTGAAGGAAACAAATCAGAAATAGGTATGCGAGGCTATTCGAGAGATCATAAACCTGGAAAGAAGCAGGTGACATTTGGGATAGGGACAGGGATCAATACCATACCCACCGCATTGACAATACAGAGAGGAAATGTGCAGGACAAGAAGCATTTCAGATGCACATTCAACGTGGCAAAAAAGGTTCTTGAAAAGAATAGCTTGCTGATATTTGACTGCGGGGGAAACACAAAAGAGAACAAGGAAATGGTATTGAAAAACGGCTACAATTATCTCACGTTCAAAGGAAAACACAAGAATCCATACGAGAAATACATCCAGATATTCAAGAAAAGAAGGGATCTCGGTGAATCTGTTCATTTTTCGATAAACAAGAGGGATTATGAATGCATCAAATTGAGAGAGGAAAAAGAGACAAAATACATCTTCTTCTCAAGAAAGCTTGAGGAAGAGCAAATTCTTAAGAGAAACAGAAAGTTTGAGAAAGAACTGGAAAAGAATGAGAAGAAACTCTCAAAGGTCAAGAAAGGAAAGCCTTTGGGTTCTCTGATAACAAGAGAGGGGTATGTGATGCTGAAAGGCGGCATCCAAAAGACCCTTGGAAAAATGAAAAATCCGTACATCACAGGGCTGGAAGGCTGCTTCATTCTTGAAAGCTCGGTTGATAATGAACCGGAAAAAATCCTTATGCTATACAAGAAGAGGGATATAGCAGAGAAATTCATCAGGAATCTAAAGGAAGGCCTGGAATTAAGGCCGATAAGGCATTGGTCGAAGAATGCGATAATAGGCTGTATTTTGATAACTTTCCTCACAAATTTCCTGATAAATTTGACACTTCTTTTGAGCAAAAACCCCGTCGTAAAAAATGTAAAGCTACTCAAAAAATTCCTGAATAATTTGACACTTACTGTGGTTTACCCAAAAAAAGCGTTCAGATTCACAGTTTTGTCTAACATTTCAAAGGAAATTCTGCTGATTTTTGGGGATTTTTTGAAAAAATATGAGGATCATAGCCTAAAGTTGCGGTGGTAAAATCCATTTGGCAAATTGAGTTAGGGAATTTGACTAGAGGTAAGTGGCGAAGTTAAGCTTATGGAAAAGAGATTTTACCTACTAGGTAATTTTACAGTTCCTTACCTTTAAGATTTATCACTTTTCTTTTGGTTATCTCTATATAATCTCCTTTCTTTATCCCTTTATCTTTTGGTATAGTAACCAGGAGTTGTTTAGTTGATGCTGTTTCCCAAACCCTTCTTACAATTCCGTCACTTTCAGAAGTTGGAACTCTTCTCTTTTCAATTTCGTTTATCATAGTTCTGAGCTTATCGCAAGTCTTTGACATCGTTTCTTTGTTAATACTAAAAGCTATCTTAGAAAATTGTTGAGAAAATTTCTTTATTTCGGCTCCTGTTACATTTTTTTGTTGTAGTCAGAATACGGACCTTCTTCAAGCAGCTTAATCTTTCTTTCCAACGCTTGTTGGTCTTCCATAAGTTCTTCCATAGCAATCACCCGTAACTTTCAAATTACAGGCATGCTTCTGGCTATTCGGCTATTTAAAGCTGGGGGATTTACGACAAAATGTCTTATGGGCCCGGAGGGATTCGAACCCTCGACAAACGGATTAAAAGTCCGCTGCTCT
>Ga0210053_1002100_pt1 | contig 17474 bp, 18 predicted proteins | sample CryGeymeta201512_FD_185467 | JGI IMG/M metagenome (GOLD analysis project Ga0210053, IMG submission 185467) | Groundwater microbial communities from Crystal Geyser aquifers in Utah, USA - Crystal Geyser metaG 2015-12 (SPAdes) (version 2) | ecosystem: Environmental > Aquatic > Deep subsurface >... | reverse complement strand
GTCCAATCACACCTAATCTTGCCGCTTCAGGCTCATTCCTGGTTGGAAATACAGGCCTCGTTCAGGCTCATTCCTCATTGGACAAGGCTGAAATTTGTCTCAATGCAGACAAAGGCTTATAATATGCGTCCTTTTGTTCTTCACTCGTTGAGTGAGCCACAATGCAAAGATTGATGCTTAAATCCAAGCTGCACCGTGTCACCGTCACGCATTCCGAGCTGCATTACGAGGGTTCATGCGCGATTGACGAAAATTTGCTGGAAGCCGCAGACATCCGTGAATATCAGCAGATCGACATCTACAATGTGAGCAATGGCGAGCGTTTCACCACTTATGCCATCAAGGCGCAGCGCGGTTCGGGCGTCATTTCCGTGAACGGCGCAGCGGCGCACAAAGCGAATCCCGGCGACCTCGTCATCATCGCCACCTATGCCATGTACAACGAGCTGGAACTACTGAAATTCCAGCCTGATCTGGTGTATGTGGATGCCGACAACCGCATCGTCGACAAGCGGCGGCAGGTTCCGGTGCAGGCGGCATAGTCAGCGACAGACAGAGATACGAAAGGGCAGCCGAGGCTGCCCTTTGTTTGTTTGGTGCCGGGAGCCGGAATCGAACCGGCACGCTATTGCTAGCGCGGGATTTTGAGTCCCGTGCGTCTACCAGTTCCGCCATCCCGGCTGGTCTAGTGAGGCGCGAATTATCAACCAAAAACATTTTTCCGGCAAGTTTCTTCGTATGAAAACCAGTGATTTCGATTTCGGACTCCCCCCCGAGCTGATCGCCCAGTTTCCCGCTCGGGAGCGCAGCCAGAGCCGCTTGCTCCATCTCGATGGCGCGAGCGGCGCGCTGGCGGATGGTCGGTTCAGCGATTTGCCGCAATTTCTCAAGCCCGGCGACTTGCTGGTGTTCAACGACACGCGCGTGATCAAGGCCCGGTTGTTCGGGGTGAAGGACAGCGGCGGCAAACTGGAGGTGCTGATCGAGCGAGTGCTGGACGAGCGTCACGCGCTTGCCCACATCCGCGCCAGCCATGCGCCCCAGCCCGGTTCTGGCCTGTTGCTGGCGGGCGAGATCGCGGCGATGGTTGAGGTGCGGCAGGGCGAACTCTACCGCCTGCGCTTTGCGGGGGGAACGCCGCTGCTGGAACTGCTGGAACAGTACGGCAGCCTGCCGCTACCGCCTTACATCACCCATGCCCCGGAAGCGCTGGACGAAACCCGCTATCAGACCGTTTACGCGCGTCAACCCGGTGCGGTGGCCGCGCCTACGGCGGGGCTGCATTTCGATCCGGCGATGCTGGCAACTCTCGAAAAAATGGGGGTGAAAACTGCCTACGTCACGCTCCATGTCGGCGCGGGGACTTTTCAGCCAGTGCGCGTGGAGGAAATCGCCGAGCACCAGATGCATAGCGAGTGGTATACCGTGCCGCAGCGGACTGTGGATTTGATCCGGCTAACCAGGGCGGAAGGAGGAGGGCGCGTGATGGCCGTGGGGACGACTAGCTTGCGAGCGCTGGAGTCTGCGGCGGCAGGTGGCGAGCTGGAAGCGGGGAGCGGCGAGACCAATATCTTCATTTTTCCCGGCTATCGTTTCAAGGTGGTGGAGAGGCTGCTGACCAATTTCCACCTGCCCAAATCCACCCTGCTGATGCTGGTGTCGGCTTTCGGCGGCATGGAAAACATCCGCTGCGCTTACCGTCATGCGGTGGAAAATCGCTATCGCTTTTTTAGCTACGGCGATGCAATGCTTATAGAAAGGCAGCAATGAAATTTGATCTTCTCGCCACCGACGGCCCCGCCCGCCGTGGCGCCCTGACTCTGGCCCACGGCGCCGTCGAAACCCCGGCCTTCATGCCGGTGGGCACCTACGGCGCGGTCAAGGCGATGTCGCCCGCCGAGCTGAAGGAAATCGGCGCCCATATCGTGCTCGGCAACACCTTCCACCTGTGGCTGCGCCCCGGTCTGGAGGTGATCGAGGCGCACGGCGGGCTGCACCGCTTCATGGGCTGGGACGGGCCGATACTCACGGATAGCGGCGGTTTTCAGGTGTTCAGTCTGGGCGAACTGCGCAAGATCACGGAAGAGGGGGTGAAGTTCCAGTCGCCGGTAAACGGCGACCGCTGCTTTTTGACGCCGGAAGAGTCGATGCGGATTCAGAAGGTGCTGAACTCCGATATCGTGATGATCTTCGACGAATGCACGCCCCACCCGACCGATTTGCAGCAGGCCGGAGACTCGATGCGCCTTTCCCTGCGCTGGGCGGAGCGTTCGAGGCGCGCACACGAGGGTAATTCCAATGCGTTGTTCGGTATTGTCCAGGGGGGTATGCACGAGAGCTTGCGCGACGAATCGCTGGCCGGGCTGGTGAATATCGGTTTCGACGGTTATGCTATCGGCGGGCTGTCGGTGGGCGAGCCGAAGGAGGACATGCTGCGCATTCTCGACCACGTTGCGCCGCAGATGCCGAAGAACAAGCCGCGCTACCTGATGGGAGTGGGCACGCCGGAGGACATCGTGGATGCGGTTTCGCGCGGGGTGGATATGTTCGATTGCGTGATGCCGACGCGCAATGCCCGCAACGGCTGGCTGTTCACCCGCTTCGGCACGGTCAAGATCAAAAATGCTCAATACCGGCTGGATACGCGCCCGCTGGACGAGGAATGCGGCTGCTACACCTGCCGCAACTTCACTCGCGCCTACCTGCACCACCTGCACCGCATCGGAGAAATTCTCGGCGCACGTCTCAACACCATCCACAACCTGCACTACTACCAGGAACTGATGCAGGGCATCCGCCGCGCCATCGAGGAAGGGCGCTTTGCCGACTTCGTGCAACAGTTTAGGCAAGCGCGCGCCGTGGGGTCGTGATAGAATGCCACGTTATTTTTTCATGATGGAGAACCGAATATGTTGATTAGTCTTGCACATGCCGCCGATGGCGCGCCGGCCGATATGATGGGCAGCCTGCAACAGTTCCTGCCCCTGATCGTGATTTTCGCGCTGTTCTACTTCATGATGATCCGCCCGCAGATGAAGCGCGCCAAGGAGCAGAAGAGCATGATCGAGTCGCTGCAAAAGGGCGATGAAGTGGTGACCGCCGGCGGCGAACTGGGCAAGGTGGCGAAAGTGGACGAAGCTTACGTCAGCCTGGAAATCGCCACGAATGTCGTGATTCATTTACAAAAATCGGCGATTACGACCCTCCTGCCCAAGGGCACGATCAAGGACATTTAAAGAAAAATGTAGGTTGGGTTAGGCTCGGCTTTTTGCGCCGTAACCCAACAAACCCAAGCTTCCTTCGAAATGTTGCTTTCGCCTGGATGTTCCTGTTTTTGTGATGTTTGGGTTTGTTGGGTTACGCGATAAAACCGCTAACCCAACCTACATGTAAGTTACGGAGCCCCGCATGAACCGTTATCCCCTGTGGAAATATATTGTCATCGCCGTGGCGATGCTGTTTGGCCTGATTTACACCCTGCCCAATTTCTTCGGCGAATCGCCCGCAGTACAGGTTTCGCCGATGCGCGGCATGACCAAGGTGGATCAGGGGCTGATGAAGCAGGTCGAGGAGGTGCTGAAGAAAAACCGTCTCGTCTACCAAGGCATCGCGTTCGACTCCTTCGGCGTGAAGGTGCGCTTTGCCGATGCGGACACCCAGATCAAGGCCAAGGATATTCTCCAGTCAAATCTCGGGGAGAATTTCGTGGTGGCGCTAAATCTGCTGTCGAGCTCGCCCAGGTGGCTTTCCCACTTGGGCGCGCTGCCGATGTACCTCGGTCTGGACTTGCGCGGCGGGGTGCACTTCCTGTTGCAGGTGGACATGAAGGGGGCGATCACCAAGGCGCTAGACCGTTATAACGGCGATATCCGCACCGGCTTGCGCGAGAAAAAAATCGCTTATGCCGGTATTGCCCGGCAGAACCAGGCGGTAGAAATCAAGTTTCGAGATGCAGAATCGCGCCAGAAGGCGCTGGAAGAACTACAGAAAACCTCGCCGGATCTACTGCTGAAGGAAGTTGACGAGGGTGCCGACATCAAGTTGGTGGCCACTCTCAAGCTGGAGGCGCAGAAGCGCATCCAGGAATTCGCCCTGCAACAGAATATCACCACCCTGCGTAACCGGATCAACGAACTCGGCGTGGCCGAGCCGATCATCCAGCAGCAAGGCATAGACCGCGTCGTGGTGCAGTTGCCCGGCGTGCAGGATACCGCCAAGGCCAAGGACATTCTCGGTCGTACCGCCACCCTGGAAATCCGCATGGTGGACGAGGAGCATGACGTGGCGGCAGCGGTTCAGGGCGGCCAGATTCCCTTCGGCGACGAGCTTTATACCGAGCGTAAAGGCCTGCCGTTATTGGTGAAGAAGGGCGTGGTGCTGACCGGCGATTACATCAGCGACGCGCAACCCGGCTTCGAAGGGCAAAGCGGCGAACCGGCCGTGCATATCAACTTGGATGGCCGCGGCGCGCGCATCTTCAAGCAACTGACTCGCGATAACGTGGGCAAGCGCATGGCGATATTGCTGATTGAAAAGGGCAAGGGCGAAGTGATCACCGCGCCGGTAATCCGCGAGGAAATCGGCGGCGGTCGGGTACAGATTTCTGGCAGCATGACCTCTATGGAAGCCAGCGATGTGGCTCTGCTGCTACGCGCCGGAGCGCTGGCGGCGCCGATGGACATCATCGAGGAACGCACCGTCGGACCGAGCATGGGTGCGGAGAACATCGCCAAAGGTTTCAATTCCAATATCTACGGTTTTGTCGCCATCTCGATCTTCATGATCTTCTATTACCGCCTTTTCGGGCTGATCTCGACAGCGGCGCTGGTCGTTAACGTGTTGCTGCTGGTGGCGGTTCTTTCTCTGCTGCAGGCCACGCTGACCCTGCCCGGCATGGCGGGTATCGCCTTGACGGTGGGTATGGCGATCGACGCCAACGTGCTGATCAACGAGCGCATTCGCGAGGAAATCAGAAATGGCTTATCACCGCAGGCGGCGATCCATGCCGGTTACGAGCGGGCATTTTCCACCATTCTCGACTCCAATGTCACCACTTTGATCGCCGGTATGGCGCTGTTCTGGCTGGGTTCAGGCCCGGTGCGCGGTTTTGCGGTGGTGCTGTGCCTCGGTATTCTGACTTCGATGTTCAGCGCCGTGGTGGTGTCGCGCGGCATCGTCAACCTGACCTACGGTCGCAAGGCCAAGCTGGAAAAGGTTTCAATTTAAAACAAGCGCTTTTTACCATTGTCCCTTCCCCCTTCCAGGGGGAAGGTTAGGATGGGGGTTCAGATGCTGATTCTCACGCGGAACTCTCCACCCCCACCCTAGCCCTCCCCCTGAGAGGGGGAGGGAATGTGTGTGGTCAGGTATTTTCAAGGAAAAAACATGCTGGAATTTTTCAATATCAAACACGACATCCCGTTCATGAGCTATGCGCGGGTGACGACTCTCATCTCGCTGGTGACGTTCATCGCGGCGGTGGCGGCGCTGGGGCTGAGGGGACTCAACCTGGGGGTGGACTTCACCGGCGGCACGGTGATGGAAGTGAGCTACAGCCAGCAGGCGGATGTCCACAAGATCCGCGCTACCCTGACTAAAATCGGTATGCACGATGCGGCGGTGCAGAATTTCGGCACGGCGCGCGATGTCATGATTCGCCTGCCGCTCAAGCCTGGTGTCAGCACCGCCAAGCTTTCCGACCAGGTGTTCCAGGCGTTGCGGGGTGCGGATAATTCCGTCACGCTGAAGCGCGTCGAATTCGTCGGCCCACAGGTCGGCAAGGAGCTGTACGAGAACGGCGCGCTGGCGCTGCTGGTGGTCAGTCTCGGCATTATGGCCTATCTCGCCATGCGTTTTGAATGGCGCTTCTCGGTGGCGGCGATCATCGCCAACATGCACGACGTGGTGATCATTCTCGGTTTCTTCGCCTTCTTCCGGTGGGAATTCTCCCTCACCGTGCTGGCCGGCATCCTGGCCGTGCTCGGCTATTCGGTCAACGAATCCGTGGTGGTGTTCGACCGGGTGCGCGAAAATTTCCGCAAGATGCGCAAGGCTTCGGTGCACGAGGTGATCGACAACGCCATCACCCGCACCATGTCGCGCACCATCATCACCCACACCATGACCGAGCTGATGGTGCTGTCGATGCTGTTCTTCGGCGGCGAGGCGCTGTTCTACTTCGCCCTGGCGCTGACCATCGGCATCGTCTTCGGCATCTATTCCTCGGTGCTGGTAGCCAGCCCGATCGTGATGTGGCTGGGCGTGTCGCGCGAGGATTTCCTCAAGCCGGAGAAGAAGGAAGGCGAAGAGGCGGAAGCCCTGCCCTGATGGAGCTGTTGACCTTTTTCGTCGACCACGTTCTGCACCTCGACAAGTACCTGCTGGAGCTGGTGCAGAACCACGGCGCCTGGGTTTACCTGATTCTGTTCCTGATTATTTTCTGCGAAACCGGTTTGGTGGTGACGCCCTTTCTGCCGGGCGATTCCTTGCTATTTGTTGCCGGCGCACTGACCGCGACCGGGGCGATGGAACTTCAGGTGCTGGCAAGCTTGCTGATCGCCGCTTCGTTCCTGGGAGACAACACCAATTACTGGATCGGTCGCTACGTCGGGCCGAAGGTGTTCAGCAGGGAGCGTTCGCGCCTGCTCAACCCCAATCACCTTGAGCAGACTCGCCGTTTTTATGAAAAACACGGCGGCAAGGCCATCATCCTGGCGCGTTTTTTCCCCATCATCCGCACCTTCGCACCCTTCGTCGCCGGCATCGGTCGCATGGATTACCGCCGCTTCCTGCCTTATAGCCTGGCGGGCGGGGTGGCTTGGGTCGGCTTGTTGTTGCTGGCTGGCTACTTCTTCGGCAACATTCCGTTCATCAAGCAGAATCTCACCCTGGTGATCTTCGGCATTGTTATCCTGTCGATTCTGCCGGGAATTCTCGGTTACCTGCGCCACCGTACCCAATAAGCCATGGACCCCAAGCTTGATGACGTCACGGTAAGCAGTTTCCTGCCGCCGACCCGGCGCATCGTCTTGCATATTGCCATGATAGGCGCAGTTTCGTTAATCGGCGGTCCGCTGCTTGGCCTTTACGTGTTCGACGCGCCGCGCGGCGAGGTGCTCACGCTGTCGCCCCGCACCGGGCTGGGTTGGGGACTGTCCTTCGCCTTCGTCGCCGCCTTCATTTACACAGCCTGGCTGATCCGCTATGTGACCCAGGGCTACCACAAGCACGTGGCGGCGCGGAAGATGGAAGCGTTCTATCGCGCCATCGAGGGTGAGCAGACGAAGGATTAAACCTTAAAACGACGATTAACCACGAACAGTAGGGTGCGTTTCACGCACCCTACGCTACGGTGAGAGTGCTGTTAAATCCTCGCCGCCAGCTCTGCCGCCATGCCGGTGTAGTTGTGCGGGGTCAACTGCATCAGCCGCTGTTTCGCGTCCTCCGGAATGGCGAGTTTGGCGATGAAGGCGTGCAGCGTTTCCCGGGTGATGCCGCCCTTGCCGCGGGTGAGTTCCTTGAGCTGCTCGTAGGGGTTTTCCACGCCGTAGCGGCGCATCACGGTCTGGATGGGTTCCGCCAGCACTTCCCAGTTGTTGTCCAGGTATTCATTCAGGCGCTGCGGGTTGGCTTCCAGCTTGCCGGTAACCCAGACACGGCGTTTTGATTAAACAGGCGGCATGCCTGAACCGCCAAGCGACGCGGAGGCAGAAACCTACCGGCAGCTTATGCTGCCTGATGGGCAATGCCGCACAGTCACTGCCAGCATATTGACAACCCTTTTGTCATAAGCCATGATGGGGTAAATCAAGATTAACAAGCCCGGTTAGCGGCAAGCATCACACGGCTATAGCAACAAGACCGTCAGGCCGGCTAATTACAGGTAATTCGGGAGGGGAAAATGGAATTTTTTCGCGCCGTGTTCGCTCGTGCCCCCCGTTGTCCAGGTGTCCCCTTTGATTTTGCTTTATTTTTCAATGCGGCGCTGTCCTAATGGCCAATCTGGGCTAATGTTGATCGTGCGCATTGTTCACAGGGTCAGCATTACAGGGAATGGGGAGAGAAATGAGAATGGCTAATCTACGTGTGGCGTTAGACCGCAGGTTAATTCTGACCGGGAAGTCATCCGATGTGTTCCTCAGATCACGCGTGTTATTGCAAGACTTGACCCCAAGGTTCGCCAAGGTTGCGCTAGCTATTTTTGTTCTTTGCACAAATACGAACATAACAAGGACAGAAGCTGCGGAGTATCAACCATTTTGTAAACAAAACGGCGGCACATATGATTGCTATCCAGTACATTACACTTCAGGGTGGGTTTGTTCTCACCCAGGCTATGGCTCTAGTCCAGAAATAATAGAAACAGATTCTTCTAGCAGTGCTTGCCTTTCTAAAGTACTTGTCAAAATGAATGTTTATTCGAGCATTTGGTACAAAGTTCCTACAACTTGGACGTTGAGCTCTGGGGTCGGTGGTTGCCAGCTCACATTCAATCAGGGTTACTTTAACGGCAAGCTAACAGATGCTTATTACGTTCCTGGTGGTTGTTGGGCATATAGTACTTTTGGTACATCGGCACCTATAAATGTAATAAGAACTGTAGGCTGTTCTGTTGGAGCTGTCTACGTAGGCAATTACCCACAAAGTTATTCAACTTTAGGCAATTTTCCTGAGTCTAATCCTCCATCATTTTGTGGTATTGATAATGTTTCCACCTGCCCTGTGGCTAAATTGACAGCACCGCCTTTTAACGATGCGTGCGCGCAAGCATTGGAGAACATCAGCTCGACCCAAGCACAGAAGAACGCGGCGTGTGGATCGTTGACGCCGGCAATGCAAGCTGCAGTAGACCGTTTTTCCAGCAAACTTGCCCAAACCTACATTGTCGGCACCACCCTCCCCATACCATTGGTGATCGCTTCGCAACGGCGTAATTATGCATATCAGGCGCATTTCAAGGAGATTTGGGACAAGATGGAGGAATTGGTGCCATTGATGAAAAATGACCCTGCCATGCAAACCGCCTGTGCCGCCCGCCGCGCTGAGATTGCCGCCGAGAAAGGTTGCGATAATGCCGGTGTCTGCACGAGTTGCTATCCTTCCACGGCAACCCGGCGCAGCCATTGTTTAAGAGGTATGCCGGCACCCGCGACAGCACAAGGGGATACTCATATGAATGGCACGGCCATTGATGTAGGGAACGACACACTAGCTCAATTGCAAGATGTGCTGGATGCGCGCAATCCACCGCAGAACATCCAGCAATTTCTGGATGCGCCTGAGGCTACCGGCCTGCGTTGGGGCGGCTTTTTCAAAAAGAGCGACCCCGTGCATTTCCAAGTGCCACGCTAATTACGGAGACACATACCATGACACGTACACTCAACAACCCAAACCGTTATCTCCTGCCATTGTTCGCTTTCCTGCTGATGGCTTTTAACCATGCCGCGCTGGCGCAACAATCGCTGGTAGTGGTTAAAACCTACGGTCAGCATATCGGTGGCAACATCATTTATCAGCAGCAAGTAACTAACAACGGTAGCCGCGACGTAGTGTCAATCGCTATTGGTGAGGATACTGACTATCAGGGTTCGAGCCTGCCCCAGACCAAGGCTGAAGGCGAATTAGACGCGCTACCGGTGGGTTCCAGCATGTTCAAGATGATAGTCAACCCCGCTTCAGTTTCAGGGCCAAGCGGCTGGACCGCGGGAGTTACTCAAATCAATGACAATGGGCGTTTCTTTCACTGGGACTCCCCGGGCTATCCGCAACCGGCTATTCAACCGGGACAGACCATGCGCTTTAGCATCACCGTGCCTAAGTATGACGAGGCATATCTCACCGGGCACTTCTCGGCTGGATACGCCGACGGCAAGAACCCTTGGGCTTACAACGGCGTGATGGAAAAACTCGACACCACCCCGCCCAGCCTCACGGTAAGCCTGAGCCCCAACAAGCTGTGGCCGCCGAACGACAAGCTGGTGCCTGTCACCGTCACCATCACGGTCAAAGACGACTACGACCCTATGCCCGAAATCAAACTCGAATCAATCACCGCGAGCGAGACGCTGGCAGCCGGTGATATCCAGAATGCCCAGTTCGGCACCGACGACCGGCAATTCAGCCTGGCCGCCAAACGCGCGGGAACCAGTCTGGCAGGGCGTACTTACACGGTGACCTATTCCGCCACCGATGCCTCGGGCAACAAGGCCACCACCAGCGCCACGGTGACCGTGCCGCACGATCGAAGTAAATAATCGTAGTGGGCTCTATCACCATGACACATGGATTCAACAACCCAAACCGTTATCTCCTGCCATTGACCGCTTTCCTGCTGATAGCTTTTAACCATGCCGCACTGGCACAACAACCGCCTGTGGTGGTTAAAACCTACGGTCAGCATATCGGCGGAAATATCGTTTATCAGCAGCAAGTGACCAACAACGGTAGCCGCGATGTGGTGGGAATTGCTATCGCAGAGGACACCGATCAGGAAGGGATATCTGGGGGAACTAGGGACAGTGGCGAACTCGACGCGTTCCCAGTGGGTTCCGACATGATCCACACAGAGGTTAACCCGGCTTCGATTTCTGGGCCGACCGGCTGGATTGGCTCGATTATTCAAATTCAGGACAGTGGGCTTTTCTTTCAATGGGACTCCCCCGGCTATCCGCAACCGGCTATTCAACCTGGGCAGACCATGCGCTTTAGCATCACCGTGCCATCTTATGATCAGGCGTACTTAACTGGCCACTTCTCAGCCGGTTACGCCGACGGCAAAGACCCTTGGTATTACAACGGCGTGATGGAGAAACTCGACACCACCCCGGCCAGCCTCACTGTGAGCCTGAGACCCAACACGCTCTGGCCGCCGAACGACAAGCTGGTGTCCGTCACCGCTGCCATCACGGTGAAGGATAACTACGACCCCGCGCCCGAAATCAAACTTGAATCCATCACCGCCAGTGAACCGCTGGCCGCCAATGACGTTCAAGGCGCCCAATTCGGCACTGATGACAGACAGTTCAATTTAGTCGCCAAACGCGCGGGAACTAATCTGGCCGGACGCATTTATACCGTCACCTATTCCGCCACCGATGCCTCGGGCAATAAAGCCACCGCCAGTGCCACAGTGACCGTGCCGCACGATCAAGGCAAGAAAGTAGCAACGTGAGTAAGACGTAGGGCGTCAATAAGCCTGTCCTGAGCGCAGTCGAAGCCTGTCCTGAGCCAAGTCGAAGGGGGCGAAGCGCATTGCACCGGATGTGTTCATTCGGCGCAATAACGATTGCGCCCTTGTAGATTATTCGTGTTGCCTGGAGGCACCTGCTTTTGGTGCATTCGCGTAAATTCGTGGTTGAGCCTTTTCTGGGTTAAATCCTCGCCGCCAGCTCGGCCGCCATGCCGGTGTAGTTGTGCGGGGTCAACTGCATCAGCCGCTGTTTCGCTTCCTGCGGAATGGCGAGTTTGGCGATGAAGGCGTGCAGCGTTTCCCGGGTGATGCCCCCCTTGCCGCGGGTGAGTTCCTTGAGCTGCTCGTAGGGGTTTTCCACGCCGTAGCGGCGCATCACGGTCTGGATGGGTTCCGCCAGCACTTCCCAGTTGTTGTCCAGGTAATCATTCAGGCGTTGCGGGTTGGCTTCCAGCTTACTGAGACCGCGCAGGCAGGAGTCAAGGCCGAGCAGGGTGTAGCCCAGGCCAACGCCCATGTTGCGCAGCACGGTGGAGTCGGTGAGGTCGCGCTGCCAGCGGGAAATCGGCAGCTTTTCTGAAAGGTGCCGCAGCACCGCATTGGCCAGCCCGAAGTTGCCTTCCGAATTCTCGAAATCAATCGGATTGACTTTGTGCGGCATGGTGGAGGAACCCACTTCGCCGGCCTTCACCTTCTGCTTGAAATAGCCCATCGAAATGTAGCCCCAGATATCGCGGTCGAGGTCGATCAGAATGGTGCCCACGCGGGCGTAGGCATCGAACAGTTCGGCCATGCCGTCGTGCGGTTCGATCTGGGTGGTGTAGGGATTGAAATCCAGCCCCAGCCCTTCGACAAAATGCTTCGCGAAGCGCTCCCAGTCGAAATCGGGATAGGCCGACAGATGGGCGTTGTAGTTGCCTACCGCGCCATTGGTTTTGCCCAGGATGGCGACCTCGGCCAGGCGCTTTTCGGCGCGTTGCAGGCGGTAGGCCACGTTGGCCATTTCCTTGCCGACCGTGGTGGGCGAGGCGGGCTGACCGTGGGTGTGGGCCAGCATCGGCATGTCCGCGAGCTGATGGGCAAGCTCGGTGAGCCTGGCGACTAGCCGGGCAAGGCCGGGCAGCATCGCCGCTTCGCGCGCTTCCTTCAGCATCAGGCCGTGAGACAGGTTGTTGATGTCTTCCGAAGTACAGGCGAAATGGATGAATTCGCTCACCTTCATCACCTCCGCATTGCCGGCCAGACGGGCTTTCATCCAGTATTCGACGGCTTTGACGTCGTGGTTGGTGGTGTTTTCGATATCCTTGACCGCCCGGGCATCGGCTTCCGAAAAATCGTTCGCCAGCGCGTCCAGTTGCGCGAAGGTTGCCGCGGAAAAGGTTGGGACTTCGGCGATGGCGGGCTCGCGCGACAGCGCCTTGAGCCATTCGATTTCCACCTTGACGCGATAGCGGATCAGCGCGAACTCGCTGAAATAGGCGCGCAGGTCGGCCACCTTGGTGTGGTAGCGCCCGTCCAGAGGGGAGAGTGCGGTAAGCGTGGAGAGATTCATAAGCCGGCCCGTGCTATAGATATTTTGAAAATTGTATTTTACCCCAGAAAAAGCGGTTCACCACAGAGGCTCGCATCTTGCCCACTTAACCCATTTATCAAAATTACACTTCGAATTTGCAAACCGTATTATAATTGCTCCGGTTAATATTTGATTTGTATGTTGTTGACATGCAAGAGTTTTCAACCTGAGGTTCCTCAGTATAGACAGTTAGCGCTGCTCATGCCCATGCCCATGCCCCACTTCCTCCCGGTACAACTGTTTCGCGCCGCCTGCGCCGTGATGGCTGCAGTCCCATTGGCAACATCCTTCAGGTCTTCCATGCAGAAGGCCGACAAAAGCTTCAAACAGCACTGGCATTGGCTGATGAGCGAAGCCGTGAGTTGAAACAAAGTGAGACTTAATCTACGCGAAATTACCGCCGTCATGGGTGAAGGCTTGTATGTCATGGACGAGAAAGGACGCATCACTTTCACCAACCACGAAGCCCAGGTTCTATTAGGCTGGACGGAGGAAGAGCTAATAGATCAGGATGCTCATCAACTATTTCATTTTAAAAAGGCCAATAACGAACCACACCCCAGCGAGGACTGTGAAATTAGAAAAGTGGTGAGTTCAGGGCAAACGTACCGCTCCGAAGAAGAGGTGTTTTGGCGCAGGGATGGCTCACGACTTGACGTTGCAGTGTGCTCCAGACCCCTGGTACGAGAAGGAAAGGTCGTTTGCTCGGTAGCAACTTTTAGGGACATCACCGAGCGGAAAAAAGCAGAAATTACCCTGAAAGCGGCCAAAGACTATGTTGATAACCTGATCAATGCTGCCAACGCCATGGTCGTGGAATTGGATGTCAAAGGAAATGTTAAGGTTTTTAATCCGGCGGCGGAAATGGTCACTGGTTACACCCTCGCGGAACTGAAAGGCCGCAACTGGTTCGAGATAATCGTACCCCGGGATCGCTACCCGGAGGTGTGGGAGATGTTTGAACGTTTGCCGGCGGGTGAATTGCTCCAGCACTTCGAGAACCCCATCCTGACCAAGTCGGGCGAGGAGCGCCATATCCTCTGGCAAAACAGCGAGGTGCGCGAGAATGACCAAATTGTTGGGCTCGTTACTTTTGGTATTGACATCACCGAACGCAAGCGGGCTGAAGAAGCTTTACGCGATCAGAAGGAGTTTCTGAATGCTATTTTAGAGAGTGAACCTGAGTGCGTGAAAGTCATGTCGGCGGACGGCAATCTATTGCGGATGAACCGGGCTGGCCTGGCGATGCTGGAAGTGGATTCCATTGAAGAGGCGCCAAACGAGGGGTTAATCAGTTTTATTTTGCCTGAGTACCGCGATGCCTTTTCAGCGTTAAGCGGGCGTGTATTCCGGGGCGAACCTGGTGTTCTGGAATTTCCAATCAAGGGCGCACGAGGCACGTTACGCTGGCTGGAAACACACTCGACACCCCTTCGAGATGCGAAAGGTGGGGTAGTCGCTTCAGTTAGCGTGGCACGTGATATTACTGAGCGCAAGAAGGCGGAAGCGCAAATCCACCAACTGGCCTATTACGACTTTCTCACCCATCTTCCCAACCGGCGACTGTTGCTGGACCGGCTCAAGCAATCCCTCGTCCAGGCGAAACGGTATCAGCGTTCCGTGGCTGTCATGTTCCTCGATCTGGATCGGTTCAAGCTCATTAACGACACGCTGGGCCATGACGTTGGGGACGAACTGCTGAAGGCGGTGGCGACCCGCCTGAATGCTTGCGTGCGGAGCGGGGATACGGTTGCCCGGCAAGGGGGCGACGAGTTCATCATCGTCCTGGCGGAAGTCGCCCAACCGCCGGATGCTGCGTTGGTAGCCGAGAAAATCATCGGCACGCTGAGGCAGCCCATTTCCGTCAATGGCCACGAATTGCAGATTACCACCAGCATCGGAATTTCCCTTTTCCCCGTCAACGGAACAGATGACGCCCAGGAACTCATGAAGAAGGCGGATACGGCCATGTATGCCGCGAAAGAGGCCGGTAGGAATGGATACCAGTTTTGCTGAAGCCTTGAACAACTAAAGGAGTCGGCTTTAGTTAGAGGTGGCTGTGACTCTGTGACTCTGCATGAGTGGGTTTAGCGAATGCCATGAAAATAGTCCAAAGGCATCCTTGGGATATCAGTCCGGCTGAGGCGATTGCCATCCAGCAGCAACTGCGCGGCGAGGTGGTGATGGAAAACCGGCTCGGCCCGGTGCGCCATGTGGCGGGGGTGGACGTGGGTTTCGAGGAAGGGGGCCGGATCACTCGCGCCGCAGTGGCGGTGCTCGGCTTTCCTTCGCTCGAACTGGTGGATCATGCCATTTTTCTCACCCCCACCCGTTTCCCCTATGTGCCGGGGCTGCTGTCCTTCCGCGAAATACCGGCGGTGATCGGAGCGCTGGAGAAGCTGACCGTCACCCCCGACTTGCTGCTGTGCGACGGTCAGGGCATCGCCCATCCGCGGCGTTTCGGCATCGCCAGCCACCTTGGCCTGCTGTGCGGCATTCCCTCCATCGGCGTGGCCAAAACCCGGCTGATCGGCGAGCCTGTCGAGCCGCCCGACCAGCGCGGCGCATTCGTGCCGCTGCTCGATCATGGCGAAACCATCGGTGCGATATTGCGCAGCCGGCCCGGTGTGAAGCCGCTATACATTTCCATTGGTCACTGCATCAGCCTGGCGACGGCGCTCGACTACGTGATGGCCTGCGTCACCCGCTACCGCCTGCCGGAAACAACGCGCTGGGCGCACCGTCTGGCTTCTGGGCCAGCGGTCGAATGATGAAAAAGGTGGCCAGAACGGCCAGGGCGAACAGCACATACGCCAGCGTGAATACCCATTCCGGCAGGTCGTAGAAGATCAGGTGACCGACCCAGCGCTGCATGAAGCTGGTCCCGCCCGAACCGGTCTTGCGCAGGAAATTTTCCCACACGGTCAGCGGACAGGCCATGCCGACGAGGGACTCAGCCATTATGAGGAGGATGGCGGCAAGATGCGCGACGCGGAAGCGAAGGTTGCGCACCCAGACCCAGCCGAGCGCGGCGCCGGTCCAGATGGCGAGCAAACCGCCCACCACGAACAGCACGAACAGAAAGTGGACGATCAGGACTAAGTCGGCCAGCGGTGCCATGAGGTGTCACTTCGCGATGTTCACGTTAAACAGTAGAAACCCAATCGCTGGCCAGATTGTAGTCGTTGAATACTTGGGTTTCTGCATGAGTGAACAGGCTGGTCAACCAGGTACTCCAGGCGATCCATTGGCTATCGGTGACCACAGCGATTTTCCACAGGTCGAAGCGGTGCTCGCGGGCAAACTTGATTTCTTCCCAGGCAACGTCCACCGTGAGGCTGGTCATTTCGCGCAGGTCAAACGACACGTTGACCCGGCCCTCGAACTTGATTTTGTACATGACTGCCTCTTCCAACTCCTTGAAATCGGCGAGGGTGAACTGACCCAGCACGGCGACGTTGACGAGGTGGCTCCGGACTTCGATGGTGATCATGGCTGACCCTTAACAGAGGTGGCGTTCTTTCACTATAGCAAACCTGCTATGCGACAGGAAGACGGGGCGCCACGCGGGAAGCGAGAACGCCGCTCAGGATAATCAGCGCGATTCCCATCCAGCTGGTCAGGGGCAGGATTTCCTGCCACAGCAGGATGCCCCACAGACTGGCGAAAATGACCGTGCTGTACGCCAGGCTGCCGACCACCAGCGTATCGCCCTCGCGGTAGGCGCGGGTCATGGCGAGTTGTGCCAGGGTGGCGGTGGCGCCGAGGCCGAGCAGGAGCAGGAAATTTCGCGGCGAAACGGGATGGAAGGCGTGAATGCCCATCCAGATGCCGCCGCCGAAGGTACAAATCAGAGTGAAATAGAACACGATCCGGAATGAAGGTTCGCCGATCTGTCCCAGTTGCTTGACGTTGAGATAGGCGATGGCGGCGAGAAAACCGGAGGCCAGCCCCATCAGCCCGGCGGCCAGCTGTTCCTGGTGCAGGGTAGGGCGCAGCAGCAGCACTACGCCGGCGAAGCCGAGCAGGATGGCCAGCATTAGCGGCAGGTGCGGGCGTTCTTTCAGGATCAGCGCGCTGAGAAAGGCAAGGAACAGCGGCGCGGTGTAGTTGAGCGTCACCGCAGTGGCCAGCGGTAGCCGGGTGATGGCGTAAAAGAACAGCATCAGCGCGGCAAAGCCGGATAGCCCGCGCCACAGGTGAGCTTTCCAGTGCGGCGTGGCGATGCTCATGCCCCGAATTTTGATGATCAGGGCGATGGTCAGCAGGCCGAACAAGGAGCGGTAGAACACCAGCTCGGCGCTGGAAAAATATTCCGCTCCGAGTTTGACGAATACCCCCATGCAGCCGAACAGGACGCCGGCCACGACCATCCATGCAGATTTTAGCGGTGGAAGTTTGGGCATGATTTATATTGTGCAATCCATGGTGCAGCAGTTTATCCTGAATTTCTCTGTAGGAGCGGCCTTGGCCGCGATGGGTAGCTATCGCGGCCAAGGCCGCTCCTACGGGGGTGTCGCAATTCGGGTTAAAGACACGGGCCGCTTTGCATCGGTACGTTGGGGCAGAAAACCGCGCGGAGAAGTATTTTCCAATTCAGGTATGAGCCTGAAGCGGTGTCGATCCGGGTGATTCAATTGTTCAGATTGACCGGGTTAAAAAAAGAAAAATTTATGGGTTTTATGCCCAAAAATAACAGTTCGGTGACAT
>Ga0210053_1002088_pt1 | contig 17520 bp, 17 predicted proteins | sample CryGeymeta201512_FD_185467 | JGI IMG/M metagenome (GOLD analysis project Ga0210053, IMG submission 185467) | Groundwater microbial communities from Crystal Geyser aquifers in Utah, USA - Crystal Geyser metaG 2015-12 (SPAdes) (version 2) | ecosystem: Environmental > Aquatic > Deep subsurface >... | reverse complement strand
AAACAGGTAAACAGGTAAACAGGTACACAGGTAGACAGGTAAACAGGTACACAGGTACACAGGTAAACAGGTAAACGGGTAGACGCGGAGAAAATATGACGGAGAAGAAACCACTGTACGAATCGCCGGGAGAAAAAGGCAAACGCGGGTTTGAAGATCTGGATTGCTATCAACTCGCGTTGGAAGTGATGGCGAAGGTTCATGCATTCTCCGAGACCCTGCCTCCGAAGGAGAAGTTTGACCTGTATGCTCAAATCCGTCGCTGCTCGAAAAACGTGACGGGAAACATCGGCGAGGCTTATGGCCGTTACCATTATCTCGATAGCCTGCACTACTACTCCATTGCCCGCGGCGAATTGATGGAAACGCTGGCAAGGCTGATTGACGCTTGTGTGTTGGAGTACATGGCCCAGCCTGAATTTGAATCACTTTACAAATTGATCCGTCAAACGGAACAAGCCCTCAACGGCTTTATGTCTTATGTCCGCCGTCAACGCGCAGGCTCGCAGGAATACGGCGACAAGAAAATCCACGAAGACCAAGCAGTCTACAACGTGAATTCAAGCGACGATGACCCAGACGAAGATGAGGAGAAAGCAACTTAACATTACTTGTATACCTGTGTACCTGTGTACCTGTGTACCTGTGTACCTGTGTACCTGTGTACCTGTGTACGTAAATTTTTCCCACCAAAAGGAGTTTAACATGCGTAGCTTTGCCGGTCGTGACATTCTCTCGCTCAAGGAATTTGAGCGCAACGAGTTCTTCCACGTGTTCGACGTGGCCTCGAAAATGGAACCCATCGCGAGGTCCAGGAAGAACGTGGACCTACTCAAGGAGAAGACTTTGGTAACGGCGTTCTATCAGCCGTCCACGCGGACGCGTCTTGCGCACGAAGCCGCCATGCACCGCCTCGGCGGACATGTCACCGGTTTCTCGGATGCCAAGATGACGCGCGCCGGCGACTTCTACCAGGAGTCGATCAAGGATACGGTCAAGATGCTGGAGTTTTACGGCGACGTGATCGTGATGCGTCACTTCCAACAGGGTGCGCCGCACGAAGCCGCCAAGTGGGCCAGCATCCCGATCATCAACGGCGGCGATGGCTGGGGCGAGCACCCGACGCAAATTCTCACCGACCTGTACACGGTCCTGCGCGAGAAGGGTCGCATTGACGGGTTGAAGTGGCTGGCAGTCGGCGACATGCGGATGCGGACGATGCACTCGCTCGGTTACGCCCTCAGCCAGTTCGATTGCCCGATCACCTTCGTCGCGCCGCCCGATATGAATCTGACCGACGAGTTCAAGGCCGAGTTGAAGCAACTCAGCGTCAATTTCAAGGAAGCCGACCACGTGGAGCAGGCCATCGCCGAAGCAGACGTGATCCTGGTCGAACCTGTCGTCCAGCCCGATTACACCAAGTCCCGCGACGAGCGCGCTGGTAAAGACGTAGGCATGACGCCCGCCAACTACAAGATCACGCGCGAACTGCTGGAGACCAAAGCCAAGTCCGACGCGATCCTGCTCCACTCCCTGCCGCGCATGGATGAGATTCCCGTTGACGTGGACATCACCCGCTGGTCGCGTTACTGGCAGGAAGCCTTCAACGGCGTCGTGATGAGGATGTCCCTGCTGGCGCTGGTGCTGGGCGCGATGGAATAATACAGTTTGATAGTTCAGTAGTTTTGTAGTTACGTAGTTGGGTAGTGGCTCGCTCTGGCAGAAACTACCCAACTACCAAACTACTGAACTGCCAAACTACGAAATGAGGCGCGAATGGCAATGGATAAAAAGGCTGTCAAGGAATGGAAAGCCCAATATCAACTCATCAACGAGATGGAGCGGGAAGAGTTGCGCGCGCGCCTGGAAACAGAAACAATCGAGGAGAGTGTTCGCAGATATTTTGTTTGGAACAAACTTGTGCTTGCTTTTGCCCGCAGACCTGATATGCCCGAAGAATTACAGGAATCCCAGGCTGATTATTATTTGTCCTTGATCGCGAAATGGGAAACACTGGCTCAAAGGATTAAGAATGTTTGACAACCCTCAAGTATTCCAATCGGTCATCAACTTTCTGGATGAACATAAAATCCCGTATATGGTGATTGGCGGTCTTACCATGTCGATCTGGGGCGAGGGGCGCGCCACGCATGACGCCGACTTCAAAGTCATCATTGATACTCCCCTGGATGAGTTTAGGAAATTGATTCTTGATCGGTTTCCCGAGCGACCGACAAAAATTCCAGTCCATAAAAAGAGTCAGTACATTCTTCAAGTGTGGGCGGCGCCCGATGTTGCAACCGATCTCCTGGTGTGCATCTTCGATTACGAAAAGGAAGCGGTTCGACGCGCTGTCACAACCGATATTCTGGGCGTTCCAACGCGAGTCTGCACGGCGGAGGATTTCATCATCCACAAGGCCATCGCCAATCGAGGAAAGGACTGGCTCGATATCCCTCAAGTTCTTTATCGCCAGCGTGGCAAACTGGACCTCAAGTACATCCGCCACTGGCTGAAACAATTTGCCGAAGCGCTCGAAATGCCTGAGATGCTGACGCGGTTCGAGGAACTTTACGAAGCGAATAAGTAGACAGGTACACAAGTACACACGTAAACACGTGAAGCCACTTGTGTACCTGTGTACCTGTTTACCAAATTACACAAGGAGACTAACCAATGCAAACCAACTTTAGAGGCCGCGATCTCATCGGCGACCTCGACTTCACCAGAGAGGAAGTCGAAACTGTTTTGGACGTAGCCTGGGACTTGAAGCGCAAGCGCGCCCTCGGTGAGCCGCACGCCTACCTGCGCGACAAGGCGCTGGCGATGCTGTTCTTCTTCTCGTCCACGCGCACGCGCGGCTCGTTCGAGGCGGGCATCGCCCAACTCGGCGGGCACGGCGCGTTCATTGACTCGAATACCACGCAAATCTCGCACGGCGACACACCCGTGGAGATCGGTGAGATCTTCGGACGTTACTTCGACGGCATCGCCATCCGTCACTGTGACTTTGGCGACGGCAACAAATACTTGAACGCGGTCGCCAAAAACTCGCGCGCCCCAGTCCTCAATATGCAATGCGACATCTATCACCCGTTCCAATGTCTCGCGGACTTGATGACCATCATGGAAAAGAAGGGACGCGACCTTCGCAAGAAAAAGATCGTCGTCTCGTGGGCGTACGCGGCCTCCTACCTCAAGCCTGTTTCCGTTCCCCAATCCCTGATCCTCCAGATGCCGCGTTTCGGCATGGACGTGACCCTCGCCTATCCGCCCGAATTCAAGTTGATGCCCAATATCGTTGAACAGGCGAAGGAACAGGCGAAGATTTACGGTTCCAATTTCGAGATCATTGATTCCAAAGACGGCATGACCGAAGCTTGCAAGGACGCGGATGTGATCTACGCCAAATCCTGGGGTCCGCTGTTGACCACCAACGACAAGACCGAGGGCAAGAAGATTCAGGACTCCTACAAAAACTGGCTGATGGATGACGCCAAATTCAAGGTTGCCAAATCCGACGCCATTTACATGCACCCCCTGCCCGCCGACCGCGATGTCGAAGTGACCAGCAGTGTCCTCGATGGGCCGCAATCGGTTGTTTTCGATGAAGCCGAGAATCGCCTGCACGCGCAGAAGGCCGTCATGGCGCTTACCATGGCGTAGACACGTAGACAGGTAAACACGTAGACAGGTAAACACGTAGACAGGTAAACACGTAGACAGGTAAACACGTAGACAGGTAAGCACGGACACATTAAAGGAGGCAGGTATGAGCGAGAGGAAGCCATTGTATCAATCGCCTGGTGAGCCGGGAAAACGCGGGTTTGAGGATTTGGATTGTTACAAACTTGCCCTGCAGGTTATGGCGGAGATTCATGCTTTTTCCAAAACCCTGCCTTCCGATGAAAAGTACGATCTGTATGTCCAGATTCGTCGTTCAGCCAAAGGTGTCACCAGAAATATTGGCGAAGGATATGGGCGTTATCACTATCTGGATAGCCTGCATTACTACTCCATTGCGCGTGGCGAACTCAACGAAACGCTTGCCAGCCTGATTGACGCGCGTGTGTTAGATTACATTGAACAGCCTGCGTTTGAATCGCACTACAAATTGATTCGTCAGGCAGAACAAACTTTAAACGGTTACATGAAATACGTCCGCGGTCAGCGCACAGGGTCGCAGGAATATGGAGACAAGGCAATCCACGAAGATCAAGCGGATTACGATGCCAGCCCGACCATAACTGATGACGAATCTGACGAATGACCAAACCCTGTTTACGTGTGTACCTGTTTACTTGTTTACCGAATACAAGGAGACTCAATGAAACACAAAAAACTTGCAGTGATCGCCATCGGTGGCAACTCGCTCATCAAGGACGAATCCCACAAGTCCGTTGAGGACCAGTATCTGGCCGCGAAGGAGACCACCTTCCACATCGCGGACATGATCGAAGCAGGCTGGGACGTGGCCGTCGGTCACGGAAACGGCCCGCAGGTCGGGTTCATCCTGCGACGCTCGGAGATTGCCGCAAAAGTCGAGGGCATGCACGAAATCCCGCTGGATGTCTGCGGCGCGGACTCGCAGGGCGCCATCGGTTACGCCCTCCAGCAAACCCTGCAAAACGAACTGAACCGCCGCAAGATCAAAAAATCGGTTGCGACGGTCGTCACGCAAGTCGCAGTGGACGCGAACGACAAGGCCTTCAAGGAACCCTCCAAGCCGATCGGTTCGTTCATGGATGAGGCCGAGGCCAAACGCCGACAAACGGAACTCGGTTGGTCGGTCAAGGAGGACGCGGGACGCGGCTGGCGGCGCGTTGTCGCTTCTCCGCTCCCGAGCGAGGTCGTGGAACTCGAAGCGGTCCAGGCCCTCCTCAAGGCGGGGACGGTGGTCGTCACGGTTGGCGGCGGAGGCATCCCCGTCATCCGCAAACCCGATGGGGAATTGCAGGGCGTCGCCGCGGTGATCGACAAGGATTTTGCGTCCAGCCTGCTGGCGCGTTTCATCCACGCCGACCTGCTCCTGATCTCCACCGCGGTGGAAAAGGTCGCCGTCAACTTCGGCAAGCCCGAACAAAAATGGCTCGACAAGATGACGCTCGCCGAAGCGAAGCAATATCTCGCCGAAGGCACGCACTTTGCCAAAGGCTCGATGGCGCCGAAGATCCAGGCAGTCATCTGGTTCCTGGAGAACGGCGGTAAGCAGGCGTTGATTACCAACCCTGAAAATATTGGCCGAGCGATTAAAGGTCAAACTGGAACGCTCATAGTTCCGTAGTTAGGTAGTTTCGTAGTTACGTAGTTGGGTGGTCACTTGCCAGAGATGATCGCCCAACTACGAATCGAGAGGAGGATGATATGGCGAAGATCGAAAGGTTTGAGGATATGCAAAGTTGGCAAAAGGGACGTCAACTCGCAAATCGGATTCACGAATTCTGCGAACATCCTTCCTTCGCGAAAGATTTTCGCCTCCGCAATCAGATAGACGATGCAGCAGGATCGGTGATGCATAATATTGCCGAAGGCTTCGACGCGGGATTTAATGCGGAATTCATTCGCTTTCTAAAAATGTCAAGGCGCTCTGCGAGTGAAGTGCAATCGGAACTTTATCTCGCTCTCGACCGCAAGTACATCACCGAAAAGGAACTTCAATCCGCTTACGATCTCGCCACCGAAACCAAGCGACTTGTTAACGGCATGATCGCCTATCTGAGAAAAGCCCCGCCGCCCAACCAGCCGCCTCAAAAGCCAACTACCTAAGTAGCCGTGTAATAATGTTCCGTGTTTCTTCAGCAGTAGCACTGCTGAACGGCTCGCACGGCCGAACTACGAAACTATCAAACTACGTAACTACGTAACTAAATGAAACGCCTTCATCCCGCCCTTGCCCTCCTCGTCACCGCCATCCTCGCGTATGGACTGCTATTGCCGTCCCTCGGCTTCTACTGGGACGACCTGCCCATGTCGTGGATTCGCTACCAACTTGGCCCCGAGGCGATGACGCGTTATTTTTCGAGCAACCGTCCCGTGTGGGGATTGCTCTACCAGGTGACCACGCGAATCCTTCCGCAAATCCCGATCTATTGGCAGGTCTTCGCGCTGCTCCTGCGCGCTCTCACGGGCATTCTCGCCTGGGGGATTTTCAAACGCATCTGGCCGCGCCGCGAAACCTTTGCCCTGATCGCAGGTTTCTTCTTCCTGCTTTATCCCGGCTTCAACCAGCAGTGGGGTTCCTATCTTTACAGCCATTTCTTCATCGTGCTCAATTGCTACCTCGCCTCGCTCTACTTCATGTTGCGCGCCCTCGCCGACCCGCGCCGCGCCCGCCTCTTCACCGCCCTCGCCCTGCTCTTCTCCGCGCTCAACTTGTGGATGATGGAATATTTTTTCTTCGCCGAACTCGTTCGCCCCATCATCCTCTTCACCGCTCTCCGCGAACGCAATGAAGGTAGACAGGTAGACAGGTACACAGGTAAACAGATAGAGACGGAACACGCAACACGCAACATTGCAAAGCATCCCCGTGGGACGCAACAGACTCTCCTCTACGCGCTTCGCCTCTCCATCCCCTTCCTCCTCGTCTGGCTCGCGGACCTCTTCTGGCGCATGTTCATTTTCAACAACCAGGTCTATTCGACGAGTCTGCTCGGCGATTTGCGGATGGACTTTTTCGCGACTCTCGCGCGTCTCATCCAACTCGTCCTCGCCTCTTTCTGGACCGTGAGCGGGTCGGCCCTCTCGCAGGTTTTCCAACTCCCCAGCCCCTCCGCCGACGGTCCGCGTGCGACCCTCATGGTGGCGGGAGTTATCATCATTGTGTTCCTGGTTACGCAATACGCAATACGCAGTAAAGGTACACAGGTAAACACGTACACAGGTAAACAGACAGAGACGGAACACGCAATACGCAACATTGCGAAGCATCCCCGTGGGACGCAACTCGCAACTCGCATCTCCCCCCTCCTCCTCTCCCTCGCCGCCTTTCTCACCGCAGGCTGGCCGTTCTGGCTGATCGAATTTCCGCCCGCACTCGCGCACCCCACAAGTCGCTTTACCCTGCCGTTCATGTTCGGCGCTGTCCTCCTGTGGGCGGGACTGCTGGAACTCATCCCCTCGGCGCGCTGGAAATATGTGCTGGCAGGTTTGCTGATCGCCTTGATGGCGGGACGGCAAGCCTTTTGGATGAACGACTACCGCCGCGAATGGGACTCGCAGAAGACGCTCTTCTGGCAGATGACCTGGCGCGCTCCCGGCCTGGTTCCAAATACAACCGTCCTCCTCAATGATCGCGCCTTCCTATCTCCCGCCCCGCAACTCGCACCGGTAGACGCGCGCGTCTTCAACTATTACGCGGACAACTCCCTCAGCGCGGCCTTGAATTGGATTTACGCCCCCGATAATCACAGCGACCAGATGGACTACCTTTTGCTTTATCCCAAGTCGCGCATCGGCGGATCGTTGCCGTCGTTTGAAAAGGACCTGCCCATCAATTATGATTTCCTGGCAGGCAAGTTCGCGGGCAACACTTCGCAGGTGGTCGCGTTTTATTATTCCCCGCCCGGCTGCCTGCGCCTGCTCGACCCGGAGATTGACACCCTCAACCGCTTCATGCCCGATGAGACTTTGATGCGCGAGGCCGCGACTCTTTCCTCGTCCGCGTGGATCCTGCCCGGGAAAACGGCGACCCCGCCAACCGTCTACGGGAGCGAACCGCCGCGCGGCTGGTGCTATTATTTCGAGCGCGCGGACCTTGCCCGTCAAATGAAAGATTGGGAGGAGGTCGTCCGCATTGCCGGGATTGCGTTTGAGTTGGACGATCATCCCAACGATCCGGTGGAGCGATTCGTTTTTATCGAGGGCTACGCCCACGCGGGCGATTGGGCGCGGGCGCAGGAACTGTCGCTGGAATCGTATCGCGTCTCGAAGGAGTATGTCGCGCCGATGCTGTGTTCGTTGTGGTCGCGCATCGCGCGCGAGACCGCGCCCGGCGCGGAGCAATCCGCGGCGCTGGATGCGCTGCGCGAAAAATTCGCGTGCGCTTGGTGAAGTGTAATGTTTGGCATTCTTGATTGGTGACTTAACTGGCTTGTTCAATTTGCGTGTTACGGCTAGAATATTTTTGTGCAAGCGATTATAATTTTATGTATAGACAATAAGGAAAGGAGGCGCCCGACCCAATCGTTTTGTACGTTCGCAGATTCGATCCAAACCAATACTCTTTAGGAGGAGTACCCTATGCGTAACACACTATCCAAGATCGCCTTACTGGCGATGATTTTCGTTCTGACCCTCTCGGCCTGCGGACCGAAAGTCGTCCCGACCCAGCCCGCCACCGAAGCCCCGGCGACTGAACCGCCCGCCACCGAACCGCCCAGCGGCGGCCTGCAAATCCCGGACGTGGAAGAAGGCAAGTTCAACGTCGCCATGGTGCTGATTGGCCCGCACGATGACGGCGGCTGGTCGCAGGCGCACTACGAAGGCCTGGTCTACGTTGAAGAGAATGTCCCGAATACGCACACTGCCTATATCGAGAACGTGCCCGAAGGCGCGGATTCCGAACAGGTCTTCCGCGCGTTGGCTCGCAAGGGCTTTGACCTGATCCTCGGCACTTCCTTCGGCTACATGGACCCGATGGAGACCGTGGCCGGTGAGTTCCCCGACAGCATGTTCATCCACCTGACCGGTATTAAATCCAATACCACCAACTTTGGCAACCTGATGGGCGCCATGGAAGATATGAAATACCTGGCCGGTATGCTGGCCGGTGCGCGCGCCAAGAAGGATGGCGTCTTGAAAATCGGTTACATGGCCACCTTCCCAATCCCCGAAGAGATCCGCCTGGGCAACGCCATCGCGCTGGGCATGAAGAAGACCTGCCCCGAATGCACCATGGATGTCCGCTGGATCAATACCTGGCACGACCCGGTGATCGAGAAAGAAGCGGCGGCCTCCTTGTTCGACGCCGGCGCGCAGGTGGTCTTCACCGGCGCGGATACCCCGGCAGTGGCCGATGTGGCTCAGGAAAAGGGCAAGTGGGGCGTGACCTATGACTGGTACGGCTCCTGCAAGGTGGATGCCTGCTTGACCGCTCCGTACTGGGTCTGGGGTCCGATCTATGCCGGTATTGCCAAAGGCATAATCGCTGGAACCTACACCCCTGGCTGGGACTACTTCGATGCCGATACCGGCGCCCTGGGTCTCTACGGCTTCATGGAAGGCCAGACAATGCAACCCGGTGTTGCCGACCTTGATCCCGAAGTGATCGCGATGGTTAAGGACACCCTCGCCCAAATGCTTGCGGGTACGTTCACCCGCTTCGATGTATTCACCGGTCCGATCAACGATAATCAGGGCAATGTGGTCCTGCCTGCTGGCCAAAGCCTGGAGCAGGTTGACCTCGACGCCTTCCCTGAATATGGTCTGCCGTGCACCATTGATGTCTGCATGAAGTGGTGGGCCGAAGGCATCACCGCGGAACTGCCTGAGTAGAACGATTTGATGAAGGGGTCAGATGCCGTTGGGGTGTCTGGCCCCTTTTGGGTGGGCGAGTAAACACGTATACACGTACACAGGTACACACGTATACAGTGTCTACCTGTTTACCTGTGTACTTGTGTACTTGTGTACCTGTTTACCTGTCTACCCAGCATAGGAGACTCCAGTGACGGCGACCCTCAACACCACCTCCGAAACCATGCCTCCCATGGTCGAGATGCGCGGGATTGTCAAGCGTTTCCCGGGCGTGCTTGCCAACGACCACGTGGATTTTGAATTGCGCGCGGGCGAAATCCATGGTTTGCTCGGCGAAAATGGCGCGGGCAAAAGTACGCTCATGAATGTTTTGGCGGGTCTTTATAAACAGGATGCCGGAACTATCAAGGTTAATGGCAATCCCGTTATTTTTTCGTCTCCGCGGGATGCCATCAAAGCAGGGATTGGCATGGTGCACCAGCACTTCATGCTCGTGCCGTCCCAGACCGTGACCGAGAATGTTTTGCTTGGCCTGGATGAGCCGCGTTTTTTCATGCGCCTGTCCGAATACGACTCGCGGATCGCGGAACTGGGCAGGAAATTCGGCCTTAGCGTGGACCCGCGTGCCAAGATTTGGCAACTATCAGTGGGTGAACAACAGCGCGTGGAACTGCTCAAGATGCTCTACCGCGGCGCCAACGTGCTCATCATGGATGAACCGACCGCCGTGCTTGCGCCGCAGGAAATCGAAGGTTTATTCAACACCCTGCGCGCCATGGTCGCGCAGGGCAAGTCGGTCATCTTCATCAGCCACAAGTTGAACGAGGTGGCCGCCATTGCCGACCGCGTTACAGTTTTGCGGCGCGGCAAGGGCACCGCGTCTGGGGTTCCATCAAGGGGAGTGACGCGACAGGAACTGGCTCAGTTAATGGTAGGACGTGAAGTCGTCTTTTTTGTCGCCAAAAAGCCGTGCAAACCGGGCGACGTCGTCCTGGATGTCAAAGCCATTCACGCGGAGAATGATAAAGGCCTGCCAGCCCTGCGCGGGCTTTCGCTTAATGTGCGCGCGGGTGAAATTGTCGGGGTGGCGGGTGTGGCTGGCAATGGACAAAATGAACTCTCACAGGTTATCACAGGCTTGCGCAAATGCAGGCAGGGTGAAGTGATGTTGAATGGCGACAAGGTCAGCAATCGTGATACGTTGTTTGGGATACAGCACGGCATGGCTTACATCCCTGAGGACCGCACACACGTGGGCTCCGCGCCCAACTTAAGCGTGACGGACAACGTCATCATGAAAAATTATCGCAAGTCTCCCATTTCAAAGGGCGGGATGTTGGATATGCCTGCGGCGACAAAATTTGCCAACGAACTCAAACAGGCATACGATATCATCGTCCCAACTGTAAATACGCCCGTTCGACTTCTTTCCGGTGGGAATTTGCAACGCGTGATTTTGGCGCGCGAAATATCGGGACAGCCCAACTTCATGGTTGCGGTTCAACCTACGCGTGGGCTGGATGTCGGTGCGATTGAGGGAGTCCACCGCCTGTTGTTGGCTCAGCGTGAAGCCGGTGCGGCTGTGCTGTTGATCTCTGAAGAGTTGGAAGAACTTCTGTCGTTGAGCGACCGTGTCTATGTGATCTACGAGGGGAAAATCATGGGGGAGATACAGGTTGGGGGCGCGGAACCAAACGAGGGCCTGGTTGAGGTCGTAGGATTGATGATGACCGGTACGCCGCTGGAGCAAATTCGTAAAGAGGGAGTCGCCGCATGACCAAATCCATTTCCCGTCCACGATGGACGGGCTATCGAATCAAAATCGAACCGCGGCTGGATCAGCCGCCTGGGTGGTATCCTGCGGCCGTATCCGTGGGCGCAATCGCGTTTGCCTTGATCCTTGGCGGTATTTTGATTGCCATTGCGGGGGGAGACCCTTTCCTTTCATACGCCCACATTGCCCGCGCCTCGTTTGGCGAGATTGGCGTATTCTCCGATACGATCGTGAAAGCCACGCCGATCATTCTGGCCGCGCTGGCCTGTTCGGTCGCATTCCGCATGAAGTTGTGGAACATCGGAGCGGAGGGCCAGTTCATCATGGGCGCGTTCGGCGCCAGCGCGATTGTGCTAACGCCCATCCTGCCGCCTGAAACAACGCCCTGGCTGTTTATCCCGGTGATGGCCATGGCGGGCATGGCCGCAGGCGCGGTCTGGGGCTTCATCCCCGGTTACCTCAAGGCGAAATATAATGTCAACGAGATTATCAGCACATTGATGTTAAATTACATCGCAATAGCCTGGGTGAACTACTGGATCTTCGGCGTGTGGACCGAGGGCGGGTTCCAGATGAGCGCAAAGTTCCCGGAGACTACCTGGTTGCCGCGCCTTTCGGATTACGCTTCAACCATCCCGATCTTACGGGGTCTGACGACCCACCTCGGTTTGCTGCTTGGGATTGTTGCGGCAGTGGCGCTTTGGTTTGTTGTCTTTCGCAGTCGCTGGGGTTATGAGATCCGCCTGATTGGCGATAACCCGCGTGCCGCCCAGTACGCAGGCATCAATATTGCGCGCAACACCGTACTCGTGATGGCGCTCTCCGGCGCGCTGGCGGGACTGGGCGGTATGAGCGAAGTGACGGGAGTTATCCATCGTTTGCAGACTGCGCCGCTGGCCGCGGGCTACGGTTTTACAGGCATCATTGTGGCCTGGCTGGCAAAGCTGAACCCGCTCGTGATCATCCTGGTTTCAATCCTGTTCGGCGCGCTGATCCTTGCCGGGCGCGAAATCCAGCCTTCGGGCGTGCCGAAGATGATCCAGGGCATCATTCTCGTCAGCCTCATCGCCAGCGATTTCCTTCTGCGCTACCGGGTCCGTTTTGTGCGCGATAGCGCGGACACGGATGCGGAGGAGTAAAGCATGGATTTCATCATCATCCTACAGGCAGGCGTGGCAAGCGGGACCGTTTTACTTTTTGCCACACTCGGCGAAATCTTCTCCGAGCGTTCGGGCGTTTTGAATCTGGGTGTGGAAGGCATGATGCTGATCGGTGCGATGACCGGTTTCAGCGTGACCATCGCCACCGGCAACCCGTGGATCGGCGTGCTGGTAGCCATGTTATTCGCAGGCCTCATCAGCCAGATCCACGCCTTCATCGTTATCACGCTCCAGGCCGACCAGGTCGTTAGCGGACTGGCGCTTACCTTCCTCGGCGCAGGCATCAGTGTCGTGTTGGGCGAGGGGTTGAGCAAGGCAGGCACCGTCTCTCTGATGCCGAATTTCTCCATCCCTTTGCTTTCCCAAATCCCCGCGCTGGGGCCCATCTTTTTCAAGGATCAGAGTGTGCTGGTTTATGTCGGTTATTTGATGATACCGCTGGCCTGGTATTACATCAATCGCACACGCGGCGGACTTCATTTGCGCGCGGTGGGTGAGTATCCTGCCGCGGCGGACGCGCTCGGTATCAACGTTTTCCGCATGCGCTATCTATACGTTTTTGTCGGGGGCATGCTTGCAGGCCTTGGCGGCGCGGCCATCAGCCTGGCCGTTTCACCCGGCTGGTTCAGCGAGCTGACCACCGGAGGCCAGGGCTGGATCGCCGTCGGTCTCGTCATCTTCGCCCAATGGGATCCCGTCCGGGCGGCGGTCGGTTCGTACGCGTTTGGCGCGCTCCGCCGCCTCATCCTCGACATCCAGGGTCCCACCATTCTCTTCGGTCTCGCCAATCCGTTTTACTACAATCCATATTGGGGCTTCTTCCTGCAGATGATCCCCTACGCCTTCACCATCATCGTGCTGGTGGTCGGTTCGCGCGAAGCCATGCGGAAACGTCTCGGCGCGCCCGCCGCGCTCGGCACCCCCTACATTCGCGGCGAACGCGGGTTGTAATTTTTTTAAACACAAAGGACACAAAGGGGCACAAAGGAAATTCTTCATTCTTTTCCTTCGTGAACATAGTGTCCTTCGTGTTTAATATTTTAGATCATGACCCTCTGGCAAAATTACCTCCGCCCCAAAACCATATCCGAAGCATTGGACGCGCTTGCCCACGCGCCCAAACCCCTCGCGCTGATTGCAGGCGGAACCGATTTACTGCTCGACTTGAAACAGGGCCGCCACGCCCCCGTCCACACTTTAATTGATTTGACCTTCGTCCCGGAGATGACCGCGCTCGAACTGCGCGGGGACGAACTCTACGTCGGCGCGGCCGTCCCGGTGGATCGCGTCGCGCGTGACCCGTTGGTGGGCGCGCACGCCCGGGCCCTGGTCGAAGCCTGCAACCTGATCGCGGGCCCGCAGGTCCGCAACACCGCCACGCTCGGCGGCAATGTCGCCCACGCCCTCCCCGCCGCGGACGGGACAATTGCATTGCTGGCGTTAGACGCGCAAGCAGAGATCGCCAGCATTTCAGGCTTACGCCGAGTTCCATTTCATAAATTATTTCTCGGTCCGGGTAAATCATCCCTCAAACACGGCGAAGAGATTCTTGTCGGATTCCACTTACCAATTACCCAATTACCAATTACCAATTCCTACCAGGCCTCCTGCTTTAAACGCATCATGCGTCCGCAGGGAGTTGCGCTTCCCATCTTGAATTGCGCGGTCTGGCTCGAACGCGAAGGGGATGTTGTCAACGATATTCGCATCGTCGTCGGCCCCGGCGGTGCGACTCCCTTCCGCGCCACCGAAGCGGAAGCCACTTTGCGTGGACAATCCTTCAACGAAGCAACATTTGAATCCGCGCTACAAGCATTGCTCGCCCAAGCCCAATTCCGCACCAGCGCCCGCCGCGCCAGCGCGGACTATCGCAAGCACGTTGTTGGTGGGTTGTTCAAGGATGTGCTCGAAACCGCGTGGGAACGGGCAAAATGAATCTAGATGTAATTGTTCGTAAGTATGTTTCTAAGATTAGGCCGCTTGCTCAGGCTGAACTTGATTGGTTTCAGTCTCAGCCCGATTTGAGCGTGGTAATTAAGTATGCTGGGTTGGCAATTAACTGCAAGGGCAAAAGATATTCGCATCAAAGAAGAATTAAGAGGGGAGTGCTCCCACAAGCAGAAAAGATTTTGGTAACCAATATGAATATATTGAGCCAATGCTCCAACTTTGATGAACTTTTTGATTTGATTGATACTTTGTTGAAACCAGTTGGTGGTATTGGTGAATTGTATGTTTATGACACATCCTTGAGGATTGGGGCAAAATTAAAAAAATTGCCCACAAAGGTTTATTTACATACAGGCACACGTGAAGGGGCGAAAGCATTGGGCTTTGATGGCAGCGTCAAGTCCATCGAGATATCTGAATTACCACCAGAGTTTCAAAAATTAGAACCTTATGAGATAGAAGATGTCTTGTGTATTTTCAAAGACAAATTCAAACAAATGAAATTTGACTTATCTGACGAAGAGATTAGTCGCCGTAGTTTTTGTAGTTGATATTTTCAATGTAATTCGCTGATAATTTTAGGAAAAAACATGAACAATCAAATCTCCCTTACCGTTAACGGACAATCCCATACCCTCGCCCCCATCGCGGGCGAGACTCTATCCACCCTTCTCCGCCAGAGACTTCACCTCACCGGCACAAAAATTGGATGTAACGAAGCCGAGTGCAGCGCGTGCACTGTCCTCGTGGACGGCGAACCGATCATGTCCTGTTGATTACGGCTGGAGGCCGCGCTATGAGAAAACACAAAAAGAAAACACCCAAAATAAATCTGCGCCTGCTGGCCCGTCCCCGCCTCGACGCGTTGCTCGAGCGCCGCGCTCGCGGCGAATTGGATGACGATGGGCTGTACGCCGCCGTTCAGTCGCTCATGGATGAGGACGGCTACCGCCCGGCGATTGACGCCTTGGTGAAACGCATGGCAGGCGCGTCCGATGCCGAGCGGGAAACGCTGATGATTCTTATTCCGCGTTTACGCCATCCTGAGGTGATTGATTATCTCTGGCACAAAGTAAAAAAGCCCGGCGCGCTGCCGCTGGACGCCAAGATGACCGCCCTGGTCATTCTCAAAGAGATGGGCGAAGATGTGGACCTCTCCGATACCAGCCGCTACTTCCCTACTCGCGACTTCAAACGCCGCGATATCAAGACCGCGCAAGGCTTATTTCGGACGGGCATACGCGGCCTTGCGAATGACCTGCGCAACGCGAACGATCCGGCCGAGGTGGAGGCTATGATGCTGCACCTCCGCCAAATTCCTGGAGGAACGATTGACAGTGAGGATCTTCTGCTGGAGATGACCGCGAATATTGAGGCGGATGCCGATGACCTGGGCGCCGATTTCCTCTTTGCTTTAATGCATACCACATCTTTCCCGCAGGTCCGGCAGGCAACCGAACGCGCCCTCGCCCGCCTGGCCGCAAACGGAGTCAAACCCGTCACCCCGGCTATTCTCGGCCTGGGCCAGGACAAGTTCTACGCCGCCTACATGACTGACCCCAACCAGCCCTGGCAGCAAAACGTGATTGTCGCGTATGAGCGGGGCGGAGGCGTGATCCAGGCGCTGTCCTTCCTGCTCGATTTCGGTGTCCCGTGGCGCGGCGCGATCAAGGATATGTTTGCTACGCGCGGCATGGCGCCCTCAGAATTTCAGAGCAAGGTCGTAGAGAAGTGGGGCGGCGGCGAGCGTCTATATCGTGTCCGCCTGGACCGCGTCCAGGCAACCATCGCCGCAGCCTTGAAAACCAACCGCGCCTCCAAAATACCTTTGCCCAAAGAATTCAACGAAATTAGCCACCTGGTCGAGCGCTGGGCGCAACATCCCTCCGCTGAGGCTCTCGCCGCGGATACCACGCGCGACGAGTTGGGCGATCGGCCTCTAATTCCTGACCGCAGCGGTCAGCCGATTTTGATGCATGCGCACGATCTCGAACACCTCGATGAAATTATGAGCGGGAACAAGGTTCCCCTCCCTCCCGACGAAGATGAAGCCTTCTTTGAGGAAACATAATTGACCAACCAAATCTCACTTACCGTTAACGGACAATCCCATACCCTCGCCCCCGTCGCGGGTGAGACTCTCTCCACCCTGCTCCGCCAGCGACTTCACCTCACCGGCACAAAGATCGGATGCGATGAAGCCGAGTGCGGCGCGTGCACCGTCCTCGTGGATGGCGAGCCGATCATGTCGTGCGTCTATCCCGCCGAGAGAGCGGACGGCAAGACGATTGTGACGATTGAAGGACTGGCGGACCTCACCCCGACCCCCCTCCGTCTCCCCCCATTTTCGCAGAAAATGGGGGGAGAGAAAGAGGGGGGTGTGGAGGCGAAGTTGCACCCGTTGCAGGAAGCCTTCGTGGAACATGGCGCGGTGCAATGCGGATTCTGCATCCCTGGGCAGATTATGACCGCCTATGCGTTGCTCAAGCGCAATCCAAATCCATCGTCGGAGGAGATTCGCTTTGCGTTGAAGGATACGCTCTGCCGTTGCGCGGGTTATCCATCCATCGAGAATGCCATCCTCGCCGCGGCTGAATCTTTGCGGACAGGCGAACCTGTAAAACCACCGCACATTCCTGATTCAATTCATAACCATGCTGTCGTTGGCCGCACACACTTGCGACCTGACGCAGTCGAGAAGGTCAATGGCAAAGCCATCTACACCGACGATCTTGTCTTCGATGGTATGTTATATGCCAAGGCGCGCCGCGCGATGATTCCGCATGGCTTCTTGAAAAAACTCGATATTTCAAAAGCCCAAGCATTAAAAGGTGTAGTGGCGGTTTTAACCGCCGAAGATATCCCTGGCGAGCACAATCATGGACTGGTCATTTACGATTGGCCGGCCATTGTCGGGGTCGGGGAACGCGTCCGCTACGTGGGGGACGCGATCGCGCTCGTAGCCGCGGAAACGCCCGAAATCGCCGAGCAGGCCGCGGGTCAGATCGAAGCGGAGTTCGACCTCCAGCCTGTCATCACAAATCCAGTGCAGGCGCGGCAGGAGGGTCAGCCACAACTTCATCCAAATGGAAATTTGCTGAAACATATCAAGGTCCGCAAGGGAGATATGGACAAAGGCTTTGCCGAAGCCGATGTGAT
>Ga0210053_1002082_pt1 | contig 17561 bp, 20 predicted proteins | sample CryGeymeta201512_FD_185467 | JGI IMG/M metagenome (GOLD analysis project Ga0210053, IMG submission 185467) | Groundwater microbial communities from Crystal Geyser aquifers in Utah, USA - Crystal Geyser metaG 2015-12 (SPAdes) (version 2) | ecosystem: Environmental > Aquatic > Deep subsurface >... | reverse complement strand
ATTATTCAGCTTACTTTCAGCTAAAGAGATATAATGAGCCTCATGAGAATACTTGTTGTCGAAGATGAACATCGAATTGCCAGCTCCATTAAAAAGGGCTTGGAACAGGAACGGTATGCGGTTGACATCGCTTATACCGGACCTGATGGGTTTGATCTTGCATCAACAGAAGATTATGACGGGATCATCCTTGATATTATGCTTCCCGAAATGAATGGAATTGAAATATGCAAAAATTTGCGGCAAAATAAAATCCACACTCCAATTTTAATGTTAACGGCTAAAGGTCAAACAGAAGATAAGGTAGCCGGTCTGGACTCGGGAGCTGATGATTATATGACCAAGCCTTTTTCTTTTGATGAATTATTGGCAAGAATTAGAGCTTTAACAAGGAGAAAAGGAGTAGTTTTAAGTACAGATCTATCGGTAGGGGGCTTGATATTAAATAAGAAACTTTATTCAGTAAAAAGAGACGATGCAGAAATAAAACTTTCCAGCAAAGAATTTTCACTTCTTGAATACCTGATCACTAATAAAAACACCATCATTACCAAGGATCAAATCATTTCACATGTTTGGGATTATGATGCCGATATTCTTCCAAATACAATTGAAGTTTATATAAAAAATTTAAGGAATAAAATTGAGAAACCTTTTAAAACTAGAAAACCTTTGATTCATACCGTAAGAGGATTTGGATATAAAATTGGGGAGAAATAAAAATATGTTTAAAAATGCTCGATTAAAATTAACCGCTTGGTATCTATTGATATTAATATTCATTAGTATATCTTTCAGTCTGATTATCTATAAAGGGATAACTGGTGAAATTGACCGATTTTCTCAAAATCAAAGGTTGAGGATAGAGCGAAGGTTTCAGGAGAATAATTATTTTCCAAAGCCTCCGGAGATTCGTTTTGTGGATCCGGACTTGGTTGAAGAAATGAAAAATAGGTTGGCCCTTATTCTGGTAATTATCAACAGCGGAATATTCTTTATCGTAGGTAGTCTTTCATATTTTTTAGCCGGAAAAACCTTACGTCCAATTCAAGAGATGGTAGAAGAGCAAAACCGATTTATCTCCGATGCTTCTCATGAATTCAGAACTCCTTTAACAGCCTTAAAAAGTTCTCTTGAAGTTAATCTGCGAGATAAAGATCTCACCATTATTGAAGCCAAAAAAGTAATGAATGAAAGCGTTGAAGATGTCAATGATCTACAAAAACTTTCAGATTCTTTACTACAACTTGCTCAGTATGAAAAACCTAAGATAAACAATCACTTTGAAAAAAACTCTTTAAAGCAGATTATCAACGAATCTTTACAAACTATTGAAGCTTTAGCAAAAAATAGAAATATTACGATAAAAAGTTTAATTGTCGACGGTCTTCTTGGCGGGGATAAGTATGGTTTAGTAGATCTCTTTGTAATCCTTTTGGACAATGCTATCAAATATAGTAAGGAAGGGTCAACTATTTCCATTAAATCAAAAAAAATAAAAAACTCTATTATTGTTTCAATCTCTGATAAAGGGATAGGTATAGATGAAAAAGATATTCCACATCTTTTTAATAGGTTTTATAGGTCTGACAAAGCAAGATCAAAAAAAGGAATTAATGGTTATGGTTTGGGTTTATCAATTGCAAAAAAGATAGTTGATCAACATAAAGGAACAATTGAAATTACAAGTAAAATAAATAAAGGAACAACAGTAACGGTTTATTTACCTGATTACAGTTAATTTTCAGATTTATAATTTAAAATTCAATTCATGCAAAAAATTATTGGAAAAATTTCAACATTCTTTCAACAGATCAAAAAATTGTCGTTGATAAAAAAAATTATTTTATTGACGGTTATTTTAATAGTTGGATATTTTTCAATTTCAAAATTATTTTTTAATAATAAAAATCAAATTTCCTACCAAACAGAAGAAGTTTCTAAAGGAAATCTTATAGTTGCAGTTACAGGTTCTGGATCAGTCGCCTCAACCAATAGTAGCAATATCACAACCTCGGCGACAGGAGTTGTTAAAAATATATACGTTAAAGACGGAGATGTGGTCAAAATAGGGGATAAGATCGCTGAGTTAGAGCTTGATCTGGAAGGTCAACAAAAATCATCTCAGGCATGGGCGTCGTATCAATCAGCAAAGAACTCGCTTCAGACCGCTAAGGATAATTTATATACTGTCCAGTCCGATCTGTTTACGAAGTGGCAAAGTCACTTTGACTTGTCAACAAATAGTTTATACGAAAATAGTGACGGAACCCCAAATACGCCAGAAAGAGAATCTCAAACAGATTATAAAGTTTCAGAGGATAATTGGCTTGCGTCCGAGGCAAAATATAAAGCTCAGCAAAAAGCGATTGAACAATCTCAAACCTCACTTAATACCGCTTGGTACGCTTATCAACAAGCCTCACCAATTATTTATGCGCCGATCTCTGGAACGGTTTCTGGTCTTTCTCTTCAAATAGGAACAGTCATCAATTCACAGTCAAGTAGTAATACTTCGGCTACCACTAATAAAATTGCCAATATAAAAACAAGCGCACTCCCAACACTATCAATTAATCTGACTGAAATCGATGTTCCGAAAATAAAAATAGATGATAAGGCAACAATTACTTTTGATGCGTTTTCTGACAAAACTTTTACCGGTAAGGTTATTTCCATTGATATGGTTGGCTCAGTTTCATCTGGAGTAACAAATTATCCAACGGTAATTCTTTTAGACACTAATTCAAATACGATTTTACCCAATATGGGTGTTTCGGCAAATATTATCACCAACACGAAAGATAACGTTCTATTAGTATCTTCATCAGCAGTAAAAATAAATAGTGATGGAGCAAATTATGTTCAGATAATGAAGAATGGAAAGCCTATTGATCAAATTGTTGAAATTGGATTGGCTTCGGATAGTCAAACAGAGATAATCTCAGGTTTAGGTGAAGGTGATATAGTTATAACTTCCACAACTCAAACTACCAGCACAACTACACAACAGACTAAATCTGTATTTGGGAGCTTTGGCGGTGGACAAGGGGGAAATGTCAGAATTCAGGGGAGATAATATGATAAAAGTATCAAAACTTTCAAAGATATATAGTATTGGAGAAGTTAAAACGATCGCCTTAGACAATGTTTCCTTCCAAATAGATAAGGGTGAATACGTGGCGATCATGGGTCCATCAGGATCCGGAAAATCAACCCTCATGCATATTCTGGGTGCCCTTGATCAACCAACAAGCGGTCAATATATTTTAAGCGGAGAAAACGTATCAAAATTAGATGAAGACCAATTAGCTGATATTAGAAATAGAAAAATTGGTTTCGTTTTTCAATCATATAATCTTTTACCCAGAACAACGACAATGCAAAATGTCATGCTTCCAATGAGCTATGCCGGAATAGAAAAAGAAAAAAAACTAGAGACAGCAAAAAAATATTTAGAGATGGTCGGCCTAGGTAATAGACTTTTACACACAACTAACCAACTTTCAGGTGGACAACAACAAAGAGTTGCAATAGCTAGAGCATTGGTTATGAATCCTGCAATTTTACTTGCTGATGAGCCAACAGGAAATATTGCCAGCGCTCAAGCAGAAGAAATAATGAGTATTTTTGAAAAATTAAACAATCAAGGTCATACCATCGTAATGATCACCCATGAACCAGATATTGCCAAACACGCAAAACGGATAATCCATATTAGGGACGGGAAAATTGAGAAGGATGAAAAAATTAAACACTAAATTTTATGCAAGATATTATTGAAACTATTATTGAAGGCTTTCAAACTCTAACATTAAATAAAATGAGAACGGGATTGGCCATTCTTGGAATAATTATTGGTATTGGAAGTGTTATTACCCTTATTTCCTTAGGACAGGGAAGTCAAAAATCTATTGAAGATCAAATTCAGTCGCTGGGATCAAATTTACTTACAGTGAGCCCGGCAAGACAGAGCAGTGGTGGCATTATGGGTGCACAAGGCGGAAGTACTAGTCTTACTTTATCTGATGCAAAAAAAATAGAAGAAAAACTTAGTACAACTTTGATTAGTAAAATATCACCAGAATATTCCAGTCGTTCTCAAGTAATTGCCGGAAGAAATAATACCAATGTTTCTATCATAGGAGTTTATCCGCAATATGCAGATATCAAAAAAATAACAATGTCAAAAGGTGTATTTATAACGGAAAGAGATAATAGTTCAATTAGCAAAGTAGCTGTCTTAGGTCCAACAACAGCAACAGATCTCTTTGGTGAAATTGATCCAATTGGAAAAACGATAAAAGCCGGAAATCAGACACTAAAAGTTATCGGTGTAACAGTTTCAAAAGGAGGGTCAGGTTTTAATAATCCAGATGACATGATATATGTCCCACTGACCACTGCTCAAAAACAAATTTTTGGGAAAACAAATTTGACCAGTATTTCAATTGAGGCGAAATCCAAAGAAATAATGGTCCAAGCTCAAGACGAGATAGGCTATCTACTACTTAGTGAACATAAATTAACCAGTCCGGAGGAAGCAGATTTTACCATCATGTCTCAAAGCGATCTTCTAAGCACTGTCTCACAGGTGACCGGAACATTAACAGCTTTACTTGGAGGCATTGCCGCAATTTCCCTTTTGGTCGGTGGTATTGGAATTATGAACATAATGTTGGTAACGGTAACTGAACGTACTCGTGAGATTGGACTTCGCAAGGCATTAGGAGCCAAAAAGAAGACGATCATCACTCAGTTTTTAATAGAATCAATCTTATTGACTTTTATAGGAGGGATATTTGGAATGATATTTGGATTGACCGCTTCATTTGTAATATCAAAGATCATGAATCTATCTTATGTTATTTCTATATCTTCAATAGCATTAGCAATAGGTGTTTCCAGCCTTATTGGTATAGTTTTTGGATTGTATCCGGCAAGGAAAGCTGCAAATCTACAACCGATCGAAGCGCTGAGATATGAATAAAATTACCAACATTGTCATCCCCGTGAACCTGTCTGCGCAGGCAGAGACGGGGATCCAGGAACGTCTGGATTCCCGCCTCCCCTTCGATTAACTCAGGGTAAACGCGGGAATGACATTAATATAAATTGAATTTTTTTTCAAGGAGGTGAATATATAAAAATGAAAGACAATTCTTTAATAACAACATTATTAATAGTAGTCTTTACCGGTGTAGGATTTTACGGTGGTATAAAAATATCAACAGAGTCAGAGAGGAATTTTTCTGGACAACTAGGTGATGGAACGGTTAGAAATGGAAAAGTGGGAACAGGGACGCCTCGAGGAGGGTTTAGACCAGTTGCTGGGGAAATAATTTCAGCAGACAACAAATCAATTACAGTCAAATTGCAAGATAACAGCAGTAAGATCATTTTGATCAATGATAAGACCCAGATCAATAAAACCGAGACCGTTAATAAGTCGGAACTTAAAATTGGCGAAAAGGTTTCAGTTTTTGGATCAGAAAATACTGACGGATCAGTAACAGCTCAAAACGTTCAACTTAATCCAATCCAAATAGGGCAACAACAACCTCCAACAGATAAATAAAATATTAATTTTGCAGCGCCTTGAGTTATCTTATAACTGGGCGCTGTTTTTCAATTGAAATTAAACATAAAAGATACTAATATAGTTGTCCAATGAACAGTGCAGAATTATTTATCAAATGTTTGGAAAGTGAAGGAATAAAGTATATTTTTGGTGTTCCAGGAGAGGAAAATCTAAGACTACTTCAGGCGATAAAGGAATCTTCAATAAAATTCATTGTGACCCGTCATGAACAAGCGGCAGGATTTATGGCGGCAACCATCGGGAGGCTAACGGGGATCCCTGGAGTTTGCTTGTCTACTTTAGGGCCGGGGGCGACTAATTTGGTGACAAGTGCTGCATATGCACAACTTGGCGGTATGCCGGCTTTATTTATTACCGGCCAAAAACCGATAAAAAAAAGCAAACAAGGCAACTTCCAGATCATTAATACCGTTGAAATGTTCAAACCCATAACTAAATCATCAAAGCAGATAATTAATGGCGAGATGATACCTACTCTGGTTCGAGAAGCTTTTCGGTTGGCTAAGGTTGAAAGGCCCGGGGCTGTTCATTTGGAATTACCAGAAGATGTTGCAGATGAGATCGTGACAGGAACTCCGATAATAAATTATCATACCAGGCGACCGGTGGCAGAAGAAAAAGCTATAAAAAAAGCCATTGAACTAATAGAAAAATCAAAACATCCACTTTTCTTGATCGGTGCTGGTGCAAATCGTAAAAGAACATCGCGGGTTTTGACAGAGCTTATTGAAAAGACCGGCATCCCATTCTTTACTACCCAAATGGGTAAAGGGGTAGTAACGGAAAAACACTTACAATATTTAGGAACAGCTGCGTTATCAGAAAACGACTATATTCATTGCGCTATAAATAAGGCGGACCTGATCATCAATGTCGGCCACGACACCATCGAAAAACCTCCATTTATTATGGAAACAAACGATAAAAGAAAAGTAATTCACATCAATTTTTTCCCTGCGATAGTTGATCAGATCTATTTTCCCCAGCTTGAAGTAGTTGGTGACATAGCAAATACAATTAAACAAATAGGAACTTTTATTAAAAAAGAATCTGACTGGGACTTTTCCTATTTTTATAAAATGCAAAAATATTTAAATGCCCACTTTCAATCAATTACAAAGAAAGAACGTTTTCCATATGCGCCCCAGCAAATAGTAAAAGTAATACGACAAAATATGAAAGAGGATGATATAGTTACATTGGATAATGGCATGTACAAAATATGGTTTGCACGAAACTACCATACCTTAAAACAGAACACCTTACTTTTAGATAATGCCTTGGCTTCGATGGGTGCCGGATTACCCTCGGCAATGGCTGCTAAAATTATTTTTCCGGAAAAAAAAGTTATCGCAATTTGTGGAGATGGGGGATTTTTGATGAACTCTCAAGAATTGGAAACAGCCAATAGACTTAGATTGGATCTGACCATTATTATTCTTCGGGACAATGGTTATGGAATGATCAAATGGAAACAAAGATCAATGAATCTTGATGATTTTGCCTTGAGTTTTGGTAATCCAGACTTTGTTTCTTTAGCTAAATCATATGGAGTTAATGGTTATCGGGTTGGAAAAAGTGGGGATTTAGAAAAATATTTAAAAGAAATTTCTGATAAAAAAGGGGTTTATCTGATTGAGGTGCCAATTGATTATTCAGATGATTATAGAATTTTAGTGAAGGAATTAAAGGAAAAAACGTGTTTATTATGAAAAAATTATTTTCAATAAATCCGGCGACGGAAGAAATTTTTGGAGAATTCCCAATTCTGAATGAAGATGAATTGGAAAATAAAATTAATTTGAGTCATGAGGCTTTTAAAAAATGGAAGAAAGTTCCTTTTTCCGAAAAAGAAGTTTTGATGAAAAAAGCCGGAAAAATATTGCTTCTTCATAAGGAAAAATTTGCCAAAATGATAACGATGGAGATGGGAAAAAATATTGAAGAGAGCTTGGCCGAAGTAGAGAAATGTGCAACTTTGTGTGAATTTCTTGCGGGTAGTGCAGAAGCGATTTTAAAAAAAGAAATAATTAAAACTGAAGCCAAAGAATCCTATATCCGTTTTGAACCTTTAGGGGTCATATTTTCGATTATGCCGTGGAACTACCCTTTTTGGCAAGTGTTTCGGGCGGCTGTTCCGGCTCTTATGGTTGGTAATACGATGCTACTTAAACTTGCGTCAAATGTACCCCAGACTTCTCAATTGATTGAAAAAATATTTATTGAGGCAGGTTTTCCCAAAGGAGTTTTTCAGAATCTATTAATCGATTCCTCAATGAGTGAGCAAGTAATCAAAAATAATTATATTCGTGGAGTAACTCTTACGGGAAGCGAAAAAGCCGGATCGACAGTCGCTTCGCTCGCAGGAGCTTCGATTAAAAAATCAATTTTGGAATTAGGCGGGAGCGATCCATTTATAGTTCTTGATGACGCCGATATTAAAAGGGCTTCTTTGGTTGCCACTTCGGCAAGACTTAGTGTCAGCGGTCAAGTCTGTATTTCCGCTAAACGTTTTATTATTCAAAAGAAAATAGCTAATGAGTTTATCCTGGAATTAACAAAAGATTTTGAGGAAATAGAAAATAAGATAAGCCCACTTTCTGGTAAAAAAATTTTAGAAACAATTGAAGATCAGGTCAACACTTCGGTGAAAATGGGGGCAAAAATAATTACCGGAGGAAAAAGAATTGCTAAGAAAGGATACTTTTATCCGCCAACAATTATTGCCGATGTGACTAAAAAAATGCCACTGTATTTTGAAGAAGCTTTCGGACCCGTCGCTACAATATTTATTGTTGAAGATGATGCCGAGGCAATTAAAATTGCCAATGATACGAAGTTTGGACTGGGAGCGTCAGTCTGGACAAATAATAAAAAAAGAGCTCAATTATTTATAGAAGAATTAGAATCGGGCTCGGTATTTATTAATAATAAAGTGACTTCAAATATTCGCCTGCCCTTTGGAGGTTCTAAAAACTCAGGTTATGGCAGGGAACTGTCTTCGTACGGACTTAAAGAGTTTGTTAATATAAAAACTGTCGTAGTGGAAAATTAAATTATTTTGCAAGCTGATAATTAATTCCTCTTTTTTTCCTTTCGACATTTTTTTGATCTCAAACTCTCTTTTCAGAGCTTCACTTACTGTTTTGTATTTTTCGATATAAATAAGCTTTAAAGGTCTTCTTGATCGGGTATATTTTGATTTAGAATCTTCACTATTATGCTCTTGAATGCGTCTTTTCAGGTCTTTGGTTTGTCCGCAGTAAAGGGAATTATCTGAACAGCGGAGAAGATAGAGATAATACATATGCTTATTTTATCTAATTGTTTTTATTTCCACAATCATCTCTTCTTTCAAAAAAAATAATCTAAAAGATATTTCGCCAATAAAAAATTCTTCGAATACCAATAATATCGACATAAAATCATATTCTTCTTCGATAAGTATCGATTATCTCAGATCTTTGAATATAACTTCAGAAAAAGTGAAGATTGAGCGAGTTGCCAGATATATAATTATCACTCAATATTTCGAATATTTGCAATTATGTAGATCTAATAACGCTTGGATCCCCGTCTTCACGGGGATGACAGGAAAGTAACAGTTTATTATTTGACAAGCCCTGTGAGAATCCTACCGTTCGGTCACATAATTAAATCTGGCAACACGTTCCAAAGGTCTAAATATATTTTGTTGGGGAGCAAGGATTCGGACCTTGAGTCGCGCTGCTCCAAAGGCAGGCGTGTTACCGTTACACCACTCCCCAAAAGTACTATATTTTACCAAAAAACCTTCGCTTTAGGTTTGCTATAATCTTATCTATATGAACGATACGATTATTTGTCCCAATTGTAAAAAATCCATCCCGTTGACCGAAGCCTTATCTCATCAAGTTCAAGATAAGTATGCTAAATTCTACAAAATTCGTCTTGAGGAGGAAAAAAATAAATTTGCCAAAACCCTTCAACCAGAACTGGAAAAGCAACTAAAAGAAAAGATGGAATTTGAGATGAAAAATAAAAATAATGAATTGGTAGAGTTGAGAAAACAAAATAAAAATATGCAAGAACAGATGCTCGAATTAAATAAATTAATACGTCAAATAAAACAGGAAAGTGATAATCGAAGAGTTGAAATGGAAAAAAAACTGACTAATTCTCAAGAAAAGATCCGTGAAGAGGAAAAAAGAAAGTCCGATGAAGAATATAAATTAAAAATATTGGAAAAAGATAAAAAACTTGGCGATGCTTTGAAGATGGTTGACGAATACAAAAGAAAACTTGAGCAAGGTTCACAACAAACACAAGGAGAAGTAATGGAAGATGAATTAAAAAAGATTTTAAGTGAAGAATTTCTTTATGACGAAATAACCGATGTTCCAAAAGGGATAAGGGGGGCGGATTTAATTCAGATAGTAAAAAATAATGTTGGAAAAAAATGTGGAATAATTTTGTGGGAATCAAAACGGACAAAAGTTTGGACAGAGGGATGGATTGCTAAATTAAAACAAGATCAAAGAGAAATAAAAGCTGAATTAGCAATTATTGTCACCCAGGTATTACCTCAGGAGATAAATAGTTTTGGGATAAAAGACGGGATTTGGGTGGTTGATTATAAAACAGTTATTGGAGCGGCTATTTCTTTAAGAAATAATTTGATAGAACTTTTTAGTCTCCGCTCGGCCAATAAAGGTAAGGAAGAAAAAAAAGAAATATTATGGAACTATCTAACCAGTGTCGAGTTTAAGCAACGGGTTGAAGCGATCTATGAATCTTACAATAATTTACGCGACGAACTGCAAAAAGAGAAGGATTGGTTTACAAAAAAATGGGCCCGTGAAGAGAAAAGTATTGATCGGGTAAAAGATAATCTTCTTGGTATGCATGGGGATTTGGAAGGAATTGTGGGGAAAACTCTTCCTGAATTAGAAAAATTAAAACAAATAGAATCAGGGGATTAAAATAACTAGGGTAATTTTGCCCAATAAAAATGTCCCGGCTACGACCTACTTTCCCTTCATCTTTCGATGTGAGTATCATTGGCGCTGACTCGTTTCACGACCTTGTTCGGGATGGAAAAGGGTGGGACCAAGTCGCTCAAGTAACCAGGACGGTTAATAGTATATAATATATGAGGATGGAAAACAATAATAAAAAAAGTTCAGCATTTTATTCTTATTCCCTTAATCCTCAAGCCAAATTTGACACCCAAGAGGATGGTGAAAAAGTTTATCTGCTTCTACGAAGTCATCCATTTACTCAGATTGGTTGGATTTTAGGTTCAATTTTATTTTTTATTCTACTTTTTAGTTTTAATTTTTTTATTCAAAGTTTTTTTAATCCCGGACAAATATTTTTGATTAACTTATTTTTTACGATTATTATTTTTAGTTATATTTGGTTTAACATTTTAAATTGGTATTTTAATGTAGGAATAATAACTAGTAAACGCATAATTGACATTGACTTTTACGCAGTTTTATATAAAGAAATTACCAATGCCCAACTTGGAAGAATAGAAGATACTACTGTGAAAAGTGGTGGATATTTAGAATCATTTTTTGACTATGGTTCAATTTTTGTTCAGACTGCAGGTACTGAAGCTAATGTTGAATTTATTAATGTTCCTCATCCGTCTGACGCAGTTCAAATAATTAATAAATTATTAAGTAAAAAACATGGACTTTAAAGATATTGCTTTTAAAGTTGTTATTTCACTTTTTGCTATTTTTTATTATCTCTACGCTTTAGTGGTTTCTAAGCAAGTGAAGATAATGGATAAAACCCTTCAGGATGAACATAATGGGTTTATTCTCTTCGTAACTTCGTTGCAAGTGACAATTTCATTGGTTATATTGATAATAGTATTGTTATCAATATTAATAATTTAATGGTATGTTTAAGCAGGATATTGGCTTTTACTTAGGGCACGAAAAAGCCGATGGTTTTTCCGGCTTTGTCGATGAAAATAATTTATTTTTGAGCGTTGAAATTGAGGCGGGTATAACTCCAGATCGGGGCCGCGAATTAACAGCTTTTATAAGAGAAAAAATCAATGTCATTAAGATTGAAAATTTACAACAATTTGATGCATTTATCTCAAATATTATTAAGGAAAAGAATCTTCCGTCAGGATTTTCACTCTCAGCTGGCTATTTGAAAGGAAATATTTTTTATTTAAAAACAGTTAATCAAGGTAAAGCCTATATACGTCGAAACAATAAATTAGCCCTTCTTATTGAAGATGACGAAACTGCATCCGGTTACATTCTCGAGGAAGATGTTTTTATCTTTACCTTCAATAAATTTATGAAACTGTTGGGGGAGGAGTCAGGATTAAATAAAAAATTTGACCACAGACCAATCTCAGATATCATTGATGAAATAACCCCAGAATTACTCTCTAAAAACGATCAGGGGACGGCGGCTTTGTTTATAAAATTTAAAAAAATGGAAGATGATCCAAAGCCGGTTAATAATTTTAATTTAAAAGATTTCTATCTTCGTTTTGGTCAACAAAAAACTCTGACATTTATCACAGTTTTTATTCTTGTAATAATCTTAATTTGGAGTGTTGGTTTTGGGTATATACGCAGGTCAAGCGAGAATAATCAGAAAAAAATTAATTTAACTCGTGATTTAATCAGCCAAAAATTAAGCCAGGCGGAACAAGTATCATTTTTGAATATGTCCAGCGCCTTAAGTTTGATTACGGATAGTAAAGTAGAAGTAAATAATCTTAAGAAAGATTTAGGTACTAAAAATGAAGGAGTAAATGAATTAGAAAAGATGATTTCTAATAGCGAGAATAAAATTCTCAAAAAAGAAGAAAAAAATTATACTGAATTTTTTGATTTGACGGTTGATGATAAGAATGCAAAAGGAAACATGCTTTATCTTAACGACGACCGTCTTCTAGTTAGTGATAAGGCAAGAGGAGTTTTGTATGAACTTTCACTAGATAAAAAGTCTTTGGATAAAGATCAGTCTTCGGAAATAAAAAAATCTTCACTAATTGCTATATTTGAAGAAAAAAAATATTTTTATGTTGAAGGCGCTGGTGTCTATCAAATAATTGACGGCAAGGCTAAAAAAATAATAGAAAACAATAAGGAATGGGGTAAAATCGTTGATTTAGCGGTTTTTAATGGCAATATTTATTTATTAGATCAGGGCAAAAATGATATCCGTAAGTACATGACGACGGAGAGTGGGTTTGGAGGCGGGACTTCGTATTTTCAGTCAGGACAATCAATTAATTTATCGTCGGTTAATTCGTTAGCTATCGATGGTTCGGTTTATTTGGCCGGAGATTCTGTAATGTTTAAATTTACCTCAGGTCTTCAAGACGCATTTAAGACAAATTTACCTGATAACAATGTAAACGTGACCAAAATCTTTACCAACAAAGATTTGGAAAAAGTTTATGGTTGGGATAAAAAAAGAGAAATTATTTATATAATGGGCAAGAACGGTGACTATCAGGAGCAGATAAATTCAAAAATTTTATCAACAGCTTCAGACCTTGTTGTTTATAAAAATTCTATCTATGTTTTGCAGGGGAGCAAGATTTATAGAATTGAATGAAGGTGGAAGATAGGATTAGAAGCGGGTTAAGAAGATGGAAAAAGGAGGATAGAAAAATATGATTTAACAGATCAACTATCAAGATCATGTAAAGCCATTCCAAGGTTGATTGCTGAAGGATATGCAAAGCGTCATCAGAAATTTGGATTTCAAAAATATTTGGACGATGCTTTAGCTGAAAGTAACGAAACAATTGTTAGTTTAGAACAAACTAAAGATATCTATGGATCTTTTATTGACAAAAATCTTTGTGAAGAATTAGTAAAGAAATACGATATTTTAAGTAAACAAATTTATACTCTCAGGATGGCTTGGAGAAATTTTAATGTTTGAATCTACATTCTATCTTCCAAATTCCTAACTCGTTTCCATACCCAAATTCTGTATTCTTGTTTAAGTTTGATTTGACAAACACTCCCCCCCCAATTAGAATGATAATTAGATGTTAATAATTGTTTAAATATTTATAAAAGGGGGTGAAATTATGAAGAACAAATTTTGTTTCAGTAAGACATTAGCTTACTTGGTTTTTTTTGTTGCAGTTGTAGTAGGATTTTTCTTAGTAGTTAATTACACTAATCAACAAAAATTAGCTCTTAATTCACAAGCAAAAGTTATAGATGAGCCTGGTGATGGTGCGGGTGGCAGTGATACTGGGAGTGGTAGTAATACTGGGGGTAGTAAAAAAAGTAACGGACCTAAACCTGGAGGCTTGGATTGTAAACAAGCGGGTAGAAAATATGCTAATGGAGCAGCTGGTGATTGGTACAATAAAAGCGAAGCTTGGCTCGAAAAACACTGGGCACCAAATTATATGATTAATGTAGTTGACGTAACATGGAAAGTGGATCCGTATTATAAAAGAAATGTGGGTTCTAGAAAGTGTTTTGCAATGTTAAAATTGCAAAAGAAACAATCATGTAGTCAAGTTGCAGACAAGTGGTCAGGAAATGGAAAAACTTGTTTTGCTATAAAGGAGAATAGGTTCTATTATGAGGCTTATCCTTTATCAAGCCAACTATCTGATTATAGCAGTCATAAGAACCAGGAATGTTGTTTTAAACATCGTAAACAAAAAGGAACAGAAATGGAATAACTTAACATTTGGTAAAGATATGTTATTCTATATTTAAGTAAAACCCCGCCGGGACGCCGGCGGGGTATTTTTTTGGCTGAGATTATGCAACTGACTATTGACTTTTGCTGACTTATGATACATAATGTATAGTATATGAATAACGGAACTACTTCAAATTTACAATTAAAGTTATCTTTAGATGAAGGATTAACAAATATTTGGGGGTATTTAAAAAAAGAATACCAAGGCATGGATAAATCCAGTATTGTTCGTTTAGCTTTAAATACCCTTTTTAAAGAAACAAAAAGAAGTCAATATAGGCTTTATAGTATTGAAGAAATATTAAAAGAATTGGAAAGTGTAAATGAGGGGATGACAGAAAACGAGATCTATGATTGGTGGAATAAGAATAAACCTTTATAATCAATTTATGTTGGTAATTCTTGACACTTCGGTAATTATAGCTTTTTTACTTTCAACAGGTAAGAATTTTGTTAGAGAAATAATTCGTCAGGCTAAAGATGGGAAGATAAAACTAATAGCTTCAAAAGAAACGATCAGTGAATTAAAAAAAACATTAACCCATCAATCAATAAAAAAATTACCAAACTATAAACCTCATTTAATTGCCTCATTTATTGCATGGTATCAATATAATGCTGTTTACTATTCTTTGGAAAACAAAAAGATATTTAAAGAATTAAGAGACATTAATGATAATATCTTTATTCAATTAATTTTAGTTTCTAAGTCAAAATATCTAATAACCGGTGACGAAGACCTGTTAACTATGAAAAAGATCAATCTAACTAAGATTGTCTCAACAGAGCAATTTTTTAAACTAGAGAACATATATTTTGACCTTGATTAAATTACAGTTTTTTTGATAATCATATAGTTTACAGTTGACAGTAAACTATTGCTCCAGTGTTGGAAAATTGATTATAAATCCATCACCGTTTGGATCGGGAATGATTATTTTTAATACATCTCCAGCTAAGAGATTAAATACCATTAAAACCACAAAAACTAAAACAATCCCAATTACCGCATTAGTAATTTTATTTTGAGCTTTTGTAATCTTTTCTTTTTCCCCGCCTGAAGAAATCCAGTCAAAAGCTCCCCAAAGAAGATAAATAAGTAAAGAAAATCCGGCAAGCATAATAAACATTCGAATTCCAAAACCAATCAAATTACCTAATCCTTGCTGAGGTGTGCCGGAACCGCCAAGATTCATGGCGGCAGGTGGAGAAATATCACCGAATAGTTTTTGAATTTCAGGATCAACTTCCGCAAGGTATTTCATTTTGGTAAAACAATTCCTAATAACTGAATAACTAAATAACTAGCAACAACAATAATCAGACCTATAACGGCGGTTGTAATTGCGGCATAGGCTTTTTTTAAGGCATCAGGATTATCACCATTTCTTAATATACTAAATGCGGCATTCAAGGTTACAAAAAGAAAAATTAATCCGGCGCCGGTCATCATCAACGGGAGAGCGAGATTTACTATATCTCCTATTTTACTGACTTTAGCTGCCGGAAAACTAGTGGGATCGATGGTAAAAGCGTAGATCATGGAGAAATTATAAGCTATAATTATTACATGTTCAACCCTACTTTTGAAATTACTAATAAGATTTTAGTCAATATTTCCAAAATTGAAGCGTCGGAGGAAGTTATTAAGCATTCACCTCTGTTACCACTCTGGGAAAAGCAGTTTAAGGAAGAGGCTCTCATCCGTTCAGCCTATCATGGCACTCATATTGAAGGAAACAACCTTCATAAAGATGATGCTAAAGACATATTGTTGGGGCGCGATGTTATTGGCAGACCACGTGATATTCAGGAGATAATTAACTATCGAAAAGTAATAGAATTTATTGATGACGAGGCAAATAAAAAAATTAATAAAATTTCAGAACAAATTATTAAAAAACTGCACAGAATATTAACAGATAAAATTTTAGTAAACGAGCAAATAGGTGAATATAGAACTAAACAAGTGATTATTAGGAATTCTGCCAATGGTGAGGTGACTTTTCGTCCGCCTCCTCCAATTGAAGTTCCATTTTTAATGAGAGAATTCATCTATTGGATCAATCGTGATGATAAAGATAAATTACACCCAGTTTTGAAAGCGGGTATTGCTCACCATGAACTGGTTAGAATACACCCATTTTTAGATGGTAACGGCAGGGTTTCTCGGGTACTTGCGACTTTAATTTTATTTTTGGGCGGATATGATATTCGTCGCTTTTTTTCCCTAGAAGAATACTACGACAAAGATGCTATTACTTACTATCAGAATCTACAAAAAGCCTCGGCTGGAGATTTGAGCAGTTGGCTAGAATATTTTACTTCCGGCGCAGGAATTGAATTTGAAAAAGTTAAGACCAAAATTTTAAAATTATCAAAAGATGTTAAATTAAAAGAAAAATTTGGTGGTCGACAGATTTTTTTGACGGAGCGCCAGATGAAAATGATCGAATATGTTCAAGAAATAGGTTATATTCAAAATCAGACTTTTGGCGATGTTTTTCCTGACGTATCAGAGGATACCGTTTTACGGGATCTTCAAGATATGATAAAAAAAGGGTTGATTAAAAAAATTGGGAGTACAAAGTCGGCTCGTTATGCGATGGTATAAAATTACATTATGTTTTTTTCTGAACTTTCTAAATATTTTGAAAAAATTGAGAAAAATTCTTCGCGTCTCGAAATAACACGCATTTTAGCCGAGCTTTTTAATAAGCTTAATGCTCAGGAAATTGCAAAAGTTGTATATCTACTTCAAGGAAGGGTTGGACCTGCTTATGAAGGGATTGATTTTGGTATGGCAGAGCGAACCATTATTAAATCGGCGATGTCTGCCTTGAATATTGATCGAAGTTATTTCGAAAAGGAATTTAAAAAAAGCGGAGATTTGGGAACAACTGTTGAAAGCTTCAAAAAACTTTATACTTCATTTGAAGAAAAAGACATGGAAGTACTTGCAGTTTATGATTTTTTTTACCGGTTAGCAACTGCATCGGGTAATGGTTCTCAAGATGTTAAAACAAGCCTACTGTCACAACTTATTCGAAGCCTTGATCCATTATCCGGCCGTTATTTAGTTCGTCTTCCAACAGGCATTATTCGATTGGGATTTTCAGATATGACGATATTGGATGCCTATTCCTGGATGTTAAAAGGAGATAAAAGTTTGAGGCCGATTATTGAAACTGCCTACCATGTTCGTCCCGACTTAGGATTTATTGGAAAAATATTGAAAGAAAAAGGGGTAGGT
>Ga0210053_1002077_pt1 | contig 17601 bp, 8 predicted proteins | sample CryGeymeta201512_FD_185467 | JGI IMG/M metagenome (GOLD analysis project Ga0210053, IMG submission 185467) | Groundwater microbial communities from Crystal Geyser aquifers in Utah, USA - Crystal Geyser metaG 2015-12 (SPAdes) (version 2) | ecosystem: Environmental > Aquatic > Deep subsurface >... | reverse complement strand
GGAGTAACCGGGTACAGCATTTCACTTGCAATATCCGTGAACAGACTGACGAGGCTTAGGATGATGACTTGTTTGGGAAGATTTTTTTTTACCATAATAAACTTATTTTTTCACAAAATCACATTCAAATTATTTATTATATGGTCCTAGAAATCTTTCACCGTTGAGATGGATAAGGTGCGTAGGATCATCTGCAACCCAAATATCGGTTTCCCAAGCAATCTCCTGCATATATTTTAATAATGTCTTTTTAGTCAAGAATGCTGTTATAAACACCAAACCAGCTTTGCTTTTAGAAAACAACTCTTCGAGTTCAATTTTTCTTTTGGGATTGATCGGACCATGACTTGTAACTGCTTCAATTAATATCAACCATTTCTTCTTTGTAAAATAGACAATAACATCAGGCATCTTTCCATGTTCATCTTTTATTACCATACCAAGTTTTTTCAATTCTTGTTCATTAAAGTACGCCCATTTTGTTTTGGTATCGCCTATGTAAATTAATTTACCACCTGGCGTATGGTAGGGACAAAAATCATTAACAATTTTTTCTACCAAAACATTTTGCCCACCCTTTGAAATATTTATTTCGACTTTATCCGCAACTCTCAGAGGTATTTTTTCCATTTCTCTTTCTTGAGCATACCTCGCAGAAAGCGTTTTCCCATTGGAAAGAAAATTTTTCAACAATTCATCCCACGATTTTGATTTGAATCCTTGAACTAAATTTAATGTGCTTGCTTCAATTTGATAAACAAAATTTGGACTATTCGTGGGTCTATATTTATCGGGATTTGGTACTATTAGTCCGGCTTGAACAAATTGATGGACTGTTTGCCGTCTTATACTCTCGCGTGTATTTGGTGCATATTTTTTCCCAAAATGAATTTCAATAAAGTTCATTATGGAAGTGATTCCTATTAAAGGCGCTTTGCTCTCGCTCCATTTTTGATTTGGTTTCATATTTACTATTGCAAGAAGAGTTAATGCAGATCTTTCATTTTGTTGATCTCTTGGAAGTCCAAGTTGTTTTAATATTGCAAGAGCCTCGTTGATTTTTGTGTTGATTAAAGTTGGGTTCGGGTTTTTGGCCATGTTGAATAATTCCTTTTCTATTATCGAATCAATTTCTTCCTGGTTTGGAAGTTCGTCTATAAAATATTTCCCTATGGAATTCAATTGTTCTTCAGTAGGGTAATACAGAAATCTTAAATCTTCTGCATTTACTTGTGTATGCCCATTGAACAACCTAAAATATTGATCCACCAAAGTTGAATTCAAATATATTGTTAAACCAAGAGCTAAATTTTTAGGAAGAGAGTGGTTTTTTATATGAAAATAATTTAAATGATTCTCTATTCCGATTAATTTGAAATTATATTTTGTGTAATCATAAAATGCAGCCGTTATTCTTTTCTTTTCTTCTTTTGAACTGAATCTTTTACAAAAAACATAATAACCGGAGGATATTAAATCACCTTCCGTGTGTGAATTGATATAAACGGCTTCTTTCTTTTTAGCGGAGTTTGTTGGCCAAACAATTTTTCCGTTGGAGAAATGAAAAGGGTAATAAAGCGGGGCAATATTGTAATTATCGTTTTCCGTTAGATGAGTCGTTGTTCTAAAATCTACTATTTTTCCCGTTGAAACATTTAATCCAATATCATTTAGCTTTTGTTTAAGCGAAGAAATACGGTCTATTATTTTTAATGAATATTCATCTGTAATAATGTGGATTATTTTATCTTTATCGTCGGGTTGAATGATAAAATCATGACTGATCTCTAAGGTCTTAAATGTTTCATCTTCCGGAGAATCGCTTGTCGTAATATGAACTTTATTGTTTAACGGCTTTAGCGGCGACACTAAAAATATAATATTTTCCTGAAGGACATCATCTTTTCTGAACGCTTTGTTTCTCTGATTATAAAGATGTATCCGATGAAAGGAAAGCTTACTAAAAAATATCTCTCTAAATTTCTTAAAATATGTTCCATTACAAAAACTTCTTGGAGTTATTGCGGCTATTTGCCCGTCTTCTTTAAGGAAATATGAAGCTATATAAAGGAAAGCGGTATAAAGGTTGGTCGTCTCAAGACCGGCTTTACTTAGCAAATTCCTAGTCTCCGATGCGCTTTCTATTTTTTTATACGGAGGATTTAATACAATTAAATCAAAAAGCTCTCTCTCTTTTTTCCCCTCAAAGAAGAGATCGCCCCTTGTAGTGTTTATTATTTCTGAACATCCATATTTTATAAAATCTTCATTTCTTATTTTATAAGAAAATTTTATTCCCGCTTCCCGGCATTTCTCATTACATATTTCATAGGAATTTTCAATATCTCTGTTGAGATTGGCATCAATTTCAATTGCAGTAACTTCAATACTATTCAGCTTCGGATTTGATCTTAGAAGCTCATCAACTACAGCGGTACTTAAAATTCCGGTTCCGGCGCCGGGGTCTAAAATTTTTAAGTTTTCTTTATCATTAGGAAAAGTAAATAGAGAAACCATAAAAGAAGCAATCGCAGAGGGCGTAAAGAATTGTGAATATTGTTTCTTTTGGACAGAATTGTTCTGACTTGAATAAGAATCTCTAATTACTTCCGCTTGTTCAATTAAATTATCTATTGTTTCTGTTTCTTCCATTTTTAGAAATTGTTTTATCGATGAAGAAATATAAGAAATTGGCAGTTAATATATTTTAGGAAAATATTAAGGGGGAAATCATAATGAAATCTTGATGGAGTTCCCCATCTTTGTTAAGTTTGTAGTGAAAATATTTAACACAAAACCTCATGGAGAAATAAAGATGCGTAAAAAAGTTATCGCCGGAAATTGGAAAATGAATTTGAATTTGCAAGAATCAATTTCATTGATTTCCGGAATTAAAAACGGATTAGGAACGTTATCAAGCAATGTAGAAGTTATTGTTTGTCCGCCATACACTTCGTTAGAAACCGCTTCAACATTGGTTAAAAATTCGGCAATAAAACTTGGCGCCCAAAATATGTACTTCGAAGAAAGCGGAGCTTACACCGGAGAAATTTCTGCATTAATGTTAAGAAGTGTCGGTTGTGAATATGTCATTCTCGGACATTCGGAAAGAAGAACAATCTTCGGCGAAACCAATTCAACCATCAACAAAAAAATTCACAAAGCATTGGGAAGCGGACTCCTTCCTATTTTTTGCCTCGGCGAAACTTTAGATGAACGAGAAAAAGAAATTACATTTGATGTTATTAAACGGCAGGTTGTTGAAGGATTGAAAAATGTTGACGCTGAGAATATGAAAAAAATCATCGTCGCATACGAACCTGTTTGGGCGATCGGAACGGGAAAAGTTGCATCGAAAGAACAAGCTGAAGAAGTACATGCTTTCATCAGAAAAGAATTAACTGCATTGTATTCAAGTGAAGTTGCAGAACAAATCATCATTCAATACGGCGGAAGCGTAAAACCGGATAATGCGGCAGAACTTCTTTCACAGCCAAACATTGACGGCGCACTAGTGGGCGGCGCATGCTTGAAGGTTGATTCGTTTCTGGGAATTATTAAGGCGTGTTAAAAATATAATTCCGGGACTTAAAATTAGGAAGAAATCAAAGAAAGACTTATAAATATTTGAGGCTGGGCGCTCTTTCTCCTGACTTATGACAACAAGTCGGGAAAAATTTCGCATGTAAATCCCGACGATATGAATCTTTCCTCCAACACTATCCTTTCGCATCACTTCGATGGAGAATCAATGTGGATTGGAACAGAAACGGGATTAACAAAAGTGAAAGTATCAAATCCGCTGGCATTCTGGAGCGGGAAGAAGAAAGTTAAAACGAAATAATCGAACCGCGGTTCTCTCCCCGAGCAAAGTCGAGGGGTGAGGAAAGCGAGATTCTCATTTCTTGTCCGCTCATTTCTCGACTACGCTCGAAATGACTGTACCCAATCCCTTCTTGAAGATCACCTCAACAAAATCATTTTCTTGGTTTGAATGAAATCACCGGCGCGGAGTTGGTAGAAATATATTCCGCTGGAGAGTTGTTGGTGGTTAGTTGTCAGTTGAGGGTTGAATGTAACTTGATAAGTCCCTGCCGATTGTTCTTCATTTACCAAAGTAGCAACTTCATTTCCAAGGACATCATAAATCTTTAATGAGACAAAACTGCCGACCGCTATCTGCCAACTGATTTTCGTTTCCGGATTGAATGGATTTGGGTAATTTTGTTCCAACTTGTAAACTGAAGGGATCAAATTTTCTTGTTCTACTTTTGTGATATTAACTATTCCAAAAGTATCGGTAATTACTGCAGGATACGGTTGAAAATATGATTTATGGTAACCTTCCCCGATTGCTTCATTATCATTTGTACCGCCATTAGTTGGCAAATTGTAATTGGCGCTGTATTTGTAAGAAATAATAAACGACTGGGGAAAAAGATCATAAATTGCAAAAGTTAAAACAGTGTCAACCGAAAATATTTTATCTCCCGCAACAGCATCTCCATTTATTCCGTTATCAAATAATTGAATAGACTTCACGCTATCGGGAAGATATTTTTCAATATTAAATTCTTCAGAAGGAACACCAAAAATATGTACAGTTTGGAATTCTGTTCCTGTTGGCGTATTCAAAATTCTTGCTCCGTTTGTGTTGCAAGTAATCTTAACTTTTTGTCTATAATAGAAGGGGCAGAAAGGGCAATTATTATTAAAGGAGAAGGTATTCAAAGCAATAAAACCACTATCATAATTTGATTGCGAAACGATAAAATATCTATTTTGATGATCATTGTCTGTTAAGTTATTATCTTCCCAAGTCCCCGGGCTATAGAAGAATTTAAAATCAATTTGTTCATCAACACTCGCAACAATGGGAGTGACAACTCTAAAAGTATCCGAGTTTGTTGAAATAGGTTTCATCACCGTTTCGCCCCCAACCATTAAACGAACCGCGAACAGCTACAGAATCTGTTTGTGAATTAAATAATCCAAACAATCTTGGTAATTCCATATTTACAGTAAAAGTAACTTGAATGGTTTTTGTTTGTTTATAAACAGAAACATCTTCCCAATAAACTGAAGTGAAATTCGGACCAACTCCAACGGTTAAAGTTCTATTGCCGGTAGCTTCCCAAGCATCAGGGCTGTGGACATATTTGAAAACAAGATTTTGCCCAACCGTAAAATTGTTATATAAACCGGAATAAACAGAATCACCATCGGGATCGGTTAACAAAAAGGCTTTGCCCGCCCAATCATTAAAGTTGCCACGCACCCAAACTGAATCTGTTGCTGCGAACGTTCCCCGCTTCATTTGCACACTCATGTTACAGTTAAATTCTACAGTCGGGATTGTGTCGGTAATTTTTTCAATCACTAATTTTATTGGCATATCACCAATCTTGATCCAACTTTGTGAAGCCTCACCGAAACCAATAGTATTTCCGCTTGAATGGTAATTCTCCGGCAAACATAACGAGAACACGTTGTTCATCGGTGACGGGACTTCTATTATTCCCACAACAGTTGGGAATTCATTTGACAACGGAACTGAATACCAATGAGGATAAACCATTGACGAATCAAGCACAACATTTACATGCTGGCTATAAACCAGGTTTGTCAAAGTATCTTTGTAAAAACTGATTTGTTTCAATGTATCCCCAAGAACCATTGAAGAAAAAAGGAATTGTATCTCTTTTACTTTGTAATAATCCCAACCTTCTTTTGGAGAAAAGCGGGTATGTTTAAAATAGATTTCACCGGCGATGGCATATTTGTCAATAAATTTTGCACTATCCGGCAGATAATATAAAGTGTCGGTTTCATCATCAAATAAACTTTGCACTGATGAATATTCGCTTAATGCATTTGCCTGGGTTGACGCGGATAGAGAAATGGAGAGAGTGGTAAATACCGTTAAGAGAAAAAAAACAAGAGGTAACTTTTTCATAACAAGCCGTCCAAAGTTGATTAATTATTTAAATCCTTGTGGTAAACTTATAAAAAAGAATTCGGAATTCAGAACACAGAATTCAGTTCTCTTCTGGCAAATCAGATGTTGAAGATTTTGTATCACCTTCTGATTTTTAACTTCTGATTCTTGAACAAAAATTTTGGCACCGTAATTAGAAGCTTTCGCATCTTTCCCTACAGAGATTTTCTCCTTATCTTTGCATCATTAAATCACAAGTAAAAGAATCTATGGTTACTCTTTCAAAATCCCGGTTAAAGAAGATCAAAAAGAATTTTAAAGGAAAGAAAATTGCGGTCATCGGCGATATGATGCTCGACTGTTACTTTTGGGGCGAAGTAAAACGCATTTCTCCCGAAGCTCCCGTTCCTGTTGTAGAAGTTGATAATGAATTTTACCGTTTCGGCGGCGCTGCAAACTGCGCGCTTAACATTGCACGGCTTGGCGGAAAACCTCTTCCCGTTGGAATAATCGGCAAAGAAAATTACGGTTCAATTTTCCTTTCGCTGCTTGATGAATCAGGAATAGACTCTACAGGAATTCTTATTGACGAAACGAGACCAACAACAGCTAAGACACGTGTGATTGCGGATAGTCAGCACGTGGTAAGAATTGATAAAGAAAGTAAAGAATATATTTCCAAAGCAACGCAGCAAAAAATTCTAACTTTCCTCGAAGAACATATTTCTTCTCTCGACGGAATTATTTTGCAGGATTACAACAAAGGAATTCTAACTCCGCAGCTAATTCAAAAAGTTATTTCGCTTGCAAACAAAAATAATATTTTAATTACCGTTGATCCGAAATTCCTTAATTTTTTCTCGTACAAAAATGTTACGGTTTTCAAACCAAACAGAAAAGAAGCGGGTGACGTTTTGGGAATGCAGATAAGAACGGATGCCGAAGTTACTACCGCCGGGAAAAAACTTCTTACAAAATTGAATGCAAAATATGTTCTGCTAACACTTGGCGAAGGAGGCATTGCGGTTTTTGAAAAAGGAAAAGAATACCGCATGCCGACGAAAGCAAGAAAAGTCGCGGATGTTTCCGGCGCAGGCGATACGGTCATTTCAACCCTTACCATGGCGCTCGCTGCGGGTACTAATATTTTAGAAGCTTCGTACCTTGCAAATTATGCCGGCGGATTAGTTTGTGAAGAAGTTGGAATTATTCCTATCGAATTGGAAAAACTATTCTCAACCGTAAGCGAAGAACTGCAATGAAACCGATCTACACACGCGCAGAAATTTTGGCGATCCGCAAAAATTTAAAAGCTGAAAACAAAAAAGTAGTTTTTACCAACGGCTGTTTTGATGTGCTTCATGCTGGACATGTTGATTATCTGAATAAAGCAAAAGCCGCCGGAGATGTTTTAATTCTTGGTTTAAATTCAGACGCTTCTGTTAAAAGAATAAAAGGGGCGAAACGTCCAATCGTAAATGAAGAAGAGCGCGCTTTCATTCTTTCAAACTTAAAAGCTGTGGATTACGTTACTTTATTTGATGAGGACACACCGCAGGAAATAATCGGCGAATTGATTCCCGACATTTTAATTAAAGGCGCAGACTGGGCGATAGAAAAAATTGTCGGGCGTGACATTGTTGAGGCAAACGGCGGCGAAGTAAAAACTATTTCATTCGTTACCGATCAATCAACCACAAATATTATCCAAACCATAATTGAACGATATAAAAAGTGAAGAATCCTTTACTTGATATTATCCCGAGGCGAAGTCGTTTCCATAAAACGGTTAACGTTTTTGTCTTTTTTTTCGTCGGGATATTTATACTTCTTCTTATCATTGGAGGAATAACACAAACTTCAACCTTCCGAAATTACCTTCGCGAAAAAGTTGTAGCATTAGTAAATGAAGAGATCAATGGGAAAATTGAAATTGGAAAGATTGACGGAACAATTTTTACTTCACTCATTATGAGAGATGCGAAACTTCTTTATTTGAAAGATACCATAGCAAGCATTAAAAAAGTTGAAATAAAAATTAGTCCGCTGCAAATATTTTTGCGCAGGATATATATTAGGAAAATATTAATCGAAGAGGCGGACTTTGTTTTGCTTCGCGATAGCGCCGGGGTGTTAAACTTAACAAAAGCCTTTCCTTCGTCCCCTCCGGATACTTCAAAAACAGAATTTCCGTTTATAATTAAAGTACCCGAAGTATCGTTCTCGCAGATTAATTTTTCGCTTCAAGACGAAACTCTGCGAAACAGCAACAATTATTATGATCACCTTGATCTTGGCGATCTGAGAATTAAAAATCTTGGATTAACTTTAAACGCAGAAGTAAACATCAACGATAATGAATACAAAGCGCATCTGGATGATTTTTATTGCCAGACAAACATCACCAACTTTAACATTAAAAAGATTGCGGGAGATTTTCTTATCAACGAGGATGAGCTCTCCGCTCTTGGCGTTGAACTGCAAACCAACCGTTCAAAGATTTCCTTACTTGCACAATTAAAGGGATTTAATCTTTTTGCTCCTTTTGATAAGACTGCATTTAAAAACGCCGGCGTCAGCGCAAATCTAATAACAGAACCGTTCACCTTTGATGATTTAACCGCTCTTATTCCTGCGGTTGATATGCTTGAGGGAAACCTTGACGGAACCATCAGCGCCGAAGGAACTATTCATGATCTGCTGGTACAAGAATTGAACTTGAAATATTTACAAACAAATCTTAAATGCACCGGGCGGTTGAAAAATTTGGACACTCCTTCCGATCTTTTAATTAACGCTGCAATTACAAATTCAGCGTTAACCTATGAAAATGTTTTAGCCTTACTGCCTGGATTGGATCTCCCGAAATTTCAAAATCTTTCTGTGCTTTCGGTTGATACACTTACCTACGATGGCGGAATACAAAACTTTACTTCGCGGATTTCTGCCGGACTGAACGGGGGAAGTTTGATGGGCAATGTTACGTTTGATTTTCGAAAACAGGAAATGGAATATAAAGCGGAGGTTAACTCTGTCAATTTAGATATTCAGCCATTTGTTCAATTCCCGGTGAAACTTACTTCAAAAATTACTGCGGTCGGCAGAGGCACCAATACAAAAACATTAACATCGGACATCACTATTGATGCCGCCCGCTCGACGGTAACCCACAATTATTTAAATGAATTTTTATTGTCGGGTAACATGAAAAATGGTGTCCTTGAAGCAACTTGTATTGCTGCTGTTGATTCACAAAAAATAATTTTTGACGGAAATCTTAATATCCAAAACGACAAAACTCCGCAGTATGATTTTTCTTTAAAGGCAACTCAATTAAGTTTAGCAAGGCTATTGAATGATTCCGTGCTAACCTCATCTATTAACACTACTTTCAATGTTTCGGGAGAAGGTTTTAATCCCGACAATCTCTTGGCGAAATTTAATGGTAGAATTTATGACTCTCATTTTAAGCAAAAAATAATCAATGAAGCGTGGATCGTTTTTTCTATGGACACTAAAGACCCCGCCGAGAAAAAAATTTCGCTCCACTCAACTTTTGCTGATGCAATGCTCACCGGCAATTTTCAACTTACAAATTTGATCCCGCAGCTTATTTATGAAAGTGACGGCATTTCAAGGGCGTTTATTGAAAAGATTGATAGTTATTATCCGCTCGGACTTAAAAAAGATTCCCTTTTAGCTAAAACAAAATTGTTCCGCAATACCCCAAGGAAAAAAGAGAAAACGGAAGAAAAACAGAACAAAACCTTCGACGTGAAGTTCAATGTTGTAAGTAGAGACTTATCGCTTCTTTCAATATTTGGAGAAAAGTTTCAACTTGATTCGGAAGGAAATCTTAGCGGGAAAATAAAATCCGACAATTCAAATTTCTCTCTCCAGGCTTCAACCTCATTTAACTACTTAAAAATAGTTGGCGGAGAAAAAATATATATCGCATCTAACACTAACGGTAAAATCAATTTGGCACATCCGCTGCATGATTTTCATCTGCGGAATTTTTCATGCGATCTTTCGCTTAACTCCGAAAGAATTATCGCAACTGCTGAAATAAGAAATATTTCTGCTGCTGTTACTATCCGCAATGACATTTTAAATGCGAGTGCCGATGCTGTAGTAAATGATAATATGAAAGGCTCGGTTGTTTTCTCGTCTCAATTGGAATCTCCAACGTTGACGCTAAAAGTTGATACGCTTGTCTATAAGTACAACAATTTTGAGTTAAGGAACAAAGAAGAAATGCAAATTGGTTTTGCTGATAAAATACTTTCACTGAAGAATATTAATCTCTACCGCGGCGATGCTTCAATCAAAGCCGAAGGAACTCTGGCAACCGAAGGGAAACAAGATTTATCAATCCAATTAACAAAATTTAAAGGGTATGATATCAGTTATAATCTTTTGGGTATGAAGCCGGAAAGTATTATTGATAACGATATTACTGTTTCTTCCAACATCACCGGCACTTTTGAAAACCCCGTCATAGATCTGAAGGTTGGCGTTGATAGTGTTACCTATCGCAAGAACACTTTCGGATCGTTAAAAGCTCTTTTTGTTTACAAAGAAAAGAACTTGCAAACGGACATTAGATTTGGTGAAGGAGGAAAGGACAGCCTGCTTACAAAGTTATCTATCAATGGTTCGCTTCCTCTCAATTTAGCTTTTGGCGCTGTTGCTAACCGGTTTCCCGATGATAAACCGCTCTCTCTTACTCTCGATACGAAAAATTTTGATCTTGCAACTTTGGGCAATGCGTTTCCATTTATTAATGAGCTTGGCGGGACGCTCAACGCTGATATAAAGATTAACGGAACGTATGCAAAATTAGAGCCGGTTGGCTTTTTAAAAATTCAAGACGGCGCTTTTAGAGCCGATGCAAATAATCTAAAATATACTTGCGAGCTTCAACTTCATTTTGAAGAGCAAAGTTTGATATTGGATAACATGGTTGTTATGAACAGCGGTAATGTAAAAAACAATGGAACAATGCACGGGTCGGGGGAAATGTCATTCAAAGGTTTAAAAATCATTTCCACGCAAATTACCATCAATGGCGACTTAACTGTTTTGACTGATGAGTCAAAATCTGCAAGTCCAAATCTCTATGGAAGTTTGTTCGTGGGTACCGACGGGAATATTGTTTTTTCCATGAAAAATGAAATTGCTTCGTTAAGCGCACCTTTACTGATCAAAGAAGCTAATTTAATTTTTCCGCCGGCACAAGGAAGTTTTTCCTCCAATTCCGAAAAATTTATTTATAAATACGTTCGGGATTCTGTAAAATTAACTTCGCGTGAAGAGGAAATCCAAAGGATCATCAATTCTACAATCGAACAAAACCTGGATGACGAAAACAGCGAGGGACTTTTCTCCAAATTTGATTATGATATTCTCGTAGAAATTAAAAACGAAGCGACAATCACCTTCATTTTAGCTAAAGAAGCAAATCAGAAACTTACTTCGGTGCTGAAAGGGAGTGTCCGGTATAAACGGGAGAACGGTGTACAATACGTGCAGGGTGAACTTAAACTGCTCGAAGGTTCAACACTTGAATTTATAAAAACCTTTACGGCAACCGGTTCGTTAAAATTTGAGAGCGAAATTACAAATCCCTATTTAGATATAGTGGGTATGTATAAAAGTTATTATATCTCATCCGATTCAACCTCCGGAACCGGAAAAGAAGAAGAAGTTGCCGTAAAAATAAAACTTGTTGGTCCATTAAACGAGCTTTCAAAAACATTCGCCCAATCCGAAACCAACATGGCGGTTTACCGGGGCTCATCGGCAATTACCAATGACCAGGCGACTCCGGGCTTGGACAAATCCGATGCTATCTGGTATATCATTTCCGGAAAGTTTAAGAACGAAGTTACTACGCAGGATAAAACTAAAGCCTCCGATATGTTCTCGGGAACTGCCACGTCGTTCGCAGGTTCTCTTGTTGGAGGAGCACTAAATACGTATCTTGGCGATGTGGTGAAATCTGTAGAATTGCGCTCAAGCGGAAATACTACCAAACTTAATTTAAGCGGCAGAATAAAAAAGTTTAAATATACTATCGGCGGTACGACAAATATTTTTCAGGATTTATCAACCGCAAATATTCTTATAGAATATCCTGTACTGGATAATTTTGTAGTCCGTGTAGAAAGAAAATTATCCGAAACTGAAAATACCTTTACAACAGAAATGATTAATGAACTGGGTCTTAAATATAAATTCGAGTTTTAATGAAAAAAAAATTGGTCTCCTTTTTTAAAAAAAATCCTGGCAAAGCAATAAAAGCCAGAGAACTTGCTAAGCAGCTTCAAGTAACTGAAGAACATGAATATCAATCGCTCAAAGCTTTGCTCCATCAATTGTTGGAAGAAGAGCTTATCGTCAGACAGGGAAAACGCTTCCAATTAAAAATATCAAATGAAAAAATTATCTCCGGTGAACTGCAAATGCATCCGCGGGGGTTTGGTTTTGTGCTTCCTAAAAAAGAAGTCGGGCGCGATATTTTTATTGCCGGAAGGAATCTCGGAACCGCTTTTCACGGTGATATTGTTGAGGTTGCTCTCTTTGCCGAGCAGAAAAAGAAAGCAAAAAATCTTGAGGGCGAGATTATAAAAATTGTTGAACGAAGGATTACCGAAGTTGTGGGAACACTCAAAAAATCGGACGCCCTTTTTTACGTTGAACCTGAGATGAAGGAGATGAGGCGCGATATCTATATTGATGAAAATACTATTCGCGAAGCAAAGGTCGGCGACAGAGTAGTGGTGAGCGAGATCGTTTGGGAATCCGCAAAGCAAAACCCTCAAGGGAAAATTATTGAAGTGCTTGCCAAAACAAGCAAAAATAATATTGAACTTCTTTCAATTGCAAAAGAATTTAACCTGACGGTCATTTTCCCCGAGCAGGTTCTTGAAGAAGCGGAAAAAATAGCGTTGGAAATTCAGGCGGAAGAAATTTCTACACGCGTTGATTACAGAAATAAAGTTGTGATGACCATTGACCCCGATGATGCAAAAGATTTTGATGATGCTCTTTCAATTGAAGTTTTAGAGAGCGGAAATTTTGCGGTGGGCGTTCACATTGCTGATGTCAGCCATTACGTTGCAATAGATACTCCGCTTGACAAAGAATCCGGGAAGCGGGGAAATAGCGTTTACCTCGTGGGCAAAGTGATTCCGATGCTGCCGGAAAGATTATCGAACAACATTTGCTCGTTAGTCCCGAACGAAGAACGATTAACCTATTCGGTTATTGCAGAACTTACGTCGCACGGAAAACTCGTTGATTATAAAATTAAAAAGTCCATCATCAAGAGCAAAAGAAGATTTACGTACGATGAAGCGCAAAAAATAATTGAAACCGGCGAAGGGGATTTTTCAACCGAAGTTCTTCTCTTAAATAAACTTGCGTTAACGCTTCGCAAAAAAAGATTAAAAGAAGGAAGCGTAAACTTCTCAACTTCCGAAATAAAGTTTGAACTTGACGAGGCTGGAAATCCTCTTCGTGCTTATCTTTACGAAACGAAACAGAGTAACAACCTTGTTGAAGAATTTATGCTGCTTGCCAACAAAGTGGTTGCGCATCATATCGGTTTTGTAAAAAAAGAATCCGGACGAAAACCGTTTTTGTACAGAATTCACGACCGCCCCGACAAAGACAAAATAGCAGAGTTCGCAAAATTTATAAAATCTTTCGGCTACCATTATTCGGCGGATAATTTATCAAAAGCCTCATCAATAAATAAATTGATGGAAGAAGTTAAGGGGAAAGAAGAAGAATTGCTTGTGAATGAAATAGCTATCCGTTCGATGGCAAAGGCAATTTACTCAACAGAAAATATCGGGCATTATGGTTTGGGATTTCCGTACTACACGCATTTTACTTCGCCTATCCGGCGCTATTCCGATCTGCTTGTCCACCGCTTGCTCTTTGAGTATATCGAGGGGAAGGGAAAATTAATTTATTCCGAAGAACAACTTTCTGCAATTTGTGAAACCATTTCTGCATGTGAAAGAAAAGCTGTAGATGCAGAACGGCTTTCGGTTAAATTGAAACAAGTTGAATTGATGAAGAGCCATCTTGGCGAAGAATTCCACGCGATTATTTCCGGCGTAACGCATTTTGGAATTTTCGTAAAAATAACGGATGTTCTTGCTGAAGGCTTGATCCACGTGCGCGATTTGGAGGGAGATTATTATCTTTATGATGAAAAAAAATATGCGTTAATTGGTAAAGCAAGTAAAAAAATGTTCCGGCTCGGCGATAAAGTTCAAGTTAAACTGATCCGCATTAATCAAGAGCGTATGGAATTAGATTTTCTTATCGTTGAATAACACAGACGCGGCAAGTTGAAAGTAAAAAAACCTCTAAGCATAAAATAATTAGGCAAAACCAGAACCCGGCGGCATACTGTCGGAACGCTTGTTTCATTCAATCAACCAAACGTTCTTTCATGCTTCAAGTTATTTCGATCTAAAAATATTCCGGTAATTTTGCCTCGGACTTATAAACTAACTAAAGACTCTATGAAGAAACAAATTATTCTTTCGGTTATCATTTCATTCACTTCAGTGCAGTTTCTATTTGCACAGTTCGGACAGAACAAAGTTCAGTTTAAAGAAATGACGTGGTACTATATTCAGACAAGTCATTTCGATATTTATTTTAATCAAGAAGGAAGCAAAATTGCGGAGTTTGCGGCAGGCGCCTCTGAAGACGCGCTTAGTTCAATAGAAAAACATATCAACTACAGAATTAACAATAGAATTACGCTCATTCTCTATAATTCCCAAAACGATTTTCAAGAAACGAATGTTACCGATGAATACCTCAGCGAAGGAATCGGCGGTTTTACCGAGCTTTTCAAAAACCGTGTAGTTCTTCCCTTCACCGGAAATTACAAGATGTTCCGGCACGTTATTCATCACGAACTCTCGCATGCGGTTTTAAATGATATGTTTTACGGCGGCTCTATTCAAAACATTATTTCGAACAATATTTCCATTCGCTTACCGCTTTGGTTTAATGAGGGTTTGGCGGAATATCTCTCGCTCGGCTGGGATACGAATACCGATATGTTCATTCGCGATGCGGCAACGAGTGAGTACCTGCCGGACATTCAAGATCTTGACGGTTATTTCGCCTACCGGGGCGGACAATCTGTTTTTCATTACATCGCACAAAAATACGGAGATGAAAAAATAGGTGAACTTGTTAATAAAATTAAAGGAAAGGCAGACTTTGAAAATGGTTTGAAAGCTGCAATCGGTTTAGACCTTGAAGAATTAAACGAACGTTGGAAAAAAGATATTAAAAGAATTTTCTGGCCCGATATGGCGCTTTATAAAGACCCGGATGAATTTTCTAAGAGATTAACCGATCACCGTAAAGACGGCGGATTTTACAACACGAGCCCCGCAATTTCTCCACAAGGCGATAAAATTGCTTTCATCTCCAACCGCGATTTTTATTTCGATATTTATATCATGGATGCAAACGATGGGAAGAAAGTGGAAAGAATTATTAAAGGTAACCGCTCGGTAGATTTTGAAGAATTAAATATTCTGACACCGGGTTTAAGCTGGTCGCCGGACGGCAAGAGAATTGTTTTGGCGGCTAAACGAAACGGAGCTGATGTTATTCACGTCTATGATATTGCGGAAGATGATGCTTCAATTTTACCTTTAAGATTCGGCGCTATCGGAACGGTGAATTGGGCGCCTGATAATAATAAAATCGTTTTCGCCGGACAGACTTCTTCGCAGTCGGATATTTATGTGTATGATATTGCTAAAGATAAATTAGAAAACATAACGAACGATATTTTTTCCGATAGCGACCCATCTTTTTCTCCCGACGGGGAAACAATTTTCTTCGCTTCCGATAGAGGTGAGTACCTTGATACCATTTCTATTCCGGTGAATTTTAGAGTGTACGACCACAATTATTCGCAGTCCGACCTCTATTCTATTTTAGTTGAAAGCAGCAAAATCACCCGCTTGACCAACTCACCAAACTGCGATGAGACGTCGCCTATCGTTTCAGCGGATGGGAAAGAAGTAATTTTTGTTTCCGATAAAAACGGCATCAATAATATTTATAGAAAAAAAATTGTTTTTGAAGAGAACGATTCGACCAGCTCAATTGAATCCGTCACTGAAAAACCCATCACAAATTCTTTGAACGGGTTGTACCAGCCGACAATTTCAAAAGACGGGAAAAAACTTGCTTTTGCTTCAATGTATCAATCAGCCTATAATATTTTCTTGATGAATAATCCTTATGATATTTCATTAGAGAAAGATTCACTTCCGCTCACAAAATATTTGGAGTCAATCCTTTTCAAAACGAAACCGGAAATTCAGAAAGATTCTTCAAGCGAAACAAAAGTTGATTCCTCCGGAGAGCAGCCGGATGAAGCGAACAGTTTTTCAACCGGAGTTTTTATTGATTCTTCTTCCGCAAAAAAAGATTACAGCAATTTCATTTTTGGCAAATCAGATTACCTTTCATACGATTCAACCGAACAAAAACCGAACGATCTCTTTAACCCAAAGGCTAATCTTGATGCTGAAGGGAATTTTTTAGTGAACCGTTACAAAGTTACTTTCACGCCCGATATAATTTATGCGAACGCCGGATTCAGCTCCCTCTACGGTTTGCTCGGCACAACGGTAATTTCTTTTAGCGACGTGCTCGGAAATCACCGGCTTATCGGGCAAACGAGTATGCAGATAGACCTAAAAAACAGTGATTACGGCTTGGCATATTATTATCTGCCAAACAAATTGGATATCGGTTTTGAAGGATTCCATACTGCGCGCTTTGTCTATTTGCAAAGTGGAAGGGATGTAAATCTTTTCCGTTTTAGAAATTACGGCGGATCACTCTCGTTAAGTTATCCTTTCAATCGTTATTATAGATTGGACGGAGGATTGAGTTTTTTAAATGTTTCTGCCGAAAATTTAGATAATCCTTTTGAGACTACACAAAAAGCAACCTATCTTATTCCCGCTTTAAGTTTTGTGCACGATAACACGATGTTCGGTTACACCGCGCCGATTGACGGCACACGCTACCGCTTTGATGTTTACGGCAATCCGCTTCTCCATGCAAAACAATACGGCTTCTATTCTATTTTAGGAGATTACAGGAATTACACAAAATTTTGGACGGACTACGCACTTGCATTTCGCTTATCCGGTGGATTTTCCAACGGGAAAAGCCCGCAGCGTTTTTTCCTCGGCGGAATTGAAAATTGGATTAACCGGCGATTTGCTACAGGAGAAGTTCCCTTAGATTCACCTTCTGATTTCGCTTTTCTTACTGCGGCTTTACCGATGCGTGGATACAATTATGCGCAGCAGATAGGAACAAAATATGCACTGTTCAATACTGAATTCCGGTTCCCCTTTATCCGCTACCTCTTAACCGGCGCGCTGCCGATCATGTTTAGAAATATTTTGGGAGCTGCGTTTTTTGACGCCGGTTCTGCTTGGAATAATTCTCATCAACTAAAACTTTTTACAAAAGACGTTGAAGGAAGAACTGTAAGTAAAGATTTATTAATGGGAACCGGGTTTGGCGTAAGATTTTATCTCCTCTATTTTCTGCTCCGGGTTGATGCTGCCTGGGCATATAAT
>Ga0210053_1002073_pt1 | contig 17620 bp, 18 predicted proteins | sample CryGeymeta201512_FD_185467 | JGI IMG/M metagenome (GOLD analysis project Ga0210053, IMG submission 185467) | Groundwater microbial communities from Crystal Geyser aquifers in Utah, USA - Crystal Geyser metaG 2015-12 (SPAdes) (version 2) | ecosystem: Environmental > Aquatic > Deep subsurface >... | reverse complement strand
GCTTTAAGAATGACTTAATTTGCCCAAGCTAAAGTTGCATTGCAACAATCCACATTGTGATGAAATAAGCCATGAAGACACGCGCCAAATCTGTTTCCCTGTTTTTTTGCCTGCTGCTCACCCTGAGCGGTGCAACAACTGTCCACGCGGACGACGACGAGGGCCGCGCCTGGTGGCCGTGGGGCAAAACTGAAAAGCACGGTGAACGCGAGAACGGTAGCGAAGGTCGCTACAGCACTGCCGGCACAGCGCCGGCGCAGGTCAAACAGGAATGTGGCTCGTGCCACACCTCATACCCGGCGGGGCTGCTGCCCGCGGGTTCCTGGCAACACCTGATGGCCAACCTGGGGCAGCATTTCGGCAGCGACGCGTCACTCGATGCCAGCACCACCGCGGCCATCACCCAATACCTGACCAGCAACGCCGGTACCTACAAGCGCGTCAGCGAGATGCCACCGCAAGACCGCATCACCGAGTCGTATTGGTTCAGCCGCAAGCACAACAAGCACGTCAGTGCGGAGATCTGGACGCGCCCAAGCATCGGCAGCCGCAGCAACTGTGCAGCTTGCCACGCGGGTGCGGAGCAGGGTAATTTCAACGAGCACAGCGTGCGCATACCGGGCTGATCAATGCAAGCAAACGACAAGGTTCTGGTGTGGGACGCACCGACACGTGTCTTTCATTGGCTGATGGTGTTGTGCTTTGCTGGTGCCTGGATCACCTCCGATGGTGACCGGTGGCTGGGTGTGCACCTGACGCTGGGCTACACCCTGGTTGGCCTGGTGCTGTGGCGCGTCCTTTGGGGCCTGGTGGGCACACGCTACGCACGCTTTAGCAATTTCATCCGCGGTCCGCATGCCATTGGTCGCTACGCCAGCGGCATGCTTGGGTACAAAGTGGCGCATCCGGTCGGGCACAACCCGCTGGGCGCAGTATCGATTGTGCTTATGCTGACGCTAACGCTGCTGGTCAACGGCGCCGGCTGGCTGTACTTCAACAGCGGCGTGCACGCGCTGAAAGAGATGCATGAGGGTGCGGCCTCAGCCATGCTGCTGGTGGTGGGTGTACACGTGGTTGGCGTGTTGTTTGCCAGCCTGATGCAGCGCGAAAACCTGGCGCGGTCCATGATCAACGGCTACAAAAAGGCCAAGGCGGCTGATGCCATCCGCTGGAGCTGGTGGCCCATCGGAGCCCTGCTGTTGGCGGCGGTACTGGGCTTTTGGTGGCTGCAATGGCAAAGCCCGCTTTTGGATACCACCGGCGCGGCGGCGCTCTCAGCCAGACACGGCGACGACGATTAAGCTGCCCGGCGCAGACGAGCAAGGAACACACGATGCGGATTTTATTGGCTGAAGACGACCCGATGCTGGGCGACGGGCTGCGCGCAGGACTGCGCCAGCAAGGCTTTCAAGTGGACTGGGTGCGTGACGGTCAGGCGGCCGAACGCGAGCTCATGGGTGGCGACTACCAGGCCGCGGTGCTCGACCTGGGGTTGCCGCTGAAAGACGGGCTGGACGTGTTGCAAACCTTGCGTGGCAAGAAAAACACGACACCGGTTCTGGTGCTCACCGCACGCGACGCCGTTCCCGAGCGCATCAAGGGGCTTGACCTGGGCGCTGACGATTACGTGCTCAAACCGGTCGACCTGTTTGAGCTGGGCGCGCGCTTGCGCTCGCTGGTGCGCCGCGCCCACGGGCAGACCCAAGACATCCTGACCTGCGGCGACTTGGCGGTCAACCTGTCGGCGCGCCAGGTCACATTGGCTGGCCAGGCGGTAACCTTGTCCACTCGGGAATTTGACCTGCTGCACGTGCTGCTGCTCAACATTGGGCGCGTGCTGTCGCGCGAACAGATGGAACAGCAGCTCTACAGCTGGGGCCAGGAGGTGGAAAGCAACGCGGTGGAGGTGCACATCCACCACCTGCGCAAGAAGCTGCGCGCTGACCTGATCCAGACCATCCGCGGCGTCGGCTACACCTTGATGGCACCCAGCGCCTGAGCCGATGCGCTGGCTACTTCGACTCTCATCCTTGCAGGCGCGCCTGCTCAGCCTGCTGTTGCTGCTGGTGACGCTGGTGTGGCTCGGCGCGGCGGTACTGACCTGGCAGGATACGAGCGACGAACTCGACGAGCTGCTCGACGGTCACCTGGCCCAGTCGGCCGCCTTGTTGGTGGTGCAGCAGACCGGCCACGGCACCGTCCTGCCTGACGTCCGCGATGACGGCGACAAGCCGGTGGAGGACGCGCCGTCGCTGCACAAATACGCGCCCCGGGTGGCTTTTCAGGTGTTTCACGAAGGTATCCTGACGCTGCGCTCGGCCAATGCGGGTGACCGGCCAATGTCGCACAAGACCCGCGGCTTTTCCACCGTGACGCTCGGCGACGCGAAAGCCTGGCGGGTGTTTGGCGCGCAAGGCAACGAGGGCGATGTGCAGGTCTTTGTGGGCGAGCAGGTCAAGTCGCGTCAGTCAATTTTGTGGGTCGTGCTCAAAGGCGTGCTGATGCCGCTGATATACGCGCTGCCGCTGCTGGCGGTGGTCGGCTGGCTGGCTGTGCGCCAGGGCCTGGCACCGCTGCACCTGCTCAGCCGCGCGCTGGCACAACGCCAAGCGCATGCGCTCGAACCGGTGGTGCTCACCGATGTACCCAGCGAAATCGCACCGGTGGTGCATTCGCTCAACAGCCTGTTTGAGCGCATCCAGCGCATGATGGCATCGGAGCGCCGCTTTACCGCCGACGCGGCGCACGAACTGCGCACGCCTATTGCGGCGATCCGTATGCAAGCGCAGGTGGCATTGGCCGCCGGTGGCGACACCGCCAGCCGCGAGCACGCATTGCAGTACACGCTGGCCGGTTGCGACCGCGCCACCCATTTGGTTGAACAGTTGCTGACGCTGTCACGGCTTGAATCGTCCGCCGCGGGTGCACCAACCGGCAGGGTTGATGTTGGCGCTGTCGCCCAACGCGTGGCCGCCGACCTGGCCATGACAGCCCTTGGGCGTGGCCAGGAAATGGTGCTGGAGGCGCCGCAGCCCTGCTGGATCACCGCCGACGACTCCCTCACCAGCGTACTGGTGCGCAACCTGCTGGACAACGCCATGCGCTACAGCCCCCCAGGTGCGCAGGTGCGGGTGGCCGTGACCTGTACCGAAGCGCAGGTACAACTGCAAGTCGACGACAGCGGCCCCGGCTTGAGCGCGGCCGACATGGCCAAGTTGGGAGAGCGATTTTTTCGGGTGCTGGGCAGCGAGCAAACCGGCAGCGGACTAGGCTGGTCGATCGTACGGCGCATTGCTGCGGCGTACCAAGCCCAGGTGGCGGTGCAGCGCTCGCAGCGCCTGGGTGGTCTGTGCGTTACGGTCTGCTGGTCACAACAACGGCCGTCAAAAGCCACCCCAAGCTGAACCGCACCTACTGGCGCACAGCGCGCCGGCAACCTTAGAATCATGCTTTCGCGTCAATGCACCTACCCACACTAAAGGATGAACCCATGACTGCCCTGCCTCCCGCCCTGTCGGATCGTGATGGAAAAATATGGATGGATGGCCAGATGGTCGAATGGCGTGATGCCAAAATCCATGTGCTGACGCACACGCTGCACTACGGCTGCGGCGTCTTTGAAGGTGTTCGTGCCTACAAGACCGACAAGGGCACGGCCATCTTCCGCCTGGAGGAACACACCCAGCGCCTGCTCAACAGCGCCAAGATTTTGCGCATGAAAATTCCGTTCACGGCCGAGCAGATCATGCAGGCACAGTGCGATGTGGTGCGTGCCAACCAGTTGGAGAGCTGCTACCTGCGCCCTTTAAGCTGGATCGGCAGCCGCAAACTCGGCGTCAGCCCCAAGGGCAACACCATCCACCTGATGGTCGCGGCCTGGCCGTGGGGCGCCTACCTGGGCGAAGAAGGCATGAAACGCGGCATCCGCGTCAAGATCAGCAGCTTCACCCGCCACCACGTCAACATCACCATGACGCAGGCCAAGGCGGTGAGCAATTACACCAATTCAATCCTGGCCAACATGGAAGCCACCGATGACGGCTACGACGAAGCGATGCTGCTCGACGCCAACGGCTTTGTGTCTGAGGGCTCGGGTGAGAACCTGTTCATCGTGAAAGACGGCGTCGTTTACACGCCCGATTTGTCCGCCGGTGCCTTAAACGGCATCACCCGCAACACCGTACTGCACATCTGCAAGGATCTGGGGCTTGACGTGGTGCAAAAGCGCATCACCCGGGACGAGGTGTACATCGCCGACGAAGCGTTCTTCAGCGGCACCGCCGCCGAAATCACGCCGATTCGCGAACTCGACCGCATCGAGCTCGGCCGGGACGACTACGTCGGCAGCCGCGGCCCGATCACCGAAAAGATCCAGAGCGCGTTCTTTGACATCGTCAGCGGCCGCAACGCCAAATACGCGCATTGGCTGGCCAGCGTCTGAGACCTTACAAAACACAGGAAAAAATCATGACAAATGCAACTGTTGAACTGCTGGCCAAAGACCTCAACCACGCCGGCGGCGTCTATTGCCCCAGCCCACTGGCCAAGATGGCCGTGGCCAACAATCACCCCAAGGTGTACCTGGACGTGGCGCACACCGGCCAGGCCAAATGCCCCTACTGCGGAACCGTCTACAAGCTCAAGGCTGGCGAACATTTTCAGGGCCATTAATTGGGGTCAGATTCCAATTAATTCATGACGCGCGCGCTCGTCATCGCCCCGCAGTGGATTGGCGACGCGGTCATGACCGAGCCGCTGCTTGCCCGTCTGCACGCACGTGGCGAGCGGCTCGCGGTGGGCGCCTTGCCCTGGGTTGCGCCGGTGTACCGGGCCATGCCGCAAGTTAGCGAAGTCATTGAATTTCCCTTTGCCCACGGTGGTCTGCAGCTGCGCGGACGCCGTCAACTGGCACGGCAAGTCCACGACCGGTTTGATGTGGCCTACATCTGTCCCAATTCACTGAAAAGCGCGCTGCTACCGTTTTTGGCGGGCATTCCCAAGCGTGTGGGTTACCTCGGCGAAGCCCGTGTCGGCCTGCTCACGCATCGCCTGAGAAATCCAGCCAAGGGCCAGCGCCCGCCAATGGTGGCGTTTTACTCAGCGCTCAGCGGCGAGGCCGACTTAACCCACGACCGCCCGCACCTGCAGCTCGCCAGCGCAGACGTCGACGCCAATCTGGCTGCCCTGGGGTTGCAGCGCGGTGGCTACTGCGTGCTGGCGCCTGGCGCTGAATACGGCCCGGCCAAGCGCTGGCCAACGCGCCACTTTGCAGCCCTGGCCGACCAGCTGGCGCTGCCCGTGGTGTTGCTTGGCGCGGCCAAGGAGGCCGAAATGTGCGCTGAAATCATGCGATCCGCCACCACGGCCAACATCGTTAATCTAGCAGGAAAAACGACTCTAGCCCAGGCATTGTCTGTGATATGCGCTACAAAATTCATGATGAGCAACGACTCGGGTCTGATGCATGTGGGCGCCGGTTTTGGCGTGCCGCAGGTGGCCATTTTTGGCTCGAGCAGCCCGCTGCACACGCCGCCGTTGAACGCCGCCGCGCAGGTGCTGTGGCTAAAAAGCGACCCCGCTTACCAGCCTGCGCTGGACTGCGCACCGTGCTTTGAGCGCGTCTGCCCGCTAGGACATACCCGCTGCCTGAACGACATCACACCGGCGATGGTGCGACAACACTTGCCGCTCTGATCAGGCGCCGCAGCACTTCTTGAATTTCTTGCCGCTGCCGCACGGACACGGATCGTTGCGGCCAGTCTTGTCGCCCACGCGCACGGCTTCAACCCGCGGTCCGATGGCGTGCCAGATTTCGTGCAAATCGTAGACGGCCCAGAGCGCGTCGACAAACTCATCCAGACGCTGCTGGCTCATGCCGGGAGGGCTGCTGTCGTCAAAGGCGCTGAGGGTGGGCGGTGCGGTGTCGTCTTCGGTCAAGGTCAGGATGCATTGCAACGCCGCATCGATGGCCTTGGCCGCCTCGCGGTCGCGGGGTGCAGCCCATTCCTCGGGCCACGACTCCACCGCGTACATGAAACCGATGGCCCAGATCTGGCCGAACGACGGCACCGGCGCGTCACCCATTTCGGCGCGTTGTTCGCTCGGCAAGGCGGCAATGGCGCCACGCAGGTCCATCACCTCGGGCTGGTAGCCGCGTTCGTCGTCAAGCGATTCCACAGGCTGCGCCAGCGCGCTGCAGACTTCACCCAGGCGCCGCTGCCACAAGGCCATGAATTGCCGGTACTGGTCGCCGTCTGCAAACAAGGCAGGTACCGCGTCGCCCTGCGGCAGGTCCATGCCGAGCACGACCGGCATGTACTCGGCCTCGGCAATCGGCCGGCGACAACAGGCCACTGCGACCATGAAGCCTTCGCAAAACTCCCATTGCGGGGTTTCATCGTCGCGCGTGCGTAAGTCGTCCAGGATGGTGTCGAGTGTGTCAAAGTCGTCTGTGGTCAGCGCAGATGGGGCGCTGGCGGTCACGGTGTCGGATTCGGTGGTCATGGTTTTTCCAGTGGAACAAAGTGCGGCAAGTGTAAAACTCGGTAACACCTCAGACAGTTGCAAACGCACGGCAACGGATGGCGCTATGCTTGACAACCATGACCGCTGCTGCCATCACCGCCTTCTTGCCCAGATTCCTTCTCACCTTGTCGCTGACGCTGGGCTTGCTGGCCTGTGGCGGCGGCGGGGACGCTTCACCGCCCACCAACACAGAGCCGGCCAGCATCGCCTCGGTCGCGGTGACGATTCCCCCCAGCAGCTATGCACCTAGCTCGGCCGAGCTGGGCGGCTACAAGACCCTGCAAACTGCGCGGGTGCTGTGCGGCTTTGGCGCACTGCGCCAGGACACCCACCTGGATGCAGCGGCCCTGAACCATGCGCGCTATCTCACCAGCGAGTCGATTGCCACCGGCGCATCGCTGCTGAGTCACCTAGAAACCAACCGTGCCAACAGCTCCTACAAGGGCTACGCACCCTGGGACCGGACGCGGCACCCCAGCCAGTTTTACGGCGACCAGGTGGCCGAGATTCTGGAATCCACCACCTGGGACTATGACGTTGCCAATCCACCGGTTTTTCCCACCCTGGAGCAGCGCGGCACCTCCTCCATGATCAACCTGCTCAACACGGTCTACCACCTGCAGGGCGCGCTCTTCGATGGCCTGGATGTCGGCTTTGGTGCAGACTTGCGCACAGTGGTCAACGGCACGTCCCGGCGCGAGGAATACCGCTTTGGCTCGCTCAACGGCTTTCAGACGCAGTACCAGATTTTCGGTGCTGGTCAGGTCGCCACTTATCCGTGCCAAGGCAGCGCCAACGTGCCCACGTTATTTGCACCGGCGTATGAATCCCCCAACCCGTTCCCGAGTATGACCAGCACCCTGCAAGTCGTGGGGCCGCCGATTTACATCAAGGCCGACGCCGGGCAGGTGCTGACGCTGACATCGAGCAGCATCAGCAGCGCCGGTGTGGCCGTGCCCACCACCGTGCTAACCCAAGCCAATGACCCGGCGCGTGACAGCCGTGGCAATCCGTTCATTGGACGCCATGAAGCGTTTGTGGTGCCCACAGTGGCCCTTGCGCCCAATACGGTTTACCAGGTTAGCTTGGCGGGCACGGTGAACGGCTGGGCTTTCAACCGCAGCTTCACCCTGCGCACCGAGCCCTGACACAGGCTCAAGGCCAGCGCTGCTGCGGCAGGTCACAGCTTGAATTGACCCAGCACCTCGTCAAACGCCGCCAGCAGCCGCTGCACATCGCCTGGTGATGTCGCCGGGCTGCACAGCAGCATGTTGTGAAACGGCGTGATCAGCACGCCGCGGTTGAGCAGCGCCAGGTGGATCAAATGCTCCAGCTCGGCATCAAACAGTGCCTCGGCTTGCGTGCCGTTCTGCGGTGGTGTGGGGCCAAACTGGAATTCACATCGCGCCCCAACCTGCGTCACGCACCAGGGCAGCTGGTGGCGGGCAATGCAGGCACGCAAACCGTCTGCCACCTCGGTGCAGCGCGCAATCATGTGGGCGAAGGCAGCGGGCGTGGCCACCTCGGCCAGCGTGGCACGCATGGCGGCCAGCGTGAGCCGGTTGGCGGTGAGCGTGGTGCCAATGCCCGAGTGACCGGGCGGCGCGGCGCGCTTGGCCTGGGTGGCGCGTGCGGCAAGTTCCGCGCTCATGCCATACACCGCGCACGGCAAACCACCAGCCATGGGCTTGCCCAGCACCAGCGCGTCGGGTTGCAGGCCGTGTAGCCTGGCGTAGCCGCCGGGGCCGCTGCTGAAGGTGTGGGTCTCGTCGAGCACCAGCAACGCCCCGTGTTGCCGGATCAGCGCTTGCGCCGCTTCCCAAAAACCGGGCTGCGGCAGCACCATGCCGATGTTGGTCATGACCGGCTCGGCCAGCACGCAGGCGATGTCGCCGCCCTTTAACGCGGCTTCCAGCGCAGCGAGGTCATTGAACTCGATCACCACCGTGTGGGCGGTCAGGTCATGCACCTGACCCAGCAAACTGCTCCGCGGCGTGGGCACACCGTCGACCAAATCGACAAACACATCGTCGACCGTGCCGTGGTAGCAGCCGTTGAACACCAGCAACTTTTTGCGCCCGGTGGCCGCGCGCACCCAGCGCAGCAAAAAGCGGTTGGCATCGCTGGCGGACAAAGCGCTTTGCCATACGGCTAAGCCAAAGCGACGCGCCAATTCCGCGCCCACCCAGGCCACGTCTTCACTGCTGAGCATGGTGGTGCAGCCGCGCGCCACCTCGCGCTGCACGGCAGCCACCAGCGCGGGCGGCGCGTGGCCAAACATGGCGCCGGTGTCGCCCAGGCAAAAGTCGACGTAAGCCAGGCCATCGGCATCAAGCAGGTGCGCGCCTTGGGCGCTGGCGACTTGCAATGCAAACGGGGTTGACCAGTCGCTCATCCAGTGCAGCGGCACGCCAAACAGCCAGTGCGGCGCAGCCTGCACGGCCAGGGCTTGCGACTGCGGGTGCTGGGTGATGAAGCGCTGGCGTTCTTGCGCTGCCATGGCCTGACGGGCGGCATGCTGTGTGCGTGAAGTTTTTATATGCATTTTTGGCCTCTAGCCCTTATAAATAAAGCGCAAGCAGCTCTCATTTTTATACCAGCAACAGCAAGTGTTCGCGCTCCCATGAGCTGATCACCCGGTTGTAGGTGGCGTATTCCAGCTCTTTCACGGCGCAAAAGGCTTTCACAAACGACGGCCACAGCACCTCGGCCATCGCGTTGCAGCCGCGCATCCGGGCAATGGCATCTTCCAGGTGGCGCGGTAGCTCGTAGTCGCGGTCCCAGGCGCTGCTGTTCATCGGGTCGGTGGGTTGCAGACGTTCCATCATCCCCAGATAGCCGCAGGCCAGCGTGGCGGCGGTGGCCAGATAGGGGTTCACGTCCACCCCCGGCACGCGGTTTTCTACCCGGCGGTTTTGCGCGTTGGATTTGGGCACGCGAATGCCGCAGGTGCGGTTGTCAATGCCCCACTGCACGTTGATTGGCGCCGACATGAAGCGCGACAGGCGGCGGTAAGAGTTGACGTAAGGCGCGAACATCGGCATCACCTGCGGCACGTACTTTTGCAGGCCGCCAATGTAGTGGTTGAACAGGCTGCTGGCCGAACCGTCGGCGTTGGAAAAGATGTTGCGCCCCGTGTCCGCGTCCAGAATGCTTTGGTGGATGTGCATGGCGCTGCCGGGCTCCATCTCCATCGGCTTGGCCATGAAGGTGGCACAAATGCCGTGGCGCAGCGCGGTTTCGCGCACCGTGCGTTTGAACAAAAAGACGCGGTCGGCCAGGTCCAGCGGGTCGCCGTGGCTGAAGTTGATTTCCATCTGCCCGGCACCGGCTTCATGGATCAGCGTCTCGACCCCCAGGCGGTGCACGCTGCAAAAGTTTGACAACTCCATGAAGAACGGGTCGAAGTCGTTGACCGCGTCGATCGAGTACGACTGCCGCCCGGCCTCGGACTTGCCGGTGCGCCCCAGCGGCGGCTGCAACGGCTCGTGGGGGTTGTTTTGCCGCGCCACCAAGTAGAACTCCATCTCGGGCGCGACCACCGGCCGCCAGCCCTGTTTTTCATAGAGCGACATCACATGGCGCAGCACGCTGCGCGGGGCCAGTTGCACCAGTGAGCCATCATCTTCATAACAGTCGTGAATCACCACCGCTACCGGCTCGGCGGCCCACGGCACCAGCCGCACGGTGGAGGCATCGGGCAGGCAGACCATGTCGGGGTCGGTCTCGCCCACATAGGGGCCGTTGTCGGGCTGCTGGCCGTTGACGGTGTTGAGCAGCACGCTCTTGGGCAGGCGCATTTCACCCGCGCTTAAATACAGGTCTTTGGGCAGAATCTTGCCGCGCGCAATGCCGGTCATGTCGGGGATGACGCACTCCACCTCGTGGATGCGGTGCGTGGTCAGAAAGTCGGTGATGGTGTCGGTCGGGGCTGGGCTCATGGCTTTGGCCAGTAGTGGGGTTGACGCATGATAGGCGTGGTAGCCACACACAGGCAGTGCCACTTGGATGGCGCTGAGGAAGACCGCTTGCTATTTATTACAGAGCTTCTTGCGCTTGAACATAAAGGGCTAGAAGCCTTTTTTTCATGCAAAGTACCGCTTTGTCTTTGCTCAACAACAGCGCCCGGTGCGCCACGGCCAGGTCAATGAATTTCTGGTCATCGGGGTCTTTGCAGGTGGCGCTGGCCTTGGGGGCGGTGTCTACCAGCGTCGCCTGGCCGTCAAACTGTGCCAGCACGTGCGCAGCGCTCACCTGGTAAAACGCCATGCGCGGCGTGACTTTGGGGTAGGTCAGCACCCGCGCCAGCTCGTCACGCATGGCTTTGGTGGCAATCCAGTGCAGTTGGTGTGTAGCCAAAGCTTGCTGCAAGGGGCGCGCGGCCGGGTCGTTGAAAACAAAGGCGTCGAGAACGATGTTGGTGTCGAGTACGACAGCGCTTGAGAACCGGGAGCGTGTGGGCATAGCAGCGGTCGGGGCTTGCTGGCAGCGTGAAATTGGGGGTCTGAAATTGGGGTCAGGGGGGTCAGTGAAATTGGGGGTCAGAGCAAACATCCGCTGCGCGGCCGGTGATCTGACCCCAATTTCACAATTTCACTCTCGGTGCTCGGGTGTCATCTTGCCCGCCACCATGTCAAAGCGGAACAGGCGGCATTCGATCGGCCCGTTCCACATCGGCACACGGCGCGACTCTTTCAGGCGCATTTTGCTGGGCAGTTTCAGGTCAGGCGTGAGCACCCAGGCGGTCCAGCCGGGGTAGTTTTTCTTCCAGTGGCTGGCCAATTGGTTGAAGAATTCGCCAGCGCCTTCCTGCTGCGGCAGCTCACGCGCGCCAAATTTCGCAGTTCCAGCCACGCCTGCCACCTCGATACGCTCGCCGTAGGGTGGGTTGAGCAACAGCACACCCCCGCCTGCACCCACCTCGATCGGCGGCATGCGCTGCAGCGCGTCGCCACCGCGGAATTCGATCACTTGGGCGACCCCGGCGCGCTCGGCGTTGCGCTGGGCAAAGTCGACCATGCGGTGCGCCACGTCACTGCCAAAAATAATGGGTTTTTGGCCTGCATCCGGCATCGTTACTGCGGCAGCAGCTTCTTGTTTGATAGCATCCCAAGCTGGCTTTTTGAAGGGCAGGTATTTCTCGAAAGCAAAGTGGCGCTGGCCCCCAGCGGGCATGTTGCAGGCCATTTGAGCGGCTTCGATCAGAATGGTGCCGCTGCCACAACACGGGTCGTACAGGGGCTGCAAGTCGCCCTCACCGTCGAGCCAGCCGCTGGCGGCAATCATCGCGGCGGCCAGGGTTTCTTTCAAAGGCGCATCGCCCTTGTCTTCACGCCAACCACGTTTGAACAGTGGCTCGCCCGAGGTGTCGATGTAGAGCGAACAACTGTCGGTGGTCAGGTGGGCATAAATGCGCACGTCGGGCCACTGGGTGTTGACATCCGGGCGCACACCGTTGGCCACAGTGCGAAAGCGGTCGCACACCGCGTCCTTGATCTTGAGCGCAGCAAAGTTCAGGCTGGTCAGCGGGCTGTGCTGCGCGGTGATCTCCACCTTGATGCTCTCGCGCGGAGTGAACCAGCGCTCCCACGGCACCTCAGATGCGGCGCGATACAAATCCTGCTCATTGCGGTACTGTGTGTAGGAGAGCAGCACCAACACGCGCTGGGCCAGACGGCTGTACAGGTTGAGCAGCATGGCGTGCGCAAAGCTAGTTCGCACCGCCACGCCACCACGCTGTTTGGTGATACAGCCTGGCGGCAGACCGGTGATGCGCAGCACCTCGGGGGCCAGATAGTCCTCCACGCCAGCGGCGCAGGGCAGGAAGAGTTGGAGCTGGTTCATGTCTGTCCCGCAAAGTTCACAGTGTCTTTCTTAACGACGCGGTGGCAATGCGCAGACCTTCGCGGTATTTGGCGACGGTACGGCGGGCGCATTCAATGCCTTGCTCTTTAAGCATTTCTGACAACTGGTTGTCGCTGAGCGGCTTTTTGGGGCTCTCGGCGTCGATGAACTGCTTGATCAGCGCGCGTACCGCGGTGCTCGACGCGTTGCCGCCGGACTCGGTGTTCAGCCCCGAACCAAAGAAATACTTCAGCTCAAACGTGCCGTAAGGCGTGGCCATGTACTTGGCGGTGGTGACGCGGCTGATGGTCGATTCGTGCAGGCCCAGCTCGTCGGCAATCTCGCGCAGCACCAGCGGGCGCATGGCCAGTTCACCGTGGATGAAGAAGCTCTTCTGACGCTCGACAATGGCTTTGCTGACGCGCAGGATGGTTTCAAAACGCTGCTGGATGTTTTTGATGAACCAGCGCGCCTCGGTCAGCCGCTGCTGCAACGCCAGCGCGTTGGCGGCGTCGGTACCACCGGCCTTATGGCCGCGCAGCGCACTGGCATAAATGTCGTGCACGCGCAGGCGTGGCATGACGTCGGGATTGAGGCGCACCTCAAACTTTGGGCTGGTTTCATCGCCGCTTCGCAGCACCAGCACATCCGGAATGACGACATTTCGTTCCAGATCAATAAAACGCCGCCCGGGTTTGGGCTCCAGGTGACCAAGCAGCCCGATCGCGTTGCGCACCGCGGTATCGCTGGCGTCCACCAGCGGCACCAGGTGCTTGATGTCACGGCGTGCCAGCAAGTCCATCGGCTGCGCGCAAATACGCAAGGCCACGTCGATGGTGTCGAGGTTGCAGGTTGTGCTGTCGCGCAGCGACCGCAACTGCAGCGTCAGACACTCGGCCAGGTTACGCGCGCCCACACCCACCGGCTCCAGGCTTTGCAGCAAACGCAAGGCCACCGTGAAATGGTGCACAAGCTGCGCCAACTCGTCGTCGTCATCGTCGTCGTCACCGGCCAGGCCGCGCGCCAGCTCGGTCAGGTCGTCTTGAAGGTAACCGTCATCGTTGAGCGATTCGATCAAGAACCGCAAGGCGGCGCTGTCTTCGTCGCTCAGATGCAGCGACAAGGCCTGCCGGTGCAAATGGCTCTGCAGCGACTCCTGGTTGCGCGCCAGCTCGGTCGCGTCCATGGCATCGTCGCCCGACAGGTTGTTGCCACGCGCCGGTGCATCGCCGCCCCACTCGCTGTCGTCGGGCGAGAGGCTGACGCTGCCGTCACCATCCCAATCGAGGGTGTCGTCCGAGGACAGGCCGGTGTCTGGCGCGTCGCTGTCGGCTTCAGACGTCTTCAGGCGTGTCGACTCGGGCGGCGTGTAGACGCTTTCAAAGTCTTTGTCGGCGGTGCTCACTGGCGTGTCGGCCTGCGCCAGACCAAACAGCTCGCGCTCGGCTTCGTCGTTGGCCCGCTCCAGAAATGGGTTGTCGTCGAGCATCTGGTTGACCTCTTGGTCCAGATCGAGCGTGGAGAGCTGCAACAGCCGGATCGACTGCTGCAGCTGCGGCGTCAGCGCCAGGTGCTGCGAAACACGTAAGGACAGGCTCGGTTTCATCTACATCCTGAAATGTTCACCAAGGTACACGCGGCGCACATCGGCGTCGTTGACGATATCTGCGGGCGTGCCCTGCGCCAGCACACGGCCTTCGCTGATGATGAAAGCGTGATCACAAATACCCAGCGTCTCGCGCACGTTGTGGTCGGTGATCAAGACACCAATGCCGCGCTGCTTCAAGAAACTGATGATGCGCTGGATCTCGATCACCGCAATCGGATCAATACCGGCAAACGGCTCGTCGAGCAGAATAAAGCGCGGTTGCGTCGCCAGCGCACGGGCAATCTCGACACGACGGCGCTCGCCACCCGAGAGTGACAACGCGCTGGACTGGCGCAAATGGTCTACACGCAGATCCTGCAGCAGCGAGTTCAGGCGCTTCTCGATCTCGACTTCGGCCAGCGCTTGCCCACGCTCGTCTACCTGCAGTTCCAGCACCGCACGCACGTTGTCCTGCACGTTGAGTTTGCGAAAAATCGACGCCTCTTGTGGCAGGTAGCTCAGCCCCAACCGAGAGCGGCGATGGATCGGCATGTGTTCGATCGACTTGCCGTCGATGGTGATGTCACCCGCGCTGGCACGCACCAGCCCCACGATCATGTAAAAAGACGTGGTCTTGCCCGCGCCATTGGGGCCGAGCAAGCCGACCACCTCGCCCTTGCGCACCGACAGCGACACGTCCTTGACCACTTCGCGGCTGCCATAGAACTTTTGCAGATGGTGCGCCTGCAGGCAACTCACGCCTTCGTTGCCACACGCGGGTCGCGCTGGCGCGTCGTCGGCCATCACCGCTTGCTGCACCGACGCCTCGGGCACCGTCATGGTTTGGTTCCGCGCAATGCAGGGGTTTCGCGCAGCGACACACCCGCGCGCGAGGCGGTGCCTGCGGGTGGCGTTGCCGCGTCGGATTTGGGTGTGAGCATGGCGCGCACGCGCCCGGCCGGTGCCCCCGCCTGACTGCCTGGCACCGGCGCACCGTCGAGCGTGAACACCTCGGTGACGTTGTTGTAGACGATCACCGCCGCCTTGAATTCGTCGTTGAGTTTGCTGCCGACATAACGCCGCAACTGCGCGTTGCTGAGGAATTTGACGGTGTCGGCCTTGCCGTCGTAGTCAATCGTCTGCCCCTCGCCTTCGATGTATTCATCCAGACCTTCGCGTTTTTGCCGGAAAAAAGCCCGCTTGCCGGGCTCGGCGGTGACAACGCCAAACTGGTTGCCATCGGGGTCCTGACGCACGTCAACTTTGTCGCCGCGGATCAGGATCGTGCCCTTGGTAAGCACCACACGCCCGGTGAACACGCTCACCTGCCGGGCATCGTCGTAGCGCAGCGCGTCGGCCTCCACGTTCATGGGTTTGTCACGGTCCGCTTTTTCGGCCTGCACCGACGCCGACCACAGCGCGGCCAGCAGCACAAACCCGCAGGAGAAAAACGGCTTATTCATAAAGGCATGAATCTTGCATAAACATGCCCAAGATTGTAGCCATGCACCGGGCGCCGTGCAGCGCACCAGGGCGAAAGAAATGATTTGTTTTGCGCGGTGGAATCAACGCCCGACCCGTACTTCGCTGATCAGGAAAGCGGTGACCTGCAAGGCGCGGTCCATAGCACGGGTAAGTTCGCCGTCGGTATAAAACCGCCCGGCTACGCCGAGCGCCGGGACGCCTTCGACCTGGTAGGCGTCCATCAGCTGACTCGCACGACGCGCTTTGGCAACGACCGAAAACGAGTTGAACTGGCTGGCAAACGCGGTGGCGTCAACGCCTTGCTTGACCACCCAGGCGCTGATGTCTGCAGGGCTGACAAGCTTCAGCCGGTCACGGTGAATGGCGGCAAAAACCTGGGTATGCAATTTATCGACCAGTCCCATCGCCTCCAGCGCATAAAACAATTGTTGCTGCGGCACAAAACCAGGCTGGAAAGCAATGGGCACGCGCTTGAACACCACGTCGGCAGGCAAGGCCTTGACCCATTGCGCCAGCACCGGCTCAAAGGCATTGCAGTGCGGACAGCCGTACCAAAAAAATTCAATCACTTCGATCTTGCCCGCAGGCGCATCGACCGGCGCCACACGGTCAAGCGTGCGGAAATCAACGCCTGCGCGCGGATTACCCGCTTGGGCAAGCGCCAGCGCGCTGACCCCGGACAAACCGGCGGCAACGCTGCTCGTCAAAGTCAAAAAATAACGTCGTTCCATGAAAAATTTCCCGGCGAGAAAGGTTCACCTCTGCACGCGCACCAACGCCGCTTCAATGCCAGTGGCGTCGAGCCTGGCTTTGGCCTTGTCGGCTTCGTCGCGGGTTTGCAGTGGACCGGCCCGAACCCTGAACACCACGCGCCCAGCCTGTTCACGCTCGCTGACCTTGGTTTCGATGCCCGCCAGCGATAACTTGGCACGCTGACTCTCGGCGTCTTCTGCCGTGCGGTAGGCGCCCACCTGGACGTAATAGACAAAGGGATCAGCGCCCTCAGCGGCTTTTGCCACAGTTCCTTTGGCAGCAGCTTCCCTGGCCTTGAGCAGGTCGCCCAGCGGGTCGGCGGTGACGGCGGGCTTGGTTTCGGTCTGGATCGCCCCACTAACAGCACCGCTGGCTGCCGGCAAGACCTGCTCTGGCGCAGAGGGTTTGGCCGGGTTCTTGCCATACAGCGGCGCATTGGGGTCCCAGTCCTTGTTTTTCTTCGATTCAGCGGCATCAAGCTCGGCGGGCCGGTTGGTGCCCTTGTCCAGAAACGGGACAGGCACCTTGGTCACATAGACCGCCACCAGCAACGCTGCGGCCAGGCCAACCACCAGCCCAAGCACAAAGCCCCAGAACGTTCCGCCGCGTTGTCGGTTCATCATTTGCATTGCATCCCCTTTTTGATCTACATCTTTTGCGGGGCGCTGACACCCAGCACCGCCAACCCATTGCGCAGCACCTGGGCCGTGGCTGCAACCAAAGCCAGCCGCGCCAGCTTCACCGGCTCGTCGTCCACCAGAATACGCTCCGCATCGTAGTAGCTGTGATAGCAGGCAGCGAGTTCACGCAGGTAAAAGGTCACGTCATGCGGCGCAAAACCATCGGCAGCGGCACTGAGCATGTCGGGGTATTTGGCCAGCAACAGCATCAAGGCTTGCGCTTGCGGGCTGTTCAGCACACTCAAATCCACTGCAGCCAAGGTCTGGCGATCACCGCCCCAGGCGGCCAGCACCGAACAGATGCGCGCATGAGCGTATTGCACGTAGTAGACCGGGTTGTCATTGTTCTTGGCCACAGCCAAATCCACGTCAAAGGTGTATTCGGTGTCGGGCTTGCGGCTGAGCAGGAAAAAGCGCACCGCGTCCTTGCTGGTCCACTCGATCAAATCACGCAGCGTGACGTAGCTGCCCGCGCGCTTGCTGATCTTGACTTCTTCGCCGCCCTTGACCACGCGCACCATGGTGTGCAGCACGTAGTCCGGAAAACCCTTCGGAATACCCACGTTGGCCGCCTGCAAGCCAGCGCGCACACGGGCAATGGTGCCGTGGTGGTCGGTACCCTGGATGTTGATGACCTTTTGAAAGCCGCGCTCCCACTTGGTGATGTGGTAGGCCACATCGGGCACAAAGTAGGTGTAGCTGCCGTCTTTTTTACGCATGACGCGGTCTTTGTCGTCGCCGTAGT
>Ga0210053_1002050_pt1 | contig 17713 bp, 15 predicted proteins | sample CryGeymeta201512_FD_185467 | JGI IMG/M metagenome (GOLD analysis project Ga0210053, IMG submission 185467) | Groundwater microbial communities from Crystal Geyser aquifers in Utah, USA - Crystal Geyser metaG 2015-12 (SPAdes) (version 2) | ecosystem: Environmental > Aquatic > Deep subsurface >... | reverse complement strand
GCCATCTCGCACACGCGCCGCGTCACGTCAACGTTGTATTCGTAGCTGGCGGGGGTTTTGGCATCGGCCAACAGCGAACCGTCCATCATCACGCTGGTGAACCCCGAGCGGATCGATTGCATGCACACCGCCGGCGTGGCGCCGTGGTCCTGGTGCAGCACCACGGGAATGTCGGGAAACGATTCCACTGCCGCCAACACCATGTGGCGCAGATAGGCTTCACCGGCGTATTTGCGCGCACCTGCGGAGGCCTGCAAGATCACCGGACTGTCGGTGGCGGCAGCGGCTTCCATGATGGCCTGGATTTGCTCCAGGTTATTGACGTTGAAAGCGGGCACGCCGTAGTTGTTTTCAGCGGCGTGGTCGAGCATTTGACGAAGGGATACGAAAGCCATGGTGTTGTCTCCTGATAGTTGTGATCGTTAAGCCGCGGCGCGCTTTTGCAGAATCTCGAAAGCGGGCAGCGTTTTGCCTTCAAGCACCTCAAGAAAGGCGCCGCCGCCCGTGCTGATGTAGCCAATGTCTTTTTCGATGCCGTACTTGGCAATGGCGGCCAGCGTGTCGCCGCCACCGGCTATTGAGAAGGCGGCAGACTCGGCAATGGCGTGGGCGATGACCTTGGTGCCGTTCTCGAAAGCGGCAAACTCGAACACGCCGACCGGACCATTCCAGACGATGGTTCCGGCATTCCTGAGTTGTTCGGCCAGCTTGACCGCCGTGACCGGGCCGATGTCCAGAATCAGGTCGTCTTCGGCCACCTCAGAAGCTGCCTTGACGGTGGCGACTGCGTCGGCGGCAAACGTTTTGGCGGAGACCACATCGGTGGGAATGGGCACTTCGGCGCCGCGCGCCTTCATGGCGTCGATCACGGCTTTGGCATCGGCCACCAGGCTGGGCTCGGCCAGGCTTTTGCCAATGCTCAGGCCGGAGGCCAACATGAAGGTGTTGGCAATGCCGCCACCCACAATCAGCTGGTCCACATTTTTCGCCAGCGCCTGCAAAATGGTCAGCTTGCTCGACACCTTGGAGCCCGCCACGATGGCCACCAGCGGGCGCTTGGGGTTGGCCAGGGCTTTGTTGATGGCGTCGATCTCTGCCGCCAGCAAGGGACCGGCGCAGGCGATGGGCGCGTATTGCGCGATGCCGTAGGTGGTGCCTTCGGCGCGGTGCGCGGTGCCAAAGGCGTCGTGCACAAAGACGTCGCACAGGGCGGCGAGTTTTTTGGCTAGCTCGGGCGCGTTTTTCTTTTCACCCACATTCACGCGGCAGTTTTCCAGTAGTACGAGTTGGCCGGGCTGCACGTCAACCCCATCGACCCAGTTGGCGACCAGCGGCACTTCGCGGCCCAGCAGTTCGCCCAGTCGTTTGGCCACCGGGGCCAATGAATCCGACGGTTTGAACGCGCCCTCGGTCGGGCGGCCCAGGTGGCTGGTGACCATCACGGCGGCACCGGCGTCCAGCGCCATCTGGATGCACGGGACGCTGGCGCGGATGCGCGTGTCTTCGGTGATGTTGCCCGCGTCGTCTTGCGGCACATTGAGGTCGGCGCGGATGAACACCCGCTTGCCCTTGGCAAAACCGCTGGCAATCACATCGGCAAAACGTAAAACTTTCATGGTCACTTCACTCCTTGTTAAGTTGCAATTTTCAATCCAAACATCTATGCCACAAGCCATGGCAGGCTACAACCCGTAGCCCGGATGAAGCGCAGCACAATCCGGGTTAAGAGTGGCCAACATCTGCGATCAGCAATGACGAAAAGTCTGCAATGACCCGGTCGGGCGCACAGGCTTCAATGGGCTGGCCCATGTTGTAGCCATAGGGCAGCAGCCACACCGCCACACCGGCGTTGCGTGCCGTGGCAGCATCGATGCTGGAGTCTCCGACAAACAGACTGCGCTCGGGCGCGACGCGAAACTGCGCCAGGCAGCGGGCAACACCCGCCGGGTCCGGCTTTTTGGTGGCCAGGGTATCGCCAGAAACCACTGCGTCGAACAGGTCGTCGAGCTGATGCGCATCCATCACCACGCGGGTGTAGCGGCTTTCCTTATTGGTGACCACCGCCAGCTTAACCCCCTGGGCGCGCAAGGCCTGCAAGGTCTCACGCACCTGCGGGTAAAGCTGGCTGTGACTGCCGCAGCGCTGCGCGTAAAAGCGGTCGTAGGTCGGCAAAATCCTGGCCAGCAGTTCGCTACTGCGCACTTGCGCTGTGGTGGTTCCAGTGGCTTGCGCCAGCGCCTGCACCAGCAGTTCCCGCGTGCCGCGACCAATCCAGTCGTTGACCTGCTGCTGCGTTACCTTGGGCATGCCAAAGTGGCCCAGGGTGTCGTTGACGGCGTCCATGATTTCTGGCGCTGTCTCCACCAGCGTACCGTCGAGGTCAAACAGGATCAGGTCAAAGGCGCGCTGCTTCATCGGTGGCCTTAATTGCTCGACGGCACCACGGTATCTGGCAGCGGCTCGGCATGGCGATGGGTATCGCGGTGCGCCAGTACCTCTGCGGCTTGCACCACGCGCTCGGCCGTGATGCCAAAGTGCGCGTACAGCTTGGGCGCGGGGGCCGATTCGCCAAAGGTGGCCATGCCGATCACGACGCCGGTACGGCCCACGTATTTGCGCCAGAAGTCGGGGTGCGCCGCTTCGATGGCGACAGTGGGCATGCTCAGCGGCAACACCTTTTCCTGATACGCCTCGCTCTGGCGGTCAAACACATTGGTGCAGGGCATGGACACCACGCGGGTCGCAATGCCCCGCTTGGCCAGTATGGCTTGCGCCTTCATGGCCAGTTCCAGCTCGGAGCCGGTCGAAACGATGGCCACCCGGGCACCGTCCATGTCCGACAACACGTAGCCGCCTTTGCGAATTTTGTCGGCATGGCCGATGTCGCTCAGGCGCGGCAGGTTTTGCCGTGACAGGCACAGCGCACTGGGGCCGTCGCGGCGCGCCACGGCGCTTGCCCAGGCCACGGCGGTTTCCAGCCCGTCCGCCGGGCGCCACACGTCCAGCCCCGGGATGATGCGCAAGCTGGGGATGTGCTCCACGCTCTGATGCGTCGGGCCGTCTTCACCCAGGCCAATGCTGTCGTGGGTAAAGACGTGGATGACGCGGATTTTCATCAGCGCGGCCATGCGGATGGCGTTGCGGCTGTAGTCACTGAATGTCAGAAAAGTGCCACCGTACGGGATGTAGCCACCGTGCAGCGTGATGCCATTCATGATGGCAGCCATGCCGAATTCGCGCACGCCGTAGCTCATGTGGTTGCCCCAGGTGTCGCGCCCCGCCTTGACGCAACCCTTGAAGTTGGTCAGGTTGGAGCCGGTCAAGTCGGCACTGCCACCAAAAAACTCGGGCAGCAAGGGCGCCAGCACATCAAGCGCATTCTGGCTGGCTTTGCGCGTAGCAAACGCCGTGGCGTTGGCGGCGATGGTTTCCAGCACCGCCGGCAGCTTTTCAGCAAACGCGGGTAACAAGTCGCCAGCCATGCGGCGCTCGAACTCGGCCGCCTGTGCCGGGTATTTGGCCTGGTAAGCGGCAAATTGGTCACGCCAGCTTTGCTCTGCCGCAGCGCCACGCGCCACAGCGTTCCAGGCGGTGGCGATCTCGGTCGGGATTTCAAACGGCGCTGCGGTCCAGCCCAGCGCTTCACGCGTGGCGGCCACCTCGGCGGTGCCCAAGGCGGCGCCGTGCACGTCGTGCGTGCCGGCCTTGTTGGGCGAGCCCAGGCCAATGATGGTTTTGCAGCAGATCAGCGTCGGCTTGCCATTGGGCAACACGGCCTGCATCTTGGCGGCCTTGATGGCGGCATCCAGCGCCGCAGGGTTATGGCCGTCAACGGCCGGAATCACGTTCCAGTCATAAGCCTCAAAACGCTTGGGCGTGTTGTCGGTGAACCAGCCTTCGACGTGGCCGTCAATGCTGATGCCGTTGTCGTCATAAAACGCCACCAGCTTGGACAAGCGCAAGGTGCCGGCCAGCGCACAGGCTTCGTGGCTGATGCCCTCCATCATGCAACCGTCGCCCATAAAGGCGTAGGTGAAATGGTCCACGATGCTGGCATCTGCCTGGTTGAATTCTTGAGCCAGCAGCTTCTCGGCCAGCGCCATGCCCACGGCGTTGCTGATGCCCTGGCCTAGCGGGCCGGTGGTGGTTTCCACGCCGGGCGTGACGCCCACCTCGGGGTGGCCGGCGGTTTTGCTGTGCAACTGGCGGAAGTTTTTGAGCTCTTCCATGGGCAGGTCGTAACCGGTGAGGTGCAACAGCGCGTAAATCAGCATGGAGCCATGGCCGTTACTGAGCACAAAGCGGTCGCGGTTGGCCCACAGCGGGTTGGCCGGGTTGTGGCTCAGGTGGCGGTTCCACAGCACTTCGGCAATGTCAGCCATGCCCATGGGCGCGCCGGGGTGGCCGGACTTGGCTTTTTCAACCGCATCAACGGCGAGCATGCGGATGGCATTGGCCATCTGTTTGGCGAATTCAGGGGTAGGTGTGTTCATGATTAGTTTGCTTTCTTTTGACGTTCCATCATGCGCCAGACGAAGGGCGTAAAGATGAGTTGCATGGCCAACTCCATTTTGCCGCCTGGCACCACGATGGTGTTGGCGCGGCTCATGAAGCTGCCATCGATCATGCTGCGCAGGTACTGGAAGTCAATGCCCTTGGGGTTGGCAAAGCGGATGACGACCATGCTCTCGTCGGCGCTGGGAATGTCACGCGCAATGAACGGATTGCTGGTGTCCACCATCGGCACGCGCTGAAAGTTGACGTGCGTGTGCTGGAACTGCGGACAGATGTAGTTCACATAGTCGGGCATGCGGCGCAGGATGGTGTCGGTGACGGCTTCGGTGCTGTAGCCGCGCTGGCTCTTGTCGCGGTAGAGCTTCTGGATCCACTCGAGGTTGATGACCGGCACCACGCCAATCAGCAAATCCGGGTGCTGGGCAATGTTGACCTCGGGGGTGACCACCGCGCCGTGCAGGCCTTCGTAAAACAACAGGTCGGTGTTGGCGGGCACGTCTTCCCACGGGGTGAAGGTGCCGGGGTCTTGCTTGTAAGGGGCGGCCTCTTCGGGGTCGTGCAGGTATTTGCGGCGTTTGCCAGTGCCGGTTTCGGCGTAGTCGCGAAACAGCGCTTCAAGCTCGGCGAACAGGTTGTTTTCAGGGCCAAAGTGACTGAAGTTATTGTTGCCTGCGGCTTCGGCCTCAGCCGCCTTGATTTTCATGGCCTTGCGGTCAAAGCGGTGAAAGCTGTCGCCCTCGATCACGGCGGCAGTGATGCTTTCACGGCGAAAAATGTTGGCAAAGGTGCGCGTCACCGAGGTGGTGCCGGCGCCGCTGGAGCCGGTGATGGCGATGATGGGATGGCGAATGGACATGGCAAAGTCTCCTGATTGTTAAAAGTTAATCCCTGAACAGGCTGCGTTCGGCAAACAGCGGGTTCTCAAAGGTGGTGGGCGCCGGCTCGGCGTGGTAGCGCTCGATGCGCTCGACCTCGTTTTTGGAGCCGAAGACAAAACCGATGCGCTGGTGCAAGCTGGTCGGCTGCACGTCCATCATCGGCAGCTCGCCGGTCGAGGCGCGCCCGCCCGCCTGCTCCATGATCATGCCAACCGGGTTGGCCTCGTACAACAGGCGCAGGCGGCCGGGCTTGGATGGGTCTTTGGTATCACGCGGGTACATGAAGACGCCGCCACGCATCAGAATGCGGTGCGCCTCGGCCACCATGCTGGCAATCCAGCGCATGTTGAAGTCTTTGCCGCGCGCGCCAGTCTTGCCGGCCAGACATTCATCGACATAGCGCTTGACCGGCGCCTCCCAGAAACGGGCGTTGGAGGCGTTGATGGCAAATTCTTGCGTGTCTTCAGGAATCGTCATCTTGAGGTGCGTCAACATGAACTCGCCCAGCGTGGGGTCGAGGGTGAAGCCATTGACGCCGGTACCCACCGTCAGCACCAGCATGGTGGTGGGGCCGTACAAGGCGTAACCGGCGGCCATTTGTTTGGCGCCAGGCTGAAAAAAGTCGGCGTCGACCACGTCGCGGCCCGAGTCGATCACGTCTTGCGGCGCACGCAAAATGCTGAAGATGCTGCCCACTGACACATTCACGTCAATGTTGCTGGAGCCGTCCAGCGGATCAAACACAATCAGGTAATTACCGCGCGGGTACTGGGCCGGTATCTGGTAGGGCAAGTCCATTTCTTCAGAGGCCATGCCCGCCAGGTTGCCAGCCCACTCGGTGCGCTGCATGAAAACGTCGTTAGACAGCACGTCGAGCTTCTTTTGGGTTTCGCCCTGCACATTGACCGAGCCGCCGGTGTCTGCGGCGTAGTTGCCGTTCATGCCGGCCAGCTCGCCATAGGCGACCGCCTTGGCAATGCCTTTGCAGGCCAGCGCCACGTCAAGGATCAAGGCGTTGAAGTCGCCGCTGGCATTCGGGTGGCGCCGCCGCTCCTCAATCAGAAACTGCGTCAGGGTCGAGCGGTTGGAACGAAGCGTCATGGACATAGGTGTCTCCTGTTGATTTATAAATATGTTGAACTCAGGCCGGGTGCGCTGCGCGGCGCAGCGCCTGCATCACGCCCTTGTAGCCGCCATCGGCATCGGGCGCACTAAACACCGCACTGCCGGCCACACAGGTGTCGGCACCGGCGGCCACAATCTCGGCGATGTTGTCGGTCTTGACGCCGCCGTCCACTTCGAGCCAGATGGGCTGGCCACCAGCGGCCACATGCGCGTCAATTTTGGCCCGCACCAGGCGCAACTTGGCCAAAGTGCTGGGAATGAACTTCTGACCGCCAAAACCGGGGTTGACGCTCATCAGCAAAATCATGTCTAGCTTGTCCATCACAAAATCGAGCACATTAATGGGCGTGGCGGGGTTGAGCACCAGGCCGGCCTTGCAGCCGAGCTCGCGAATCATCGACAGGCTGCGGTCCACATGTTTGGAGGCCTCGGGGTGAAAGGTGATGATATTGGCACCGGCCTTGGCAAACAGCGGGATGATGGCATCGACCGGCTCGACCATCAAATGCACATCGATCGGGATGCTGACATGCGGGCGAATCGCCTCGCACACCAGCGGCCCAATGGTCAGGTTGGGCACGTAATGGTTGTCCATCACGTCAAAGTGCACCAGGTCACAGCCAGCGGCTTCAATGGCGCGCACTTCTTCGCCCAAACGGGCAAAGTCGGCCGACAAAATGCTCGGAGCCAAACGCAAAATATTCGATGTGCTCATGGGGTGCTTTCTGTAAAGTTTGAAATTCTTGAGGGTAATGCAGTTCAGCGCCGTTTTAAGCAGCCTGCCCGGCGTGCCACTGGCGCAATTGCAGCAGGTTGACCTGGCTCAAATCAGGCACCACCTTGAGCGCACCACTGAAATCATGGTGCGCGGTAAACGCATTAGGGGTGACGATGGTCGCCAAACCCGCGGCAGTGGCCGAGCGCAGGCCGTTGCTCGAATCCTCGAACGCCAGGCACTGTGCGGCGGGCAGCTGCAGGGCATCGAGCATCTGTAAATACACCTGCGGGTGCGGCTTCTTGATGGGCGCCGTGGAGGCGTCGCCAATGGCCGTGAAATTCAGGCGCCAGTCTGGGCCGATGGCGTGGCGTAACAGCGCGGCAATGTTCACTGGCGAAGTGGTGGTGGCAATGGCCAGTTGCAGCCCGGCTGCTAGCGCCTCGTCCATCAGCTTGAGCACACCTGGGCGCAGATTGACCTCGCCCTGATTGACGGCGTTCTCGTAGGCGGCTGTTTTGAGTTCGTGGATGCGGCCGATGCGGTCAGTCAAGGCTTGCGCGTTGAGCGCTTTCACGTCCGGGTTGACCTGCTGCCAATAATGCAAGATGCGCTCTTTGCCGCCCGAAATTTCGAGCAGATCGGTGTAGAGCGCTTCGTCCCAAACCCAGTCCATGCCCATTTCTTTGAAAGCGTGGTTAAAAGCCGCCAAGTGCACGCGTTCGGTGTCGGCCAGCGTGCCGTCCACATCAAAGATGAGGGCTTGCAGCGTGTTGACGGTCGAAGACTTTGACATGGGCGAACTTTCCTTGGGTTTGCTTGCATTGGCCACTTTTGCGGCATGGATTTACTTTAATCGCCCCAACCCATAAACTCTAATCACGTTTTATTAAAAAATCATCAGATTTAACTTATTTATGCGGCCCTACACCTTCAAGCAAATTCAAACCTTTCTGGAGGTGGCGCGCCAGCGCTCGGTCTCCAAAGCCGCCGAACGCCTTTTTGTCACCCAGCCCGCCGTGTCGATGCAACTCCGCCAGCTTGAAGACGCCTTTGGCCTGGCGCTGATCGAGCCTATGGGGCGCAACATCCAGCTCACCCACGCAGGTGAAATATTTTTGACCCACGCCACATCGGCCATGGCCCAGTTCAAGGACCTGGAAGCGCAAATGGCCGAGCATGTTGGCCTGAAACAAGGGCGCATTGACCTGGCGGTGGTCAGCACGGCCAAGTATTTTGTGCCCATGCTGCTGGTGCGCTTTGCCAAGCTCAGCCCTGGCATCCATGTGCAACTCAGCATCGACAACCGCGAAAACGTGCTCGGCCTGCTGGCGCGCAGCGAGGCCGACCTGGTCATCATGGGCCGCTCGCCCAGCCACCTCAATTGCCGAGCCACGACGTTTGCCACCAACCCGCTGGCTATCGTGGCGCCGCCGGATCACCCGCTGGTGCGGCGCAAAAACCTGCCGTTCAACACGCTGGCTGATTACAAATTTGTGGTGCGTGAAGAAGGCTCAGGCACCCGTGCCGCCATGCAGCGGCTGTTTGAGGACAACACAACGCCGCTCCAGGTGGTGATGGCCATGCCCAGCAACGAAACCATCAAGCAAGCCGTGATGGCCGGCATGGGCCTGAGCTTTTTGTCGCTGCGCACAGTGCGCCACGAACTCGCCAGCGGACACCTGGCGCTGCTCGATGTGCAGGGCCTGCCACAAATCAACCACTGGTATGTAACGCACCTGAGCGAAAAAAAGCTATCGCCTGCCGCGCTGGCTTTCAAAAGCTTTTTGATCGAGCAAGGCGGGGCGTTGATGGATGCGTGGAGTTGACGATCAATGTCCGGATTACAGCCATTTCACCGCGCCACCAATTCCATCAGCTTTCCATAACCATCCACCACGTCGTACTTGACCTGGTCGGACGTGATCTTGGCGAAGAACTTGCGGGCGCATTCAATCTTGCTTTCCTCGATTTTGCGCAGGTCCATGCTGGACATGGAGCCCTTGGTTTCGGCAACAAAGTAGACGTGCTTGACCTTGCCTTGCTTGAAGGCAATGGCCCAGTCGGGGTTGTAATTGCCCACCGGGGTGGGGATGAAAAAGCCGCGGGGTAGTTTGACGTACACCACTACCTCTGCGCTGGCATCGAGCTCCCGCACAAAATCGCGTTCGTTTTTGGAGTCGGTGAACACATAGTCGTAAATGTGATGGTTCGCTTTGACCGCCTTGCTGAAATCTTCCTTTGGCTTGTCCTGGGTGAAGATGTCCATGGTGTGCGTGTCTCCAGTGGGGTCATAGGCAATGTGCTCCACGATCACTGTGGCTTTCTGCTCGTTCATCAGGCGCGCGGCCTTCTGCATGAAGTCTTCCGGGTTGGTGCGGTACTGGTTGAACACCGCTGCTGTGATGCCCTGCAAGACACTGGCTACGGTCGCGCGGGTCAGTAGCGTCTCTCCGGCCAGACGGCCAATCAGGTCGTACTTGACGGCGGAATGGGCTGACGCGCGGTGAAGGTCGGCTCTGGACTCGGTCACTTTGAACGATTCGCCCTGGCGAATACCGTCATAGGTTGCAGTGTCGGCCTGCTCACCAGCCACCACGGTGTACTGCATGGGGCTGACTTTCAACTCGGCTTCCAAGGCCTTCACACACTTGGCTACCAGCTCCGGGGTTTCAAATTCCACGGTGTATGCGGCCTTGCGGTTGATGCGGTTCCAAAGCGCTTTGAACTCCGCTTTGTCGAAATTTGCGTTCAATGGGTTGGGTTGATTATTTCGGCCGTTGTCAATCGCGGGCAGCTGACCCTCGCTGAACACGCTATCAATCAGCCCCAAAACATGCTGCGCATGCACCGCCAACTCGTCGGGTAATTCGGCGAGCATGCCTTCTTTCTTGGCATCGTGATACTTCTGCGTGATGCTTCGTTTTTTATCCACGTAGCCGTTTTGGATCAGGTAGAACTCAATGTCGGTGGCCATTTCGGCGGTAACTTCAATATCGCCAACTGCGGTTTTCAGCAACTTGCCCTTGAAGTAGGCTTGATCTGCCACCCGTGGCCGCTCCGACAATCCCTCGCTGATATCGCGCTGCAAGGCCGTCACAAAGTCCTTATAGCTCTCGCTGGCCACCACGGTCAGCACGTTGATCTGGTGCACTGTTGCGGGCAAGTCCATGCGGTCACCCTGCTGATTGACCGATAAACGCAAGCCCCGCCCGACTTCCTGGCGGCGGCTGACGGTGTTGTCGCTGTGCTTCAAAGTGCAGATCACGAACACGTTGGGATTGTCCCAACCCTCACGCAAAGCAGAGTGAGAGAAGATAAACCGCACCGGCTCGTCGAAAGACAGCAGCCGCTCCTTGTCCTTCAAAATCAGGTCATACGCATCCACATCGTCGGCTTCCGTGGACTTTTTGCCCGTCTCGGGGTTCACCATGCGCTTGGTTTTCTTGTCGATGGAGAAGTAGCCATTGTGCGTTTTGTTGGCCGCAATGCCTTTTAGATACCGGTTGTAAGGCGTGTCTTCCAGCGTCAGTACCTCGGCCAGTTGCTGGTTGTACTCCTCCTCAAACATCTGGGCGTACTCGCCGGGTTGCTCGACTGCATCGCCAGACTCGTTGGTGTAGCTGCGGTATTTGCTAACCGCGTCAATAAAAAACAGCGACAACACCTTGACCCCTTTAGCAAACAGCGCCTGCTCTTTTTCAAAATGGGCTTTGACTGCTTCCCGAATTTGAATGCGGCGCAAAGCCGATTCACTGACATCGCCCGTGGCCTCGCCAGCCACCAGCTCATGCCCATTGGTGAAACTTACCGTGTTGGTGAGCGCATTGATGTCGGACAACACAAAACCCCGGTACTGCTCCAAGTCGCCCGACAGGTCGAACAAGTTGTCGTTGCGGGACAGCCGGCGGACAACACGCTTGATACCGTTGTTTTGCCGGGTTTCCAACTCCACCCGTGCCACCGGGGCACTTTTTGAAACCTCAATCGACTCCAAATAGAGGTATGCGTTGGTGCCGGTCAGGCCCTTGACTGATATGCCACGCACCGCGATTTTCTTGACCAGCTTCTGGTTGTACGCATCCAGCGCGTCCAGCCGGTGGATTTTGTTGTGTGTCGTCTTGTGGGTGGCCGAATACCGCAACACCGCCAGCGGTTTGAAATTGGCAAGCGTTTCCAGCGTCTTGCCGCCTTCCATCTTCTGCGGCTCATCCAGGAACATGATGGGCCGATTGGCACTGATCACGTCAATGGGTCTGCGGGACTGAAAGTCGTCCAGCTCTTCATAAATACGGCGTGCATCCTTGCCCGTGGCATTGAAGGCCTGCACGTTAATCACCATCACGTTGATGCCCGCATCACTGGAAAAACTTTCCAAATTGTGCAACTGCTTGGAGTTGTAGATGAAAAACCTGGCGCGCTTCTTGTAGTCGTCCAAAAAGTGCTCCGCCGTGATTTCCAGCGACTTGTGCACGCCTTCACGAATGGCAATGCTGGGCACCACCACAATGAACTTGCTCCACCCAAAACGGGCATTCAGCTCGAACATGCTTTTGACGTAGCAATACGTTTTGCCCGTGCCGGTCTCCATTTCCACGTCCAGATTGATGTCGCACACCCGGGTTTTGAGCAGCGCGGCGGACAAGGGCAGGTTTTGCCTGCGCTGCACCGCGTGGATGTTTTCCAGCACCTGGCCGGGGGTCTGTGCCAGATCAGCATTTTTGAAACCGGCTGACTCCAACGGTGTCACGAATTGGCCACCGGCATCCACCGCACGGCCTGGGTCGATGCGGTAATTCAAGCCCTCGCGCTTGGGTTGCCCGGCAAAGCAATCCGCCACGGCTTCAACGGCATTGGTCTGGTAGCCCTGTTTTTTGAATTTCAGCTTCATGCGTTTCTCTGCAAATTTCTCTGCAACTTCTCATTGGACAAGCGCACGCCGAATCAAGCGCGCCAACTCCGCAGCTTCGCTGTTATAGGCCGCAATGGATGCATGAACCATTTCCGATTGGGTGATGCCAGTCCAGTCAATCAGATGCCCGGCCTGCAAAGCAAGTTGCGCAATGAATTCGCGTTGTGCCCGGCCATTACCCTCCCGAAAGGGATGCAGTACATTGATTTCGCCCAGGTAGTGCCCGGATCGCTGGCTAAACCGATCAGCATCAAGCCCGTGCAAATGCTGCTCCTTGGCAAGTTGCCCAAATAATTGGCTGGCTGCGCTTTCAATCACCATTTGCCGGGCAAAGTCGGTATTGCTCTTCTGGATTTCCACCACGCGAAGTTGCCCTGCCCAGTCATACACATCGGAAAAAAGTCGCTGGTGAATGGCTTGCAAGTGCAACAGGTCGAAGTTGCCCTGCACCGGTTGCTCGCATAACTCGCTGGTGCGCAAAAATGACAAGCTGGACTCCGCTTCATCCAAGGCCGCTTGGTTTTTGATGTCCAGCAAATTTCGCAACACCCCCGTGTCATTGTCCAGATACGGGTCGCCCTGGTCACCCGCGTATTTCATGCAGCTGCGCGTTGAAGTCGGGCTTTGAAATCAGCAATGGCCTGACTGATTGTCTTTTCGCCATGCGCCCACTTTTGGGCATCTTCCAGCACTTGTCGCTCGGGCGCCAAACCTTCCATGTGTTGGCTGGCCAGTGCGTTTTGCACCGCTGCCAGGCGGGCTACCCGCTCTTGCTCTGCAATCATGGTGGACTCCTTCATCGAAACATTGTGGGTCTGAGGGCAGTTTATCGGTTTCAAATCGTTTTGACTTCGGTGCTGGGGCTCATCAGCTTGAAAATTTGTTCGACGTTAATCTTGACACTGTCATTGGCAAAACCAGAATCACGGAACACGGCGCGCAGTGGCTGCCGCTTAGCCAGCAGCTTGACGAATTCTTCGCTGACAGCTTGTCGATATGGGCCTGGGTCAGGTCAGGGCTGTGCATTTTTAGTTTATTCATGGTCAAATTGGCTTGTAGCCCTTACATAATAAGCGCAAGCAGCTATTAAAAATGTAGCTATTGCAGTATTGGCTTTGTTCATCAGGCCAGCGCGTGAAGCTCGGTGCGAATGGTACGCAACTGGGCGTTGATCTCTATCCTGCGGTTGAACTGGTTGGTCAGCGCCAGGCGCGTTTCCAGCTTGGCCGCTGCCGTTTGCTTGGCTGACAAGAGCGACAACCGTTCCAGCTGGTCCCGCAATGACTCGCCAGCGCGAGCCGACACAACCAAATGTTGGCGCAAAAGCTGCTCATACAGCCCCTGTAAATCCAGCGCCACCGGCAAGCCGGGCCGGACAACACCATCTTTTTGCCACGGTGCCGCATGGTAATCACCCACCACCCATTGTCCGCTGGCCGCATCACTGGGGCGCTTATAGGCTGCAACGGGTTGGCTGTGGCCCCCGTACCGCAGGACAAACAGAATGGGAAAAGGGATGGCCTTGTCGATGCACCGAAGCACGGCATGATTGACATCTGGCAGCTTCAAGGCAAGCTCGAACACTTCAATTTCCGGCACGTCTGGCTTGGTGGGCAGGTTAATGGTCTCGGGGGTCAGTTTGTAGACCCATGTGATGCTCTCGACCTGATCGACAAACAGCGCGCGCAAGGCGGCGCTGGGCTTGGCGTGCGCGTAGATTTTGGCTTTGGCCACGGGCCTGGCCACTGCGGCCTTCGGCGGCCAGGCGAACAAGGCGTGTGACACAAGCGTTACCAAACCTCCAGCCTCAAGCGTTGATTCACGCCAGTTGGCATCTGCGCAAACGCCTTGTCACGGCTGACCAGAGTGACATCCAGCGCTACGGCGTGGGCGGCGATCATCATGTCAAAGTCGCTGAGGTTGATGCCTTGGGCTTCCAGAGAGGCGCAAAACTCGCCATAACAAGCAGCTACATCCTCATCCCAAGGCAATACATCCACACGGAGCAGCACTTGGGTCAGGGCATTTCGCAAGCGGATGGGCTGCCCTTTGCGGTGCAAGCCGTATTCCAGCTCTGCAAGGGTCACGCTGGACATGACAGCCTGGCCCACGGGTACCTTCGTTAGGTGCGCCAGCAAGGCGGCATCGCGCCCCTGCATGATGTGGCTGACCACGTTGGTGTCGAGCATGTAGCGCTGGTTCATTCTTGGAAGCCCTCAAAAGGGTCGCGTCGTGTACGGGTTTGGTGGCGTTCAATCACCAAGTCTTCGTCCTTGTTGAGTGCCACCACGTCTAGCAGGCCTTGCCAGTCCGTCGGTTTACGTGACAGCACCACATCGCCCGTGATGGGGTCACGGCGGATGAAGACTTCTGCCACGTCAAAGCGGAATTCCAGCGGCAAGCGAACCGCCTGGCTGCGGCCAGTGGCAAATATTTTGGCGGTTTGCTGCATTTTGCAAGCCCTTTCGTTGAGCGGTATGTCTCATGGTATGCATCCATGGCTTGACTGTCAACCCACGTTTTCTACACAGACTGAATCACCAAGAAGCTGACCAGCTCGAAGACTTCCATGCCGATCAGGTTCTAGGTCAAAGCACTGGTTTTGCCCGGTGAAAACAGGCTGTCCACCTCTTGCTCCTGCTGGCGCTCAATCATGGCTTTGGGTTGCGCGGTTCTCCGTCTTTTTTGAGCCGCACACCTGGCGGCACAGTCTGCTTGATGTCGTCACCCAGCAGGTTGTTGATGTTGTCGATGAGTTTCATGCTTGTTCGATCGCGGCAGCAACAATTTATCAAAGATTGTTCATTAGGGTTTGAGATGATGGCGAGCAGGTTTGCGAGGTGGTTTGGGTGGCTGTGAGGCGTTCATAGCTTGGCTATGGACACCGAACAGACGCACAAAATGACCGCAAAGCTGCCGCCAGCGCTCAAACAGGTGCGCAGCACCGCCTAATGGACAATTTCGGTTTATGCTGTTGCGCGCGCCACCAACACCGCCTGCGCCAGCTCAAAGTCTTCCGCAAAGGTCACCTTGAAGTTTTGCGCACTGCCCGGCACCAGCTTCGGAGCCAGGCCCATGGCCTCAATCGCGCTGGACTCGTCGGTGACCGCATCGCCCGCCAGTTCCAAGGCTTCAAGCAAGCTGCCAAGGCGAAACATCTGCGGCGTTTGTGCCAACCATTTGTCAACGCGTGGCAAGGTGGCACTGACCCGGCAGCCCTGCGCCTGCTTCAAGGTGTCGGGCAACGGCAGCGCCAGCAGGCCGCCCACTTCGTCATCCAGACAGGCATCAAGCAGCTGGTTGATTTGCGCCGGGGTAATCAGGCAGCGCGCTGCATCATGCACCAGCACCCAGTCGTGCGCTGCAGCACCTTCATCCAACAATGCATTTAAACCATTAAATACGCTTGTAGCCCTTGTGGAACCTCCGCAAGCAGCTATTAAAAACGGAGCATTTGCAGCCGCTTGAGTTTGAGGGAATGGGTCTTCAGGCGACACCACCAGCAAGGTCTGGTCTATGCGCGGCACTTCGGCAAACGCGGCCAGGGTGTGCATCACCATCGGTTTGCCCGCAATGATCTGGTATTGCTTGGGGCCAGCCGCACCAGCACGTGAGCCCGTGCCGGCACAGGGAATAAGCGCCCAACAACGCGGTGTGGTGCTGGGCTTGAGGGTGATGTCGGTGAGTTCGGTCATGGTGTGGGCTGCATTCTAGAATCGCGTTCTTCACACCCTGCCCTCACCGTTGCAGGGTTTTGGTGTTTTTACTCGGCCCAACCGGCCATTTAGCTGCAGCAACGTCTGCGACCTGGAATTCATGGACTTACCCAAACTCACCCCCGGCAAGCGCTACACCCTGCCCCGCCCGGTTGGCTCAGCCGACGCGCTGCTGTTGGCGCAACTGGCGCTGCGTGACAAAGCGGCCGGCAAGGTCATGGCCATTGTCACGGCCGATGCGCCCGATGCCCAACGCCTGATTGACGAGATGGCGTTTTTTGCGCCCGAGCTGCGCTGCGTGCTGTTCCCCGACTGGGAAACGTTGCCGTTTGACACCTTTTCTCCGCACCAGGATTTGATCAGCGAGCGCCTGGCCACACTGTGGCGCATCAGCCAGCATGACCAGGACACCGGCGCTGACGTGGTTGTTGTGCCGGCCACCACCGCGCTGTACCGACTGGCCCCGCCAAGCTTTCTGGCGGGCACCACCTTTCACTTCAAGGTCAAACAAAAACTCAACGAAGCCAAACTCAAGGCACAGTTGACGCTGGCGGGTTACAGCCACGTCACCCAAGTGGTCAGCCCCGGTGAATACGCGGTCCGCGGCGGCTTGATTGACCTGTTCCCCATGGGCTCACCCGTGCCTTACCGGGTCGATTTGTTTGACGACGAAATTGACAGCATCCGCACCTTCGACCCCGACAGCCAGCGCAGCCTGTACCCGGTGCCCGAGGTGCGCCTGCTGCCCGGACGCGAGTTCCCGATGGACGACGACGCGCGCGCGCGCTTTCGCAACCGTTGGCGTGAGCTGCTGGACGGCGACCCCACGCGCAGCCGCATTTACAAAGACATCGGCCAGGGGATTGCCACCGCCGGCATCGAGTATTACCTGCCGCTGTTCTTTGAAGACACAGCCAGCGTGTTTGACTACCTGGGCGATGCCGCCACCGTAGTCTTGCATGGCGACCTGGAACCGGCCTTTGCCCACTTCTGGCAGGACACGCGTGACCGCTACCGGCTGGTGCAGGGTGACCCGGAACACCCGGTGCTGCCGCCTGATGCGCTGTTTTTGAGCGCCGAGCAGTTCTATGCCCGCGTCAACCAACACGCACAACTGGCGCTGCGCCCGGTAAGCCGTCATCGCGAGGAGCATCGGGGCACGGCGATCCAAGCACCCGCAGACGATGAATTGCCGCGATCTGCTCACAATGACGGATCGTCGGATTTTGCTGAATTCGATGCCCTGCCCCCCATCACTGTGGTGCGTGGTGCCGACGACCCGCTCGCCAGCCTGAAGCGCCACATCCGCAACACCCAGCAGCGTGTGCTGGTGCTGGCCGAGAGCGATGGCCGACGTGCCAGTCTGCTGGACTTTTTGCACAGCAGCGCGTTCGACCCACCCGCCTTCGACTCATTGCAAGAGTTTCTGGCCAGCAACGAAAAAATTGGCATCGCCACCAGCAGCCTGGCCACGGGTTTTAGTTGGCTGGCGTCGGGCGTGGATTTTGTGACAGAGACCGAGCTGTTTGCCGCCAGCCCAACCACGCGTCGGCGCAAAAAGCAGGAGCAGGTCAGCGATGTCGAGGCGCTGATCCGCGACCTGAGCGAACTCAAGGTGGGCGACCCGGTGGTCCACAGCGCGCACGGCATTGGCCGCTACCGGGGCCTGATCAACCTTGACCTTGGAAACAAATTACCCAATGGCGACAATGAGATACAAGAGTTTCTTCATCTGGAATATGCGGATCAAGCCACGCTCTATGTGCCCGTCAGCCAGCTGCAACTGATCAGCCGCTACACCGGGGTCAGTCCAGACGAAGCCCCGCTGCACAAATTAGGCAGCGGCCAGTGG
>Ga0210053_1002046_pt1 | contig 17728 bp, 16 predicted proteins | sample CryGeymeta201512_FD_185467 | JGI IMG/M metagenome (GOLD analysis project Ga0210053, IMG submission 185467) | Groundwater microbial communities from Crystal Geyser aquifers in Utah, USA - Crystal Geyser metaG 2015-12 (SPAdes) (version 2) | ecosystem: Environmental > Aquatic > Deep subsurface >... | reverse complement strand
CACAAGTGATCTTCCTAAGGCAGACGCTCATAAGGCCATTGTAAAGATAAAGTCTTACGCCTTGAATGCGGATAATAAACTTGCCCTCTTTTTAAACGGATCGGGCGTTATAATAAATTCAAGCGGCATTGTTTTAACTAACCAGCATGTGGCAATACTGGAAGATGACTTCGATAATACAAACAGAGAATCGTCCTATATCGTTTGCCTTACGGAAGAAATAAATAAGGAACCTGAATGTAAATATACTGGAAAATTAATCGCCAGCGACAAAGATCTTGATGTCGCTCTGCTGAAAATAGAAAACATAGCAGGCTATAGCAATAAAAATACTTTCTCGTTTTTAAATTTAAATACTTCTGATTCCACTTCGGTAAATAATGAAGTAACGGCGCTTGGCTATCCTTCAATCGGCGGGGATACGATAACCATTACTAAAGGAGTAATAAGCGGCAAGGAAAACAAGTATAATAAAAATTGGTTGAAAACCGACGCAATTATTTCTTATGGCAGTTCCGGCGGAGCGGCAATTGATTCAAATGCCGGAATTATTGGTATAACCAGCGGCGCCCACTCAGACACACTCGGCAGTCTAGGCTATATCATTAATGTCACTTCGTTAAACAGCTGGATTAATTCAAATACAGGAAAAACGCCTCAATCCAATTCTTTAAATACTAAAACAATAGAATTGACAAAAAAAATACTCAATGTAAAGAACGGCAATGAATTTATCAATAATGCACCTGCTTATAAAATAACTAAACCGTCCGACTGGGATTTCACTCATGAAGATGAAACCGCGCTGATAATTGACAAGGAAAGCGATGACGAAGGCGGCCTCATTTTAATTTCCGCTGTTAAATTTCCATATAATATTGACACGGGCATAGTGGAAGCAAGCATCAAAAGGGATCTATCATTTTTAATATCCACGGCCTCAATTGTAAAAAATGAAAACGCCACCATTAATGGAAATAATGCAAAAAAAATAATAATCTCCGCTGCCGGGAAGCAACAAAATTATTATTATATCCCTATTGATAATTATTTATTGAAAGTTTCTTATGATTACGGTCAGAACGATAAAGACAAGGCCACAATAGATAATATTATTAATTCCTTGTCTTTAATTAAATCTGGGCAATATACTGAAAAAACTGAATACACGCAGGACAATCCAAAATTCAATATTAAGTTAAGTAATAGCTGGGTGTTGCTTCCTCGAAATTCAAAAGAGCATCCGCTTTTTATTACTAGCAAAACTAATAAATTTGCTTTTGCCGATATTGAAATAGTAAAAACAAACGATAATACAAAAAATTTAAACAACAACGAATTTTTAAGCCACATCGAACAACAAATTAAAGAAGCTAACAGCTTGAGGAATATCTATGACATTAAAACGGAAATCATAAAGAAGGACGCGCATTTTAAGCTAAGTAATAATTTAACTGATGTAATAATGATTGATTTTATTAATAAATCAGTAAGCGCAGGCAAAGTGTTGACACAAGATAGAATTTATTGCATCAAAACCGGAGATAAATACATCGTTATTTCTTTGAATTATTTCAAAGATGATGCGAATGGATATAGCGATATCGTAAATAAGTTCAACGGCATGTTATCTTCGCTGACTTTAGGATCTTCGCAATCAAGTTCTAATATGAACGTCTCGCAAGAAACGAATGTTAAAAACATATCCATGTACAATAGCTTAAAAGGAAAAATTATACTTAAAGTTGAGACTAACGGAGAGGCTTTTTATATTCATCCAACTAGTAAAAAAATGTATTATCTTGGCCGCCCTGATGATGCTTTCGCAATAATGCGAGAGCATGGAGTCGGCATTACTAACGCAAATTTATCTAAAATTCCCGTGGGGTTAAACAATTTGACCGGCTCCGACGCCGACTTTGACGGGCTACCTGATCTATTAGAAGATGCAATTGGCACAAATAAAAACAATTCCGATTCAGACGGCGATGGCTATAATGACAAAAGTGAACTATCCGGAAATTATAATCCCAATGGTTCTGGTAAATTAAACTTGGATAATAATTTTTCAGGAGCTCAAAAAGGTAAAATATTCCTACAAGTAAAAAGAAACGGCGAGGCTTGGTATGTAAATCCAGCTGACGGCAAAAGATATTTTCTAGGCAGACCGACTGACGCTTTTCAGGTAATGAGAAATCTGGGATTAGGAATATCAAATATTAATTTCGATAAATTATAAAAATAAAATAAAAAATAGCCCCAAAATAATATTTTGCTTCGCAAAACAAAAACTTTTAATTACATCCGATAACAGCGTATATCTGGTTACGGCTTTATACAAAAGCCTCCACCCATATTTTGCTCCGCTACGCTCCGCAAAACATCAGATATACGCAAACGTTATCGGAAATAGTCAAAAATCTCTCTCAATTTGGGACTGTCGCCAATTAAGTCGCCGTCAGGCGACTTAAAAAGCGGCCGAAAGGCCGCAGAGTTATGCACATTTTACCATAGAAAAAAGATTAATTTTGTGCTAAAATTAGAATATAAATAACTAATAATTAAATAAAATTCTATGGTAAAAATTGAGCCAAAAACAATTAAAATGATTACGACTACGGAAGAGGAAATAATGGAGAAATTAGTAAAATCCGACCATGCGTTCAGAAAATTAAACGAAATGATTGATTTTGAGGAGCTGATAGTTCCGTACAGAAAATTGTATTCAGACATCGGCGCCGAAGGCGTCGATGTCATCAAGGGATTTAAAGCATTATTGATTCAATTTTGGGAAGATTATTCCGATCGGGAGATGGAAAGATTATTAGGCGAAAATGTGGCCGTGAAATGGTTCTGCGGGTTCGCTCTGACGGAGAAAACTCCTGATCACAGCTATTTTGGAAAATTGAGAAAGAGGTTTGGAACGGAAAACATCGCTGACATTTTTAACGACGTTAATGAAATATTGCGATCAAAGGGATTGTTCGGAGATGTGTTTAAGTTCATAGACGCTTCGGCCATTGTCACTAAAACCGCGCTGTGGGAAGAACGAGACCGGGCGATTAAAGAGGGAGAGGAAAAATTGAATAACAAAAATGTCAAAAATTACGCCGCCGACAAAGAAGCGCGCTGGGGCGCCAAGTCAAAAACCAATATTTGGTTCGGCTACAAACGGCATTGCTCGGTTGATATGCGTTTCGGGCTGATAGATAAATTGGCGGTGACGCCGGCCAATATTTTAGACTTTCAAGTATTGGAAAATATTTGTCCGAAAAATCAGATGGTGTTTATGGACAAACTGTACGACACGAAAAAATCAAATCTGATTCTTTTGGCCAACGGCTGCGCCAGCGCCACGATCAGAAAAAACAACAACAAAAACAAAAACCGCGATCTGGACAGATGGCGGTCAAAAATCAGGATGCCGTTCGAGGGGATATTTTCCAAACTAAGAAAGAGAACCAGATACAGAGGAAAATTAAAAGTGCTGTTTGAAAACTTTGGTTTGGCAATGTGCCATAATTTGAAAAAAGCCATTTCCGTTCCGATACAAAACGGGGCGTAACGCCCCGCAAGAGATTTTCGCGCCCAAGGGCGCGAAAAAAGAATAAATTGAGATAAAAAGTTAACCAATATTGAGATGTATTGATTATTTTTTGTTAAATTTTTATTAAGCCGCCTTTCAGCGACAGACCCCATATGCTGCAATCGCTTTTGACATGACAAATAAAACATCACAGCAAGAAAAATTATTATTAATTATCGTGATTATTTTTCTCTCCGCGATAGATTCCCGCCTGCGCGGGAATGACAGGAAAAGAAAATATGAATAGCCGGAGAAAATTGTTTTGTAAAAAAAAGAGTATTGTAATTCAATAATTTTTTAAAATAAGCGGTAATATAAATTACCGCTATAAGATTATGAAGATAAAAAACTATTTTTTCTTTTTATTATTCCTATAAATTCTTGAGATGGTTTATGAAATAATATGCCTAATATTATTCTTCTCTTTAACTCTTTTTTTCCAAAAAATAATTTTTCCTGTTCTTTTCTCTCACTAATAGTTAATTTAGTTTTTTTTAACATAATTTTCACTCCTATTAAAGAATAATAAATATTTTTTATAAATTTTCTGAAAGAACTCTATGATTATTGATTATATTAATTATATCTATAATATACATTGCAAGCCCCTTCCTGTGAAACCATGCAAGGGCCGATTGGCTTTTCCGGCGTGCAAACTTTTCTAAACAGCGGGCAATTGTTTGATTCTTTTAAACCCCTGATTATTTCTCCGCATACGCACGCCGTTGGTTTTTGAATCCCTGATAATTTGGCTTGGGATAATATTTTTTTATATTTTAATTTAGCGTCTTGATTTTTGTATTTATCTATTATGGTTAAGCCGGACTGGGGGATAATGCCAAAACCGCGCCAATTGCCATCGCCAATTTTAAAAACAGAAAAAATTTCCTGCCTAGCCCGCGGATTTCCGTCCGGCCTGACTGACCTTAAATATTGGTTTTCCACTTCCTTTCTGCCTGACGCTATCTGCTTTAAAAGCATATAAATGCCGGCCAGAACATCCTTATCCGTGAAGCCGGTTATCACTTGCGCCACATTCAATTCTTCATAGGGCTTTAAGCCGATTATGGTGGAAACATGCCCCGGATCTATAAAGCCGTCTATTTTTATTTCCCCCATGTCAATAAGAGCATGCATCGCCGGCAAGAAAAGTTTATGGGTGGAATACACGGTTAAACCCTTTTTAATGGCATAGGCGGTCATGGGCGTGGTGGTGTCAAATCCCAATCCGAAAAAAACCAAATTATTATATTTTTCTTTTAATTTTAAAGCGTCTTCGGTGGAATAAATTGCAAATACTTTCGCTCCTTTTTCCCGCGCCTGATCCAAGCTTCCGAACCATCCCGGCACCCGCAAAGCGTCTCCATAAGTGGCTACGGGCACTCCGGCTAAGGCAATATTAACGATAGCGTCAATATCCTCCTGCGCCGTCGCGCAAACCGGACAGCCGGGCCCGCTGGTTAATTTAATATTTTTCGGCAAAATTCCTCTTATGCCATAGCGGCTGATTGCCTGCGTATGCGTTCCGCAAACTTCCATTAAATTAATCTGCCGGCCGATTCTATCGGATAATTTTTTAATTTCTTTTAATATTTTAACTTCTTTTTTCATAATAAAATTTGAAATTCTAATTTTTTGCGAACAAATCAATCGCCGCCCAGGCGTCTTCTTTTGTCATTTTTTGGATGGCAAAACCGGCGTGGACAATCACGTAATCGCCAGCTTTGACTTTAGCTAAAGAGATATTAACTTCTTTGACAATGCCGGAAAAATCAACCATTGCCTTATCCCCTTTTATTTTTTTTATTTTACCCGGGTAAGCTAGACACACTTTAATTAAATTTAAAAATTAAAAATGCAAAATTAAAAATTATTTGATATAATAAAGCTATGAATAAACAAACTATCTACATCTTCGGCAATCCCCTGCTTTCTTTTGATAATCTGCCTATTAAGCTCAAACCAAAACTGGAAAAAGCTTTTCCCCAAATTAACTTTATTATACAAGATCCGAATGAAAACATAAAGCCCTCCTACGTTAAAACTTCGGAGGGCAGGCCCCCCTACGTTAAAACTTCGGAGGGCAGGCCCCCCTACGTTAAAACTTCGGAGGGCAGGCCCAACACCATAAAGGAGCTTGTTATTATTGACACGGTTGTCGGTATTGATAAAGTTATGATCATTGATAATATCAATGATATAGAGCTGAATAATGTTTACTCAATGCACGACTTTGATCTTGGTTTCAACCTAAAGCTTCTTAAAAAAATAGGCCAACTTGATAAAATCACCATATTCGGCGTTCCGCAAAAATATGACAAAAATAAAGCCTTAGATGAATTAATTATTTTAATTAATAATACAAAATAAATGAAATACTTATTAATTTATTAATATTAAAAAAATCTTATGAAATTAACAAAAAATTTAGAAATTCTTTCAACATCTATTAAAGTATTAAAAAAAATAGTTAAAAAAGAAAAATTTTCCTTTGGATTTGATATAGCTGACAGATGCCCCAATGGATGCCATTGTTATTGGCGCTTTGCTCAAAGAGTTGAAGAAATGACTGATGAAAAAGTTATTAATTTTTTTAAAAAAAAGAAGGAAGAAGGATTTTTAAACGTTTTTATAATTGGCGGCGAGCCGTATGTGCGCCCTGATTTACTGGAAAAAGTTGCCGGAATAATTCCTATTACATTTGCAATTACTTCTGGCACAGTTCCGTTCAGACATTTAAAATCATCTGTTCATATTGTTTCCATTGATGGTAAAGATGCTCTAACCCATGACACTATACGAAAAGGGAAAAATTTATATAATAGAATAATAAATAATTTAAAAAAAGCAAGGCAAAAAAAATTTCCAGTATTTTTACATACTGTTTTAAATGCGATTAATTATACTCAAACAAAAAATATTATTGAAGTATGGGAAAAAAACGGATTGGCTGACGGAATTGTATTTAGCACAATGACGCCTATAGCAGGAGTTGATATAGAGCATCTAAGATTAAATACTAAACAAAGGGAATATATAGTTAAAAATCTTCTTCAGCTTAAAAGCGAATATCCTGCCTTTTTGCTAAACACAAAAGAAATGATTAAAAAACTTCATCCAGAAGTTACTAAAAATTATTCACAAAGTAAATGCTTAGCTAAAAATAATTTTATCGCTTATGATGCGGCGGGAAAAGAAAAAGATAAATGTATTTTTGGCGCTGATTCTATCTGTTCTGAATGCGGATGCGTAGTGACTACTATGACGGAAAGCATGAATAGTTTATACGGATTTTTATCAGCTTTACCTTTTGTAATGAAATGGCCTTATAAATGCCTAAATAATAAATAAATCCAACACTCACCACTTCTTTTATTAATAGAGAGCTTAAAATAATTAAATTATAATTTACCTCCACCTCACTTTTAAAAAATGAGAGGCGCAAGACATGCAGGGGTCGTAGGCGCGGATTATGCGTTCTACTCTTTTTTTGATATCCATCTCGCATTTAGCTTTATTTTCACTGTCAATTCCACGGGCGCATATTTTCGTAACTTCCTCGCGGACATCCTCGCGCATATTTATTAAATTTTGAGCGGTAGGAATCACTAAATTAGCGTATCTTATCTTTCCATTATTTACTCCCAGCCAATAATAAAGAGTCCCTCGCGGCGCTTCAATTACGCCCACGCCTTCGCCATTTTGTTTAATTGGCTTGATAATCTCTTCTTTTTTAAATTCATTTTTTTCTAAAAGTTCTATGGAATGATCAAGGGAATGCATAATTTCTATGGCTTGCGCTAAATTATTATGAAAAATATTATAAGAAGGAAATAAATCCAGATATTTTTTCATGCTCTTCTTGGTTTCCGGATGCAAGGCATCTTTATTTAAATTAACCCGCGCCAGAGAGCCGACCATGTATTCTTTGCCTTCAAATTCAAAACCCTTGGCCTGCGAATAAGGAATAACCACCTTTTGCAGATGATCCCAATAATTTTCTTCTTTAATGCAAGCGCCGGTGCTGGAACAAATATGGCCTTCCAAAAATGAAAAATCAGCGGTAGTTAAAGCCACAAAATTTACTTTTCTTTCTAATTTCCAATCGCAATTATAGAATATTTCCGCTAAATTCAATATATACTTTTTTACGCTTTTAAGTTCTTTTATCGTGTCTGGTATTTTTTTCTCATCAGGAATCATGGAAAATCCTCCCACTTGCTCATATATGGGATGAACGCTTCGACCGGCAACCAATTTAGACAAATTATTGCCGGCTTCTTTCACATGAAGGGCTTCGTGGATTAATTCCTTTTTTTCGTCTCCCAAATCAAGCACCGAGTCAATGCCGAAAATATCAGGCAAAGCAAAAAAATAAAGATGAAGCGCGTGATCTCTGATCATCAAGCTGTACATCGTTAATTTTCTTGATAGCAAAGTCTGCGGGCTTATTCTTATATCTAAGGCCTTTTCCACCGCTTCGGTACAAGCAGTTAAATGAGCGATAGAGCAAGTGCCGCAAATGCGGGAAACCAGCTGGGGAGCGGAAATGGCCGGACGGCCTATTATCGCTTGCGTATAAAATCTTTTATTCTCCGCCACCAGCAAATCAACCCTTTCCACTTTGCCGTTTTTAATCTTTATATCAAGACCGGCATGGCCTTCAATTTTTGATAATTTATTTATACTGACGTTTAAATCGCATGAATGCATAAAAATTAAATGAATTACCCCGTAACAGAGTTGCGAGGTATCTTTAAGGTAGTTAATTATTTTGAAAAACCAATGGTTTCTCAAACTCTTCCTTGCAAGAAATACCCCGGAGCAGAGCTCCGAGGAATACTTTGATTTAAAATGCAAAATTAATAATTAATTATATTTTTTATTTGCTCTATTCTTGTCATCCCGGGCTTGCCTGTCCGCTACTGGAGGAACCAGGGATCCAGGAGTTAACGAAAAAACTTTATTTTCTAATAGTGCTATTTATAATCCATATTAGTTCTGATTTACCCTAGATTCCGGATCGGGAGGCCGGAATGACAAATGTATTAAATATATTTCTCAAATATCTCCACAAACTTTTCTTCAATAATGGGGCAGCCGGGAATTTCATCATCCAGTTTAACCGCTTCTTTGGCGGCCAAGCACTTTGGCAAAAATTTAAATTTCTGCAAATGGTCTTTAATTTCTTCCATCTGCTCTTTATTAAAATTATTCCGCTGGCAAGACGGCATACCGGTAATAGCGCAATTGCCCATGCCAATCAGTATTTTTGTATTTTTTCTGATTTTTTCTATATCTTTTTTATCTTTAACCGTTGTTACCGACCCTTCCACCAGGGCGATATCAAGATCAACTATCTCGGTTTTGTCTTTAATGGATAAAAAATAAACAAGCTTGATTTTCTCCAGCCATTCTAATAATTTAGTATTAAATATTTCCGTAAGCAATATACTACAGCCCTCGTCGCAAGTTAAAGAAAATATTCCCACGCGCTTTTTATTTTTGGCCATATTTTTATTATTTTTTTATATAAAACTCTTGTTCGTCTATGGCATCTTGTTTTTTAAGCCAGTTTAATATTTCTTTAGTATTTTTAAATTTGTTTATTCTATTTTTTTTGCTTATTTTATGCAAAGATAGCGTCCTAATTTTTCTGGATAACGGAGTGGTGGTAATGGGCTGGCCGCCGCCGCCAACGCATCCGGCCGGGCAGGCTCTTACTTCAATATAATCATAATTTCCTAAATCGCGCAAAATATCATCTATATTGCCAATGCCATTCACTACTCCCACCTTTACATTTTTGCCGGCTATTTTAATATTAGCACTTTTGAAGCCTGACAATCCGGTTAAATTTTTTATCTCTTCAGTTAAAATAGCATTTTTCTTGCTTCTAGACAAATAGGCAATGGCGTTAATCGCCGCCACAGAAATTCCGCCGGTAGCTTCATAAATAATATTTACACCCCCGGCATTATTTATCAGCTTATCAGCTTGGCTTTCTTTTAATTTTGGAAAATCAATTTTATTTTTTTTAAATAACCAGGCCAGTTCTCTGGTGGTAATTACATAATCAACCGGCCATTGATTCTTAACTTTTAAATCTTTTCTGGAAGCTTCATATTTTTGGGCGGTGCAGGGCGCTATGGTTACCACCACTATATTTTTAGAATTTATATTAAGCTTCTTGGCTAAATAATTTTTTATAGCCAAGCCGCCTATTATCTGCGGTGATTTTACTTTTGACAAATTAGCAGCAAATTTCGGATAATAAAATTCAACATATTTTACCCAGGCCGGACAACTGGCGGTTAATAATGGCTTGGCATATCTTTTTTTTATATTATTTAACAATTCCTTTGCTTCTAAAAGAGAAGCAATATCATTATTAATGCTGGCATTATAAACATAGTCAAATCCTAATTCTCGGAGTCCGGTGATAATCTGTCCGGTCGTATCCTGGCCGCATTCTAAGCCGAATTCTTCCGCCAAGCTTACCCCGACTACTGGGCTTAATTGGGCAACAATAATTCTTCCGGAAAAATTTATAAAACTTTTTTTATTTTTTATAACTTTCTCCACCATATCCCAGCCGGATTGTTCTTGAGCTGAACCGACCGGACAATGAACCGCGCATTGACCGCAATAAATGCAATCCTTATTTTTATTCTTAATCGGCACAATTTCCTGATCAATCCCCTTGCCTTTTATTTCCAGATAATCTATTTTTTGCATCTTAGAGCAGGCATCAATGCAGTTGCGGCAATCTATGCATTGCGTGCCGTCAATTTCCACCGCATTGGCGAATTTATAAGTTCTTCTATCGCCTTTGCGGTCTTTAAAAGCGGTAATATGAATTTTATATTTATCAGCCAAATCCAAAAGCTTGCAGTTAACCCGCCATATGCAGGTAGCGCATTTTTCTATATGCTCGGCGAATAATAATTCAATATTAAGGTTGCGCGCTTTTTTTATCCGGTCGGAATCAGTAATTATTTCCATGCCGGCGCTTACTTTGGTTGAACAAGAAGTTATGAGTTTATCGCACCCCTTTACTTCCACCACGCAAATCCGGCAATTGGCTTTATGGGTAAAATCAGGATGGCCGCAAAGGCCCGGTATTATAATCCCGGCTCCCTTGGCCGCCTGCCAAATATTATCTTCACTGGGGCAAACTACCTCCTGGCCGTTAATCTTTATTTTTATTTTTTTCATATAAATTACCTTAGATTAAAAAATTCTCTTTTCTGTCCAGACTGTCCGAAAACTATTTTTTTGTCATTCCCGACTCGATCGGAAATCCAGAAAGGTTTAATATCAGACAAATTATGGATTCCCGCTTTCACAGAAATGACAGTAAAGTGTAATTTTCGGACAGTCTGCCATTAAAAAATGATAAAACGTGGATTCCCGCCTGCACGGGAATGACAATTGAAGTTGCAATTAATATAAAATAGCATTTTAGTAATTCAAAAAAATTAAAAAATCAATCACAAATAAACAAATATTTATTATTAAGACGGAATTATTTGAAGCATCCACAAATAATTTTCTTCGCTCCCGGGCCTAAATTAATTTTATTTTCCGGCATGCCGGATAAAACATTTGTGATATAAGATTTAATCGGCAACGGCGCCGCACAGCCCAAGCCGCAAAAAGAAGTATCGCTTAAATTGTCCAAAATATCCGTAAAATTTTTCCAATTTATTTCTTTAGAATTTAATATTTCCATTAAGCGATAGGTGCCTTCGCGACAGGGAGTGCATTGGCCGCAAGACTCGCTTTTAAAAAAATAAAGCCAATTAGCAATTAATTCTTTGGGGTTGTATTTCTGCTGGCTATAAATAGTAATGGAGCCGGCTCCGGATACCGGCCTTTTAAGCTGCCGACTATTTAAAATTAAACCGCTGGCGTCGCCTCCTATCTGGACAAAAAAAGGAAAATTAGGAAAATTTTTAGTTAGTTTTAATATTTTTTCTATCGTATAATTCGTTGGCAGTTCATAAACGCCGTCTAAGAGGCAATCGCCGTTAATGGTATAAAATCTGGTATTTTTATACTTGCTTGCGGCCACCAAGCTTACATCATAAAATGTTTCCACATTATTTATTAATGTCGGATATCCCCATAAGCCATTAGTGGTTGGGAAAGGAGGCCTTAATCTCGGCTCAATTCTTTTGGCCTCAATGCTGTTTAAAATTGAGCTTTCCTCTCCGCCGATATAACCGGCATTAGCCGGCTTGGCTATCAACTCAATCGGAGATGTATTAATTATTTTTTTTAATTTTTTATGATATTTTTTATAATATTCGGGATTTAAATAAATAAAGCCTTTATCGGCTTTTAAAAAATTTAAAGCTATTTTTATGCCGTCAATAACTTTAACAGGAAAATTATTTAAAATATAGCCGTCTTTTTTTACCCCCGGCTCTCCTTCCGAAGCATTGCAAATAACATACTTTTTCTGGTCGGAGGCTTTGGCCACCATTTCCCATTTGAGGGCTACCGGAAAACAACTCCCGCTTCGGCCGACCAATCCCGCTTTTTTAATTTTATTTAATATATCCATGTTAATCAAACCAAAATTTAATAAAAATTTAAAACTATTTCTTTAATTTCTAATTTTTAATTTTGTAAATAATGCTTAAATTTAAAATTTTAAAAATTAAAACTTTAGAATTTATTTTCCACCCGAGGCGGATCAGTCTAGGGATGAAAAAATTCAAAAATTCAAAAATTATTTTATATTAATCTTTTCTTCCAAATATATTCCACTAAATCCGCCAGCCGATTAGAGTATCCCCATTCATTATCATACCAAGCCACTACTTTTACTAAGTTTCCGCCTATGACTTTAGTTAAGGCCAAATCAACGATGGCGCTTGATGGATTGCCGATAATATCGGAGGAAACAATCGGCTCCTCGGTAACGGAAATATAATTCTTAAATTGAGCGCTACGAGACGCTTTTTTAAATACTTGATTCACTTTGCTCTCATTGGTATTCTTTTTCGTAATGTACACGGCATCGGTGATTGAGCCGACTAAAACCGGCACCCGCACTGCCATGCCGTCAAACTTGCCTTTTAAGCTGGGAATAGTTTCAGCGGTAGCAATAGCCGCGCCGGTGGTGGTCGGGACAATATTCGTGGCCGCCGCCCGCGCTCGGCGCAAATCCTGATGCGGTCCGTCAACAATATTTTGGTCGGTGGTATAGGAGTGGATGGTAGTCATTATGGCTTTGGCGATGCCGAAATTTTGCCTAACAACTTCTGTAATCGACGCCAGGCAATTGGTAGTGCAGGAAGCCATAGAAACTATTTTGTCTGATTTGGATAATTTATTTTCATTAACTCCCAAGACGATGGTTTTAACGCCCCCTCCCTTTCCCGGCGCGCTTAATATTACTTTTTTAGCGCCGGCCTTAATATGCTTAAACGCGTCTTCCTTGGTTCTAAAAAATCCGGTGCATTCAAGCACTATATCTATGCTTAATGCTTTCCAAGGAAGAATTTGAGGGTCGCGGTAGGCAAACACTTTATATTTCTTGCCATTAACAGTCAGACTGTCTTTACTAAATTCCACTTTCCGGCCATAATTACCGTAAACAGAATCGTATTTTAACAAATGCGCCAAAGTTTTTGTGTCAGTTAAGTCATTAATGGCGATGATGTTAAAATTTGAATTTTTTTTATCAAGCAATGCTTTAAACGCGGATCGGCCGATTCGGCCAAAACCGTTTATAGCGACATTTATTCCCTTAGTTTTTTTGTTAATAGACATATTTTTTCTTTGAAATAAATTAAATTATTTATATAAATTGCTTTGAATTACGAAAATAATCAAAATCCGCAAAGTGGTGTAAAATAGTATATAGAAAGCCATTTGACTTTCAGCGCTAAATTATACCACTATGAAGACTCAGATTAAGATATATGAAGACCTAAAAACGGTGGTTAAGTTTTTCTCCAAGCAATTAAAATTTGATAAGTTTCTAAATAAAACCGGTCGAAAATTAGCCGTGGCGATTGATGAAATCATCGCTCTGTCATTATTCAAGCAAACCCAAAACATCGCCACCAAAAAATCAATTTACCAAATGTTTAAAAATAATCTGAATTGTTCCTACAAAACTTTGGTTGTCAATATGAGCCGATGGACGATGTTGGCCGCCGTCATCATCGCCCTGCTCATGAAAATTAACCGCAATAACCAGCATCTCGCCAAACATATTGATTTTACGGATATTCCGGTCTGCTTGTTTAAAAATGCCAACGCCCACAAAACAATGAAAGGGCTGGCAAAGTTCGGACGCAGTTCAAAAGGAACATTTTTCGGGCTAAAACTGCATATAGTGGCAGATCTGAAACGAAAACTGTTGTCCCTGAAATTCACTGCCGGAAACATTGACGACCGCGAAGTGGTCATAGAGCTTACCGAAGAAATCGTTGGCTATCTCATTGCCGACGCCGGCTACATTAAAGAGAAATTGCAGAAAGAATACTATCAGGAAGGCAGACGGATTATGATTGCCAAACCCAGGAGCAACATGAAAAAAATAATGACTGAATTTGAACAAAAACTGTACGATACCAGGATACTCATTGAACTGAATTTCAGAAACCTAAAAATGTTTTACGGGCTCGTTGCCAGCCTGCCCAGATCAATAGACGGCTATTTGTTTAATTATATATACAGCCTATTGGCTTATCAAATCGCTTAAATTGTGAAAGAGAAAAATACTACAATCATCCATGCTAATGAACAAATTTGGACAATCCAAATTGATTTTACATTGCCTGAATTTATTCATTAATATTCTTAATCGCTTCGCGATTAAGACAACGAAACTTAGTTTCGTAATTCAAAGTAATTAATAAATTTTAAAATTATATATTAGGACCTATATCACTTCTAATCATTCCTTTTTCCTTATAATTTATTATTCCTTCTTTCTCGTCATTATCAATTAAAGCTGTTAGACAGCTAAATCTATCTTCACCATTTGGCATGCCTAATAATTCAACAATCTGATTTAATATTTTTGCAGATCTTCCAAGCACGTCTTGCGGATATGAAATGCATTCGCGCCAATCTTTATATTTATATATTTTTTCTTGATTTTTAATAGACATAGATTTATAGTACGAATAATAATCTATAAATAATAATTTTATTTGATTTTGTTTAAATTGCCATTTAAAATAACATCACACATAGCCCCTATTTCATCCTTATAAGAAACTTCCGGGATTGGATTGAGTAAAAATATTTTCTTATTATGAACATGAGCGAATCCTATTTCCATTAAAGTATTTCCTCCGATATAATTTTTTATTCCATTTTTATCGTAATTGCATACTAATATGGCATCACTTTTCGTTATGCAATTATACCACCATTTTATAAAATTATGTTTTCTTTTTAATTCGGCATGATTTGATTTAATACCATTAATAATTTCTTTAGCTGTGCCGTCGGCTATGCCAAACATTTCCTTGTGCATCATCGGCTTATAACCCAAATCTATAAGTTTATTGTATATGTCTACTAATTTATCTGCAAATTTAACTCTGCCGCAAATTGTTATTTTCATAAAATTTTCAATTTTTTAAACCAATATTCCCAAACCGGCTTTAATTTTAAATTTTTAGTATTTTTTATTTTAACCCAAGAAATGCTTTTCTCTTCTTTATCGTTTAACTCGGCTTTGCCTTCCCAACTTTTTATTTTATAAACATACCAATCATGCCCTTTTACTCTGCGGCTGCATTTATTCCATTCTATAAATTCATGAAATAATAATTTATAATCTTTAACATCTAAATTTGTCTCTTCTTTAACTTCACGAAATAAGGCCTTTTCCGGCGCTTCGCCCTCGTTAATATGGCCAGCAGGGAGAGCCCAGCTAAAAGGGTAAATTTTCCTGTCAATCATTAGAATTCTATCTTTATCCGCAATAATCGCGCCCACGCTTTTATGATAAATTTTAAATTTATTTTTATCCTGGTATTTAATTTTTGATGACTTATAAATTTCTGGCTTATAGGGCTTTAATCTGATAATTTTTAATTTATTAAGCTCATATTCATTTAATTTTAATTTTAAATCATCTGTAAAAATGTTCTGGTCATAGCCAAGGCAGATAATATTCGGTTTTAAAATATTTATTATTTTATATTTATTTCTTACTTGCCCTAAAATTACCTTATCAACTAAACCACATTCAGCCACGATAGTGGCTCTTTTAAATTCATTGTTTTTCGGTATTTTTCCTTTCACTTTTAAAACCGTTTTATCTCTGGCTATAATTGCTATTAAATAATCTCCATAAAATTTCGCTTGTTTAAAAAAATTTTTATGGCCGGCATGCAGTATATCAAATGTTCCGAAAACAAGTACTCTTTTCATTTTATTAATTCTTAGGTTTCATTAAAGGAAAAATTTGGCATTCTCTGGCTGGTTTATCCATAAAAAAGCTAAAAACTCTTTCGCTCATGCCGAATCCGCAGGTAGGAGGCATGCCGTATTCCAACGCCTCAATAAATTCATGGTCAAACATTTGCGCTTCTTCATCTCCGGCTTCGCGAAATTTTGCCTGCTGGGAAAACCTCTCTGCTTGGTCCAAGGGGTCATTCAACTCGCTATAGCCGTTGCCTAATTCAGAGCCGGCTATAATCGGTTGGAATCTCTGGGCTATTTTAGGATTATTTTCATATTTTTTTGCTAATGGAGAAATGGTAATGGGCGCGCCTACTAAAAATCCCGGTCCGGAAATTTGCTGGCGGCAATATTTCCATAAATTATCAATCGCCCGCGTAATATTAAATCCTTTTTGGTCGTATTTTATTTTTAATTCCTTTAATTTTTTTTCAATTTGATTTATATTTGAATTTAAAACATCTATCCCGGTAAATTTTTTAACTGTATCTTGATAATTATAAATTTCCCATTTTTTTCCCAAATCAACATCAAATTTTCCTATTTTAAATTTAAGCTTTCCGAATGTCTCGTTGGCTATAAACTTAAATAATTCTTCAACTAATTTCATACCTTGTTTAAAATCGGCATAAGCCCAATAAAATTCCATTTGTGTATAATCCTGTAAATGCTCCGGAGAGATGCCTTCATTTCGAAATTGACGGCCGATTTCAAAAGTTTTTTCCAGCCCTGCCACCATTAATCTTTTTTGCCATAATTCTCCCATGGAAATTCGCAAATAAACATCCATATCCAAAGCATTATGGTGAGTGATAAACGGCTTGGCGTCCGCCCCGCCGGTAGTATTTTCTAAAATAGGAGTTTCCACTTCCAAAAATTCCCTTTTTACCATAAAATTCCTTACTGATTGCCAAAATACTGATTTTTTAGCAATCATTTCCTTAACTTTAGGGTTGAATAATATATCAAGATACCTTTTTCTTAATATTTCTTCCTCATTAACCAGCCCGTGCCATTTATCAGGTAAAGGACGCAGGGCTTTAGAAAGTAGTTTCCAATTTTTAGCCATTAAACTTTGTTCGCCTTTGTGGGTCGTAAAAAGATTGCCTGTCACTTCAATAAAGTCGCCGACATCAATTAATTTAATGAATATTTTATAGTTTTCCGGCCCGATTACTTTTTTAGAAAATGCGATTTGAATTTTTTCGGTTACATCTTTAAGATGGGCAAAGGTTAAATTGCCGTGCCCGCGGATGCTCATCAGCCGGCCGGCGATAGTAATTTCCTTATAAGATTTTTCCAGCTCTTTAAAATCTTTTTTTAGTTTATAAACATTGATAGACCTTTTGGTTTCGGCCGGATAGGGATTAATCCCCCGCTTCTTTAATTCATCTAATTTTTTTATGCGCTCATCGCGTTCGCTAATTTTAGCAGTATCCATAAATTTATTTTAATTTTAAAATAAGCCCGAATCGGACATTACTCTATTATTTTAAGGCATTTTTAAAATAAAATCAATATAGAAACAATATAGAAAGTTTAATAAAATTATTCTTGTAATTTCATATATTTATGTTAAAATTAAGGTGTGGATAATACTGATATAAATATACCAACATTTCGCATAATATACAATTTCCGTATATTATCCAACAAACACTTCGCATAATAACCAGTTATATTCAATTTGGGAGCCCG
>Ga0210053_1002042_pt1 | contig 17747 bp, 22 predicted proteins | sample CryGeymeta201512_FD_185467 | JGI IMG/M metagenome (GOLD analysis project Ga0210053, IMG submission 185467) | Groundwater microbial communities from Crystal Geyser aquifers in Utah, USA - Crystal Geyser metaG 2015-12 (SPAdes) (version 2) | ecosystem: Environmental > Aquatic > Deep subsurface >... | reverse complement strand
ACCAACGGCCTTTTTGGTATGGCTTTCGATGCTTCGTGGAAGATAAATAAATTCCTGCATATTTGCAATTGTACTGCAAATTTACAGGAATTTCAGAGGATTTTGCGAAGAAAAGAGGGCGTTTCCCTATTCAACCACCAAACTACAAAACTATGAAACTACCCAACTACGGAACCACTCCCAAATCCTGCAACGCCTGAATCGCCGCTCCCCACCCAGGATGGATAACCAGCGCGGCGCGGTAATCGGCGATGGCGGCCCCCGTGTTCCCCGCCATGTACTCGGCCTGCGCGCGCCAGTAGAGACTCTCCTCCAGATTCGGTCCATCGAGCGGGGTGCTGAGTGTGGTATTGGCGAGATTGATCACGTCCCTGAAGCGGCCACTGTAGAAATAGGCTTTGTAAGGTCCCGTCTGATACCATATCATGCGATACGGACGGAGCCCTGCGTCCCCACTAAAAGATTCGTACAGTTGAAATGATTGGTCATAGACTGTAGCCGCGTCGGCGTACTCGAACAACGCCACATGACTCGTCCCCTTGTTGAACCAGGCAAAATACTGGTCTATGCCAGCTAGGGTACGGCTTTCGTTCTCCGCTATGGAAAGCGCATGGCGCGCCGCCCAATTTTCATCGGCGTAATCGCCAAGCAAGGTCAGCACCTGCGCTTCGCGATCGTAAGGATAGACCACGATAAATACGTAATTGAATGCGCGCCAGCCTTCGATAAATTTCTCATACGAAATTCTACGGTTCTTGCCACTCTTTACTTCTTCCGTTAGCAAGGAATCCTGAAAAATGATTTCTTGCGTACCATTATCATATCCTGTGACAAAAACATAGTGCCCCATCCAACTATACTTTCCAGCTAGATCATACTCATAGATACCCTTCTCCACCAAAACAGGAAATCCTGCCGAAATCATACGCCTCAGCAAATCAATGTCTCCGCCATAACGGATTACGGATGACATATTCGGCACTTTCTCAGCAATGAAATCCTGCAACTCGTATGGCATGACATTTTTATCCTTGTCGCTAGGCTTGATGGCTTTGCCAACAACATCGCGGTTGCCGTTCCAACCCCAGAAGTTAAGTGCCATCGAAAAATTAGCAGGGCCACAATAATTTAGGCGTCCATTTTGGAATTCATATCTAACCCCTTCCAACTGGACAAAATCGGGCAGGGGCGTGGAGGTGACGGTGGGCGAGGCGGTCGGACCCGGGCGCGGGGTCGCGGTTTTCGTGGGCAGGCGCGGCGTCTGGTAGGCCTGCATCGTCTGTGCGACGATGGTCTCGAGCATGGCCTGTTCCGTCGGCTGGAAGACGGCCTGGTCGGGCGGGTTGAGGAAGTAGATGATCCTCGTCCGCAGGGAGTCGATCCGCCAGGCGAGCCTTTCGTGTACGGGGGGGATGTAGTAAACGCCAATCGCCAGGAGAATAGCCAATAAAACGGCGAGCAGGACGCGGACTCGCATGGAAGCGTGTTGAAATTTCAGTAAAATTTGCATGGCCGTCATTATAAAACAATTCAAAGAGCGCGCACATAATCCGTCCGTTGGGGAAATTTCTCTCATCAATTCCTAATCTCACTCCCATAACTTTTGACCAAACATGACGACCCTTAACTTATAGACAAAGCGTTTCCAATGAGACCCGGCTTCGCCACTCGGTGGGGCAGAGATACTTTACCTCATAAATCGGTGGCTCCGGTATCGGCCACCTGCAAAATCTATGATACCAGGAGATAATCATGCGAAAAAGCACGCTGTTCATTTCTGCTATTCTAACCACGTTCATGTTGGTCGTGCTGGTGGGGGTGGTTTCAGCCTATAAGAAGAATACGACTGACATCGCCGCGGCCAATACCCAGCAAGACCCAAGCGCGGTTGTGGCAGATCTTTCCACTGCCACAGCCGCGCCAATCCTGACACCGGAAGAAGCCGCCGCGCTGGCCGCGCAGGTGATCGGACGCACCGACCTTTATAGCGTGGAAACATCCCTGCTCAACAATGATAGCGCCTACCTGGTGACGTTTAGCTCGGGCGACCTCGTCTACGTCAGCCTGAGCGGACAAATCCTGTCCATCGGCAAATTACCGGTGGTATACGCCGAGGCTCCTGCCGCACCCACCTACAATAATAATGATAAGCCCCCCACCCAATCCCCCACTGGCGGTGGCGGTGACGACGGCGGTGGCGACGATGGCGGTGGCGACGACGACGGCGGTGGCGACGACGACGGCGGTGGCGACGACGACAGCGGTGGCGACGACGACGGCGGTGGCGACGACGACAGCGGTGGCAACGACGACGATTAGTCCCACAGGAGAAAAACATGGCAAGCAAAACCAATTCACGCAACTGGAACGATGCGCAAATGGCGATCGTCGCCATCGCGCTGGTTCTGACACTCACGTTATGGAATCTGTTCGCAGGCCCGGACCGGGTCAAAGCGGACAGTAATCAAAATGCGCCCAGCGCGCAAACGATGGAAACCTCGCCGGTGGCGATCCTGCCCAACCCAACCAAGATCTTGCTGGGCGGGGCCGCCCCAAATCAATATGTAGTCGTACCCAAAAAACAGCGTCGAAATGGCGGTGGTGGCGGCGGTACCACTGGCGGTGGGGGTGGCGGTACCACCGGTGGGGGTGGCGGCGATACCGGCGGAGGTGGCGGCGGTACCGGCGGAGGTGGCGGCGGTGGCGGCGGAACGGGCGGTTCGTAATTGGCACACCGCTTGCGCTTCCACGCCATGGGCACAGAAATTTTGGCCTGCGTGGATGTGGATTCAGGCCAGCCCCCGGCCCTCCTGAACGAAGTCCCGCGCTGGTTCGAAGACTGGGAGCAGACTCTCTCCCGCTTCCGCCCTGACAGTGAGTTGTCGCGGCTGAACCAGGCGGTTGACCAGCCCGCACGCGTCAGCGACGATTTGTGGAACGTGTTCCAGGCCGCCCGTGCTGCAGAGAAATTCACGGACGGCCTGGTGACGCCCACGGTGCTGGACGCGATGCTGGAGGCCGGCTACGACCGCGACTTCGCGTCGCTTCAATTCGGAGTCCAAAGTCTCCCGACTTTGCACCGAAGTCTGGCCCTTACAGGGTGCTTCGCGAAGACTTCGGACTCCGCGGCGCAAAATGTTCCCGCACTAGCCGCCGTGCAATGGGACGCGGCGGAGCAAACCATCCAACTGCCCGCGGGCATCCGCCTGGATTTCGGCGGGATCGCCAAAGGCTGGGCGGCGCGCCAGGCCATGTCGCGCCTGCGGGAGATCGGTCCCGCGCTGATGAACTGCGGCGGGGACATCGCCCTGGGCGGCGCCCTGCTGGACGGCAGTCCGTGGGAGATCGGCGTGTACAAACCCTTCGACCGCGACAGTGGATACGTGGAAATGCTGTACTTCCAATTCGCGTGCGGCGTGGCCAGCTCGGCCACCGACCGCCGACGCTGGATGCAGGGCGGCCAGGTGCGTCACCACATCATTGACCCGCGCACAGGCCTGCCCGCCGAAAGCGACGTGGTATCCGCCACGGTGGTCGCGCCAACCGCGGTCGAAGCGGAAGCCGCCGCGAAGTCCATTTTGATCCGAGGCAGTCTGGATGGACTGGACTGGCTGGAAGCCAATCCCGCGCTGGCGGGACTGCTCATCCTGGAGGATGGTCAGATCTTGTACAGCCAAAAAATCATGGAATATTTGTAAACACAGATTGGAGCGAATCAATGCCTGCCCCTCAACCTACGACCGAATTCAACGACTCCTCGGTCAACGTGCAATCCTTTTTACTCTTCCTTCTTGCAATGACGCTGGGACTATTGCTGGCTATCCTGGTGTTGCCCACCTGGTTGCCCAACCTGGCCTTTTCACTGGGTGGGGATGCGCCCAAGGCCTACTGGTATATGTCACGCGCCACGGCCTTCGCGTCGTTGAGCCTGTTGTGGCTCTCGATGGCGCTGGGCATGGGCATCACCAACAAGATGGCGCGCGCCTGGCCGGGCGCGGCCGCGGCCTTCGCCGTCCATGAATACGTCAGCCTGCTGGGACTGGCCTTTGCCGCCTTCCATGCGGTGGTCATTCTCGGCGACCACTACATCAACTTCACGCTTCTCCAACTGCTGGTGCCATTCAGCACAGTGGGCTATCGTCCGCTGTGGGTTGGCGTCGGGCAGGTGGGGTTTTACGTGTGGCTGATCGTGGCATTAAGTTTTTACATCCGTTCTTCGATCGGCCAGAAGACCTGGCGCGTGCTCCACTATGCCAGTTTCGCCATGTACCTGATGGGACTCTTCCACGGCCTGTTCAGCGGCACGGACGTCACTGCGCCCTGGGCACAGAATTATTATTGGATCTCGAGCGGCAGCCTGCTGTTCCTGCTGGTTGGACGAATCGTCGGGGTGATCGTTGACAAGTTGGCCCCCGCGCGGCCGGCTCCCCGAAGAACCCCGCCTCCGCAGGCGCCCGCCGCTTCCATTCCTCGTTCGGCGCCGTTTCCCATTCCCAACGCGGCCGCTTCCCCGTCCATGACGGCTTCGAATTCCGCTCCCACGACTCCACTCTCGACACGGTAGGACAAATTGCTTGTCCTCCCGAAAGAGCATCCCGTAAAAGCATCCCGTAAAAGCATCGGGACGATGTCGGGACAATGTGAGCGTAGCCGAAGGGCAAATTTGTCCCATAGGGAAATTCGGCACGGTTAGATTTTGAGTAACAGCACCTTTACAAATTGATAGCGAATGGGTAATCTCCAGTATTGTCCGTTTCTAAAACTGACAAAACACAGGAGACTACCCAGATGACAGTATACTCCGTTCCTACCCTTTACGAGCCAGCCACTTGGCCGGATCCCATTGAGCCGATCTGGCAAATGTTGCCAGCCCGTGGCGAGAGTCCCGTTGGCGCAAAACGCACAGACTTGACCCTGGCTGACCGGCTATTCATGGCAGCAGTGGTCAATGTGCCGGCCGAACGGCGGCCTTGGGGCAGCATCACCTGGCTGGCAGATGTTTTCAACACCAGTCGGCCGACCGTGTTGTATGCGATTGGCAAACGGGGGCGTGCTGGCATGCAAGCTTTACCTGCCAGGTATCCCTGCTTACCAGATTTGCCAGCCCAGACAAGCCCAGTTGCGGAGTATCCGGTGGTGCAGGTGACGCCCAATCGCATCCGGCGCAGCATGCTCACGCTGCTATTTCCCGGCAAGGTATCGGGGTGTGACATCCAAGAATGCCTGGAAGCAGCTTTGGATGTTAGCCGTTCCAACGCCACGGTTTCTGACCTGCTCCATGAAGCGGGGCGGAGAGCCGGTAAAATCCTGGACAACGTGGATCTCAGTCCGTTAGGGCCAGTGGTCTTAGCCCGCGACGAGCTATTTACCGGGCGCAATCCAAATCTGTTGCTGGTCGAGCCACACAGCCTGGTTATTGCCGGGCTGTATGCCACCCAAGACCGGGATGCCGAGACCTGGGCTTGTGCGTTGTCGCTCACCCAAGATCGAGGTGCGTAGTTCGCTGGACTGGCGGAAGACGGTTGTATCCCCTACGCGGCTTCTTGTCGGGAAGCCGGGCTGGATACGGCGCCTTCGGCAACGCGATACCTGGCATCCGCTGCATGACACAGATCGGGTGATTGGCGACGTTGATCGGGAAGCCAAGCGCTTACAGAAGGCCGCACTCAAATTGGAGAAACAACTGACCACCCGAGGTTGGACAGATACGGTCTTTGTCGAATGGTCCAGCCTGACCGAGCGGAGCGACACCTTACGCCAACAAGCCGCACGCTTGCGCTTCTGGGGCGATTGCCTGCAAGATTCGGTTGAGATCGTTGACCTGCGCAGCGGCGAAATCCGGGACTTTGCCATCAACGCTTGGATAAGGAGGTTTTGAAAATGTTAAACCATCACACAGATTATCTTGAAAAAAGATTCTGGATTATGCTTTTTCTCCCTGGCACCGCCCGCCAGGGCAGGTGTGGCGGTCTTCGCGTGCTTCGCGGCGCTTTGCATAAATGCCACAACTTGATCGTGTATCTTCTCTGACTGCAAAGCGCCCCTGTGACCCAACCCCTCCGTCTCGACCAACTGCGCACTTTTCCAAGCTTGCGCGATGGCGCGGCTATCTTCAATTGGTGTGACGTTGTCCGCCGTATCGTGGAACATCAACGCGGGGATATTGATCTGCTGAACGAGCATTTCATTGTTAATGGAATCCAGCACATCCTTGCCAAAGTTCTCATAGAGCATGGTGCGCAGACCTTCGATGATCTCATCGGATAATTGTGCCTGGACTTGAAAGCGCGGGAGTGAGTCTAATAGCCGATTAAACGCGCCAAAATATACGAGTCGCGCGGGAGGCGGCACTTTTTTATTTACGAGCGCGTAGGATGTAACCAGAGCGCCGAAGGAGTGGGCGAGGATGGCATCAAAGTTTCCTTCACGCTCCGCCACTTTTTCCAGCGCCGGCGTTATTTCAAGGATGTTGGTTGTCTTTCCATCCGACTCGCCGTGCGCGGGTTGGTCGAACGCCACGACGCGATATCCCGCCGCCAGCAGGGGATCCACGAAACCCGTCATCTGAGCGCGACTTCCGCCCCAGCCGTGCATAAGCAAAACGGCGGGACTCCCGCTTCCCCAGCTTGAGACAGCCAACTCGCCGCCTCCAAGCTGGACCCGATAATTGTTCCCGCGTTCGAGGATCGCCTCGTCTGTTGATTTGACCTCTTACTTCGCGGGCCCGAAAAACGCGCGATACACTTTTTTCACGATTGCCTGAGATTCGAGATTGAACGTTAAAGTTGCCATATTTTCTCCTATAAAATACTTACTAAGTAGTAAGTTTCGACGACAAAAAAAATTACGCCAGTAAGTCCGTTTTATTCTGCTCAACAACGGCATCGAACTTGGCTGTTCCCAACGCGCGCGCCATTTGCAAAGCGCCCTGCACACTGGACAGGATCAAAGCGGCTTTGTTTGCAGGATCACCGTTGAATTGAAATACGCCTGCCTCCTTCCCTTAATTTAGTGTGGCTTGAAGCCAGGAAAGTAATTCCCTGGTTAATGCTTTAGTTTGTTCACGCAATGGGTCGGGGATGGAATTGAACTCGGTCTCCAGCGAACCCGCCAGGCAGATCTTGCCGCTATCTGCCCGCATGTTTGTGTAAATGCTGAAAAACCAGTCCAGTTTTTCCTGAGGGGACAAATCCTTTACGCGCGCGTTGTTGATCCATAACTGGAAACGGTCACGATAACGCTTAATCACCGCACATCCCAACGCCTCTTTTGTGGGAAAGTGATAATGGATGGCAGCGTTCTTCACCCCCAGTTCCGCCGCGATGTGAGCGTAACTGAAGCCGTTAAAGCCCTTCTCTTGCAAAAAAGACTCAGCCAAATCCAGGATCGTTCGTTGGGTATTTGTAGTTCTGACCATTAAGGTCGGGTTTTACTTACTAGTTAGTAAGTTGTCAAGGTGATTGAGTGACCTGACATGTTTCATCCGCGCCGTTGTGAACCATGACGCGTGCACGGACATAGGCCGCGATCAACCAGCCCCTCGCGAAAACTGGTAAAACCTGACATGTTTCATCCGCGCCGTTGTGAACCATGACGCGTGCATGGACATGGGCCGCGATTAACCGGCCCCTCGCGGAAACATGTCAGGTCTGCCTCCGCGGCGAGCGCGTGTCCATGACAGGATTTTGGCTGTTGCTCATCGCACTAAATTGATGTATATTTACCCCAAGGAAAACAACAATGGATTTTGAATGGGACCCGCGCAAAGCAGAAATCAACCTACGCAAGCATGGCGTTTCATTCACCGAAGCAGGGACAGTATTTGGCGATGACCTTGCGATTACTGTTCCCGACCCTGACCATTCCGATGACGAAGACCGTTTCATCACACTTGGTTGGTCAAATCGCCGCAGGTTGTTGATGGTGTCCCACACCGACCGTGGCGACCATATCCGAATTATCAGCGCTCGTGAATTGACGAAAGTGGAGCGAAAAGAATATGAAGAAGCAAACTAAACTTAACGATGAATTACGCCCTGAATACGACATGAAGTCCCTGCTCAAAGGCGGGGTGCGCGGCAAGTACGCGGCACGCTATCGCGCAGGGACAAATCTCGTGCTGTTGGAGCCTGAGGTTGCGAAGGCGTTTCCCAATGAAAAGGTCGTTAATGAAGCCTTGAAGCTGGTGATGAAGTTGAAGCAGGTGCAGGAGAACGCCAGCGCAAAATAGACTCGCGCTTAAGACCTGCCGAAGGTGTTTCATCCGCACCATTGTTAACCGTGACGCGTGCGCGGACATAGGCCGCGATCAACCAGCCCCTCGCGGAAACATATCAGGTCTGCCTCCACCCATCCGCGAGCGTGTATCTGTGTCAGGATTTTGGCATCAACAATTCCTTGACAAAAAATATTGACACTCGTATACTCTCGATCAATAAAGCCCGTGGTTAGTCCCACCAGCCGCTGGTTGGATGGAAAAAGGCTAACCACCATTAACACCCCAAGGAGTGCGAAAGCGCTCCTTGAATTTCTTGATCAGCCAACGGCCAGCGGGAGGTTTTATGAAAGCACATATCTTCATTGACTTTTGGAATCTTCAACTTTCTGTCATTTCGGTAGCGACATCTTCTTATCGGCTTGACTGGCAAAAAATATCCCCCTGGCTTATCACACAGGCGTCGAATGCAGTCGGACGCGCGTTGTCTTTTGAGGGGACGCACGTTTATATGTCGTACAGTCCCAACAGCAAAAAGGATGCGGGCTTGCGGGATTTTGCAACAAATGTACTCAGCCGTTTCCCTGGAGTTCAGGTTTCGCTGGTCGAGCGGAAAGCGCAAAGCGCGCCGATTTGCCCAACTTGCCATCAGCCAATCGCTTCGTGTCCGCATTGCGGGAACGCCATCACTCGAACCGTGGAAAAGGGTGTTGACTCGGCAATCGTGACCGACATGGTGAAATTTGCATGGGAAGGCGCGCTGGAAGTCGCGATTTTGGTTTCATCCGACCGTGACTTTATTCCAGCAGTTCACATGCTGACTGCCAAAGGATTCAAAGTCATCAACGCCCATTTCCCGCCAACGGGCATGAATCTTGCTGGCGAATGTTGGGCAAGCATTGACGTGAGAAAAGGATTGACTGATTTGGCGCGGTGATAATAAGACCTGCCGAAGGTGTTTCATCCGCGCCATTGCCAACCATGACGCGTGCATAGACATTGGCCACGATTAACCAGCCCCTCGCGGAAACATGCTAAGACCTGACATGTTTCATCCGCGCTGTTGTCAACCGTGACGCGCGCGTGGATATAGGCTACGATCAACCAGCCCCTCGCGGAAACATGTCAGGTCTGCCTCCACCCATCCGCGAGCGCGTGCTCATGTCAGAGTTTCGTATACGCTGCCTGAAATTAGTTGGGAACAGGAATTGACAAGTGCTATAATACGCTCACCTATGGTCTAATTGGAGAGGGATCATGTCAATGTCAAGTACACAAACTAAAGCCGACTTATCTGTCTGGCAGATTGAAAGCCTTCGTATAACTTGTTTTCCAGGTTCTGCCACAGAATTTAATTCGGGAAATTGGTGGCAGGATGTAATTGGTGAACAACCTGAAAACACGCTTGTTCGTGCAAGAGATGGTTTTCGACAAGATGAGGGCAATTTTAATCAGCGAAAAGTTGTTCTTGGGGTTCAGCCCGTACGAATTGATTGGTTAATGAAATCAAATGAGGAAGAAGGTGAATTAACGATTGGTTCATTTCAAGATGGTTTAGATTCTTTTTTTGAACTGATGTCTCGTTGGTTCAAAATAAGCCCACCTCTTAGGCGTCTGGCGTTTGGTACTATTCTTGCATTGCCAGTTGATGACCGAAAGTCTGGTTATGAATTAATAGCCAATTATTTACCCAATGTTAAGCTTGATCCGATTGGCTCATCGGATTTTCTTTATCAAATTAATCGTACTCGAAATAGTCGGTTGGGCATTTCTGAATTGGAGATTAACAGGCTTTCAAAATGGTCAGTGGCAAAACGAGGACTTGTCCGTTTTGCACTTTCACCTGATGCTCATGTATCTTCATTTCCTTCCTCAGAAACGTTTTCTTGTAGATTGGAATTGGATATAAATACTTCAGGAGAATATAAGAACGACATCCCATCAGGCAAATTGGTTGACGTTTTTCATGAGTTAGTTGATCTTGCAAAAGAAATTGCTGTAAAAGGCGATATACCATAATGGCCCTCCATAACGCCCCCATTGAACATCATATTCTTCCACCTACGGATTCGAGTGTTGCCACTGGATTCGATAATCCGTTGGTTGAGAATTTCTTTAAAAATGTTCAATCTGTGTCACAGTATCAATTTCAAGATATAGACGCGCGTACTGTGAAATATGATGGAGGGAGTGTTGAGAGTTCTACATCTAGTTTTGCCGTTTCAGGTTTATTAGACAAACAGGCCAGTTTAATATTTACTGGTGCAAAAGAAGAAATTTTTGAAGATGGAATGGAAAGCGATTTCTCTAGAAATTTATCGAGCTTTATTGCCTCATTCGGACATTCCGCTATGGAGGTAATCATTCCTATGATTTTATCGGAGCAAACCAATACTGAAGTTGCTTCGGAGGCATTTAGAATTCTTGGTCGGCTCAATCACCAAACAACTTATCGGGATCGCTTGTGGCTTCTTGAAAGAGGTTTATATAGTGTTTCCACTCGTGTGCGAGATGGAGCTGTTTTAGGTTTGGCGTTCTTAAATGATTCCCTTGCTATTGCCCCGCTTAAGTCTGCTATTGAAAGAGAACGAATCCCTGAATTGCGCAAGGACATGGAACAAATCTTAGCCCAATTAGAGGGTAAAGAAGATGGCATATCTGCTAAGAAAGATACGAAAAAATAGATGGACAGGCGAAATGACCTGGCTTCCCGAGGAAGAGTTACAAGCCGATGCACTAAACGATCTCGGAACCAAGTCAAATGAATTATCTGTCTATCATATTGCCCCAAACAAGTCCAATCTTGATCAAGTCGTTGTGGCATTAGCTGTTAATACTACTGACCCGTCAAATATTGACTTTGCACTTTTTGAAGAAAATATTATTTCTGAACTTGGAATAAAAATTAAGAAAAGCAAAGGGGAATTAGCTGACGATCAAGTTAATAACTGGCATAGTGATTTGCATGAGCTATCAGCTTCAAAACTATTAAGTCTTGCCCTCGCGATTAAGAAGAAAGCAAAAATTGAAAGAAAAGCTCCTATGCAAGTTCTAAATATTGTTGCAGATTCCTTGAATAATGATCAGATTGATCGTTCACGAGTAAAGTGGGCAAAGCCAGAAGATTTAGCTAAACTCGAAAAGATAAGAGCTACGCGTTCTTGAAAAATTTGGTAAGGAGAGACCAGTTTTTATTACTGGCCTCTCTGCTTTGATTCTTTGAACCCGATAAATCGCGTATCTAACACCCTACACCCTCTCCCCTCGAAACTGCGTTTCATACAACTGACGCCAACCCTCCCATCGCGAGCAACTGCTCGTGCGTGCCTCTCTCGACGATCTTGCCTCGATCCATCACCAAGATCAAATCAGTTTATCCTGCAACAGGTGAGACTTGATACTCGATTTTGCTCGGCACATTGACGCGGCTCGAAGCGTCGAGAATTTCAAGGGAAACGAGATTGCCCTTCGCGTCGTAGTCCAAAATCATGCCTGGCTTATCCTCGTCGCTTTCTACAACGGGCGTTTCGGAAAAGATGATGGTCAGCGTATCGGTCTCGCGATCATAGTTAACTTTCATGGCTATCTCCAGTATTTCCTGATTTTGCTGGTTCGATAAACAGTGACAACACTCGGCGGGGTATCGTCAATATCTACAAAGACACGTAACAAATATTCTTTGGGCGGTTCGCCTTGTTCAATGCGCCCTTGATAGACAGCGCGTCCCACGCGAATCATTTCGCTTTGTTCAGGGTTGACCAACACTCGCTCAACTTCCGCTTCCGTGATATTGCGCCGCGCCATTTCCTGCAACGCGTGAGTGGTAAAGCGGAAACTCATAATGGGGGTCAGTGGCATGAGTTGATTTTACAACACTTTTTCCCTGTTGAACTGCGTCTCATACAGCTGACTAGAGTTTATTCACAATAAGGCGTGAACATGGTACAACAATCCCAACCGACGAAGGAAAGGATTGAGTATCATGTTCACAGAGTTGATTTTGCACGAAAATCCAACATTAATCAAGGGTTTCATGGGCATTCCGGCGGAAGTCTTCTGGCAGATTGTGGAGGTAGTGACTTTGATATTACCGGAGATTGACCGACAAAGGCTGGATCGTCCAGATCGTCAGCGTCAAAGCGGTGCAGGTCGAGAGTGTGACCAGCCGGTTGTAATCCGCGTTGCGGCAGTCCTATCCTACATGCGTTTGCATGTGCCCCAAGTTGCGGTTGCGCTGATGTACGGCATGACGCAACCTGACATTTCGCGTGATCTGCGTCGCTTGTTGCCCGCTATCCAATCTGCCTTGCCCTGTCCAGAAGTCTGGAAATTACTGGAAAGCGGACAGGCAATTGATGCGGCGACGAAACTGACACTGGAAGAACTGGCCGACGGGCGCGTGTTGGCGGATGCAACCGAACAACGGGTATCGCGCTCAAAAAATAGCGAGACGCGCAAGGAGTATTATTCTGGCAAGAAGAAGCAATTTACCATCAAGACGCAGTTCGTGACCGATGGTGAACATCACATCAAAGCCATCAGCGCAAGCGTCCCTGGCGCTGAACATGACAAAACATTGAGTGATAAAGTACGAACGGTTGAGCATTTACCCGATGGATGCGAGTTGGATGCCGACAAAGGCTATCAAGGTTTAGACAAGCAAGTCAGCCAAGTGACTGTCATCAATCCAGAAACCGGAGAACAGCAAAGCGTGTCTCGCTTGACCGTTCAGACGCCTTATAAGAAGCCGAAAGGTAGCGAACTCACGGAAGAACAGAAAACTTTCAATTCCTTGTTAAGTTCCATCCGTGTGCGAATTGAGCATTGCATCGGATGGGCTAAAAACTGGGCAATCTTGGCGAATCGCTTTCGTTGCGCACATTCAATTTACACATCTATCATGCGCACCATTTGCGGACTGGTTAATTTGCAAACTCAAAACTGGCAAGCCGCTAAAACCGCTAATTCTGCATAAACTCTACTATATAACCCGCCCATCGCGAGCAACTGCTCGTGCGTGCCGCGCTCGACGATCCTGGTGCGATCCATCACCAAAATCAAATCCGCCGCCAAAATCGTGGACAGGCGATGGGCGATTACTTTGCAGGCGCTTTTATATTCGCTTCTGGTATCGCTGAAATCAGGGCACGCAAGGCTTTATTTACCTGTTCTGTCGTGTTGAAGACTTTTGCAACATCGTCATCAAGCAGTACCAAAACAGGAGTTTGCTTCATTTTTTCAGCAAAACGATTTGGTTTCGCCTTTTTATAGTCAAAGCGATACTCGGAAGCCATTTCCTTGATTTTACGGGGTTTGGAAGCGGGCATTTTCTTCATAATCTTTTTTCTCTTGGCTGGTGGCAGGGCGTGCCGTAATGATGCGGATCACATCTTCATATCGTTCCACAAAACAAACAAGCAACAATTTGCTCAACGCTGAGATTCCAATGATGATTTCTCGGTACTCTTCGTCTGAATGTTCTTCATCATCAAAGATGAGCGCCAGCGGATACTTGAATACGGTAACGGCTTCTTCAAAACTGATGCCGTGTTTCCGTAGATTTATTGTCGCCTTGTTTGGATCCCATTGGAATTTCATGCTTTAAGTATAGCATAGACAGCATTGAACAAAAACCTTTACGCCCTCTCCCCTCTAAACTGCGTCTCATACAACTGACTATATAACCCACCCATCGCGAGCAACTGCTCGTGTGTGCCTCTCTCGACAATCTTCCCTCGATCCATCACCAAAATCAAATCAGCGGCTAAGATCGTGCTCAATCTATGCGCGATGACAATGCTCGTCCTGCCCGCCATGACGCGCTTCAACGCGTCCTGGATCAGGGATTCGGATTCGCTGTCGAGTGAACTTGTGGCTTCATCCAAAACCAAAATGCGCGGGTCTTTGAGGATGACGCGCGCCAGGGCGATGCGTTGTTTTTCGCCGCCGCTCAGACGGTAGCCGCGCTCGCCCACGATCGTGTCGTAGCCGTCGGGCAGGTCAACGATGAACTGGTGGATGTTCGCGGCGCGCGCCGCGGCCTCCACTTCGGCGGGCGAGGCGTCGGGGCGGGCGTACGTCAGGTTGGTGCGGATGGTGTCGTGGAAAAGGTACGTCTCCTGCGTCACCATGCCGATGGCGTTGGCGAGCGAATCGAGCGTCACGTCCTTCACGTCATGCCCGTCAATGCGGATGACGCCGTCGGTGGGATCGTACAGGCGCGGGATGAGATACGTCAGCGTGGTTTTGCCAGCGCCCGAGGGGCCGACTAACGCGACCAACTGTCCCGACGCGGCGATAAAGGAGACTCCCTCCAAAGCGACCTCGCGCGCCTGGGAGACCGCGTCCGCTTCCCCTGAGTCGGAGGCGGGTTTTTCATCCTGACGAGGGACACTGATTACTGATGACTGATCACTGAACACTGCTTTCACGTCTTCCATCCGCCCGTAGCGTTTGACATCCTTCAATAATTTGGATTCGTCCACGCTGTAATTGAAGGTAATGTTGTCGAACTCAAGATCGCCCTTTGCATTTTGCAGAACGAGGGCGTTTTCTTTTTCGGCGATATCTTGGGGCAGATCAATGATCTCGAAGACGCGCTCGAAACTGACCATGGACGTGGAGAACTCGACGGGCGCGCCCGCGAGACCTTGCAACGAGCCGTAGAGTTGACCGAGATACGCGCCGAACGCGACGATGGCGCCGATGGTGAACGTGCCTTCGATGACGTACCAGCCGCCGAGGCCGTAGACGAGCGCCGTGCCCACCGCGCTGACGAGGCCAAGCATGACGAAGAACGACGAGCCGATGACCGCGCGGCGGATGCCGATGTCGCGCACGCTGACGGCGCGCTGGCGGAAGCGGTCCGTTTCCTGGTTGGCGCGCCCAAACAACTTGACGAGCAGCGCGCCGCCGATGTTGAGGGTCTCGTTCATGTGCGCGTTCATCTTGGCATTGTGATCCATGGCTTCGCGGGCGATGTCGCGCAGAACGTTGCCAAGCCGCTGCGCGAAGAAGATAAACAGCGGCAGGATCAGCACGCTGACGAGGGTCAACTTCCATTCGAGGGAAAGCATGACGGCCAGGATCGCAACTGCTTCGATGATGTTGGTGATGATGCCGACGATGGTGTTGCTGATGGCGTTCTGCGCGCCGACCACATCGTTGTTGAGGCGCGACATCAACTCGCCGACTTTGGTGTTGGTGAAGAAGCGCAGACTCATCCGTTGCAGTTTGCCGAAGAGCGCCACGCGCAGATCGTAGATGACGCCTTCGCCGACGGTGGAGTTGAGTCTGCGCTGGACAACGTTGATCCCGCCTTCGATGAGCGGCACCGCCAGCAGAGCGCCCGCCAGCAGAATCAGTTGATTGAAATTTTTATTCGGCAGGGTATGGTCAATCATCTGCCTGAATATCAATGGCGTGACGAGGCTAAAGCCTGTGGTGAGGAGGATCGTCACCAACATCCCGCCGATGTGCCACCAGTAAGGTTTGGCGTAGTTGAGCACGCGCAGTAAAAGTTCTCTTGTGACTTTGGGCTTTTCGTCGCCCTGTCTCATGGACATGAACCAGCCGTATCCGTGCATTTGTTAGTCTCCTGGTCGGGTAGTCTCGTGGTCAAATGGTCTTGTGGTCAAATGGTCGGTTTTGACCATGCGACCATCCGACTATAAGACCATCTGACTAAACGCGCAACTGGACGAGTGGGGAGGTTAATGAAGGTATGATGATACGGAGGATTGTGAATGCTATAATGATCTGGCGAACAATAACCTGATTCTATAAAATGGAGGTTGCTATGGATAAAATCCGCCCTTTCTTATTTGATACGGTGATTGGTTTGATTTTTATCTTGCTCCCTGGCATACGCGGGTATTCAGACTGGCAAATTCACGAATATGGTCTTATCCAAATCTTTCCTCCTTCCACACATCCGCGCGGTTGTGATAGCCGGCCTGTTCCCAGAATCCCTGGCGGTCACGCGGCATGAACTCCAGTGAGCGCAGCCATTTGGCGCCCTTCCAAAAATAGGGCGTGTCCAGTTCGCGGCCGGGGATGAATCCCACCACGCCGCGCAGTGGATAGCCATGGTCGGCGGTGATCGGCTCGCCGTTCAGGTGTGTGGCGAGCAGGAAGTTTTCCGCCAGTACCACCTCCAGCGGCAGGTTGGCGGTGAACCCGTATTCCGCGTGTTGCATCACGTGCGTGGCGGAGGGCTTGATTTTGATGAGTCCACTATCCGCCAGCGTCCGCACGGACACGCCTTCCCAGACCGTATCGAATTTGCTCCAGCGCGTCACGCAGTGGATGTCCATCTGGATTTTGGCGCGTGGCAATCCGTTGAACTCATCCCACGTCCAGCGCTTCTCCTGCTCCACCTCGCCCCAGATGCGGAAGTCCCAAGTGGAGGCGTTAAAGGCTGGGACCGGCCCGTAGTGCAGGACGGGAAATTTGAGCGTCAGCGCCTGGCCGGGAGGAAGGCGTCCTTCACTGCGGACGCGCTCTTCTTCCTTGCGCCGATCTTGATCCATGGAGAACATAATCAACCTCGCTTTCCAATTAAAAAAGGGCCACATCCAGGGTATGGTGATGTCAATTGTTATACGATTAAAGTCATCACGATGTGGATGCTTCACCATGTAGTGACGAATTTATTCGTCCCAAACGACTGAAGTCGTTACTACGTGGGTTTGGGCAATGATACCAGGATGACCCCGCATCACGATAATATCTTACGCGTCTTTTCAATGTCCGCGTGGATTTGCGCCAGCAGGGCGTCCACCGAATCAAATTTCGCCTCGTCGCGCAGGCGGGCAATGAATTCCAATGTCACTTGCTCGCCGTAGAGGTCGCGGTCGAAATCCAGGATGTGCGCCTCCACGTTGGCGGTGCGCTTGTCGGGCGTGAAGGTGGGATTAAAGCCGATGTTGACCGCGGCCGCAAAAAGGTCCGCGCCGAGGCGGGCGCGGCAGGCGTAGATGCCGTTGGCGGGCAGGAGTTTGGATTCGGGATAGTGGATATTCGCGGTGGGGATGTTGATCCTGCGCCCGCGCCCGTCGCCGTGAATGACGGGACCCGAAAGCGCGTATGGACGCCCCAGCAGGTTCGCGGCCGCGCCCGCGTTTCCGAGCGAGACCAGTTTGCGGATCTCGGTCGAGGAGATGACGCCGCTCTCGTCGCTGACCGCCTCCACCACCGAAACGGAATAGCCGAGTTCGCGTCCCAGTTCAGACAGGCGTCCGGCGTTGCCTTCGCGCCCCTTGCCGAGGGCGAAGTCGTAGCCGATCAACAGGCGACTCAGTCCGAGTCGTTTTTTCAGAAGCGCCATAAAGTCCCGCGCGCTCATCCCGGAGACGGCGCGGTCGAACGGGTGCGTGATGACCGCCTCCAGTCCCAGCGCGGAGGCGAGATCGGCGCGCTCGTCCGGCGTGGTCAGCAGTTTCAGGCCGTGTCCAGACAAAACGACGGCGGGATGCGGGTCAAAGGTAAGCAAAACGGCAGGCGCGCCGTTGGCGTGCGCGCCTGCCGCGAG
>Ga0210053_1002038_pt1 | contig 17755 bp, 17 predicted proteins | sample CryGeymeta201512_FD_185467 | JGI IMG/M metagenome (GOLD analysis project Ga0210053, IMG submission 185467) | Groundwater microbial communities from Crystal Geyser aquifers in Utah, USA - Crystal Geyser metaG 2015-12 (SPAdes) (version 2) | ecosystem: Environmental > Aquatic > Deep subsurface >... | reverse complement strand
ACAAAACCAAGCGTCGTTTCTTGCCGAATCTGCAACGCCGCCGTCTGTGGGTTGAATCGGAAAACCGTTGGGTGTCTTTGCGCCTGACCAATGCCGCGCTGCGCACCATCGACAAGAACGGCATCGAAGCCGTCCTGTTCGAGATGCGCGCCCGCGGCGAGAAGATATAAAGGAGAATTACTGTGGCAAAAGGCGCTCGCGAAAAGATCAAACTGGAATCCTCCGCTGGTACGGGGCATTTCTACACCACCAACAAAAACAAACGCACCACCCCGCAAAAGCTCGAATTCATGAAATTCGACCCGGTGGTGCGCAAGCATGTCGCATACAAGGAAACCAAGCTGAAGTAATTCGGTGCAGTTCCGCTGTGAAATAACGAAACCCGCGCAAGCGGGTTTTTTATTTTGCGCTTTGATGCATGTCAATTTTTTGCCGTGGCAAGGGGCTTATGCTTTCAGCCCGCCATCGCTGCACGCCCGAAGGATCAATTCAGAGGAGATTCGATGTCCCGTGCAAGGATCCCGCAACTCATTTGTCCTGCCGGTAGCCTCCCCGCCTTGAAGGCGGCGGTCGACCATGGCGCCGATGCGGTTTATCTCGGTTACAAGAACGACACCAATGCGCGCAACTTTGCCGGTCTCAATTTTGACGGGAAGGCGATGCACGAGGGTATTCGTTACGCGCAGTCGCGCGACCGCCATGTGCTGCTGGCGATCAATACGTTCGCCCAGCCCGGACGTGATGCGGACTGGCAGCGCGCGGTGGACGGCGCGGCCGACCTGGGTGTCGATGCCGTCATCCTCGCCGATGTCGGCTTGCTCGATTACGCCGCCCGGCGTCATCCCGGCTTGCGCCTGCATCTTTCCGTGCAGGGTTCGGCCACCAGTTACGAAGCAGTGAATTTTGCCCGGCGCGAATTCGGCGTGCGGCGCGCGGTGCTGCCGCGCGTGTTGACGCTGGCGCAGGTCGAGAACGTGATCCGCAACACGAGCGTGGAGATTGAAGTGTTCGGTTTCGGCAGCCTGTGCGTGATGAACGAGGGGCGCTGCTGGCTTTCCTCCTATGCCACCGGCGAGTCGCCGAACACGGTCGGCGCCTGTTCGCCGGCCAAATACGTCAAGTGGGACAAAACACCGGGGCAGATGACGACGCGCCTGAACGGCATTCTGATCGACCGTTTCAGCGATGATGAGCCTGCCGGTTATCCGACGTTGTGCAAGGGGCGTTTCGAGGTCAACGGCGAGACGTATTACGCGCTGGAAGAACCGACCAGTCTCAACGTGCTGGAGATATTGCCCGAGATTGCGCGCATCGGTGTGGCCGCGATCAAGGTCGAAGGCCGCCAGCGCAGCCCGGCCTATGTCGCGCAAGTCACCCAAGCCATGCGCGCCGCGCTGGATGCGCTGGCGCGCGATGAATCCCAATACCGGGTGCAAGCGGCGTGGCAAGCAGAGTTGGCAAAAGTCTCGGAAGGCAGCCAGGCGACGCTGGGCGCTTATAACCGGCCATGGAGATAAAGCCGTGAAACTCGCCTTGGGGCCCTTGCTTTTTTTCTGGCCGAAACAGCGGGTGCAGGATTTCTACGCCGAGATGGCACAGAACTCCGCCATCGACATCCTCTACGTCGGCGAAGTCGTCTGCTCGCGCCGCCAACTCATGCGCGTGGCCGACTGGATCGCGCTGGCGCGTGAGTTGAGCGATGCCGGCAAGGAGGTGGTCGTTTCCGCGCAGGCCTTGCTCGAATCGGAAAGCGATCTGAAGGCGCTGCGCCGTCTGATGGATGAGGCCGGTTGCAAGGTGGAGGCCAACGATCTCGGCGCGGTGAATATCGCCGCCGGGCGGCCTTTCGTGGCCGGCCCGCATCTGAATATCTACAATCAAACCACGCTGGCGACCTACGCGCGCTACGGCATGCAGCGCTGGGTGCCGCCGCTGGAGGCCGACCGCAAACTGGTGGAGACGCTGCACCGCAACCGCCCGGACGGCGTCGAGACCGAAGTCTTTGTTTTTGGCAAACTGCCGCTGGCATTTTCGGCACGCTGCTTTACCGCCCGCCATTACGGGCTGAACAAGGACGAATGCCAGTTCAAATGTATCGACCATCCTGCAGGTATGACGCTAAAAACCCGCGAAGGCCAATCCTTCCTGGCCATCAACGGGATTCAGACCATGTCGGCACAGCACTATAATTTGCTGCATGAAGTGCCGGACCTGCGCAAGATGGGCATCGAGATCATCCGTATTAGCCCGCAGGGGCAACAGATGGCGCAGATCATTCAGGCGTTCGATGCGGCGCGGCGCGGCGAATCGGCTGAAACCGATACGCGCGGCTGGAGCGACGCGGGTATGGTGGACGGCTACTGGTTCGGCGATGCGGGTATCACGCAACGTCATCAGAGTGAAATGGGCAAACTGCAAGGAGATTGAATCATGAGCAAAAAAATCAGCATCCCGAAATTTCAGTTGCCCGCCATCGTTGCGCGCCTCGGCCGCAGGTTGCCGCAATGGCCGCACACCTTGACGCTGATCGCCGGATTGAATGCCGCCGTGAAAGTGAAGCTGTTGCCCGTGGAAGATTTGTCCGTGCTGGAAGGGCGTAGCTTTCTGGTGGAAGTGCTGGATAGCGGTGGCAAGGCGCACTTCACCTATCGCGCCGGGCTGTTTCGTCCGCTGTTTTCCGCGCCGCAGACACCCGATCTGGCCTTCCGCGCCAACCTGTCGGCGTTTATCCAGCTCCTCGCGCGGCAGGAAGACCCGGACACCCTGTTCTTCAAGCGCGAACTTTCCGTCGAAGGCGACACCGAGCTCGGTTTGTATGTGAAGAACATGCTCGACGCGGTGGAATGGCCGCAACTATACATAGCGACATAAATCTACTGCGCGACTGCCTGGCTGCGTTGTGCGGTGCTCGGAATCCTCATGTACCTCCATGTACACTCCGGTTCCTGTGCTCCGTGCGCCTTGCCATGCAGCCGCTCGCTACGATTTCTGTCGCTATGCAACCCGGGGCACTACGCTTCGATCATTGAAGGGTACCTCTAAAAATTCAAAGTTCTAGGCAAGACAAGGCGCGAATAAAAAATTGCGACGCCGCATATGTTTGATATGTAAGGAGTAATTTTTTATGAGCAACGCAGTATTGCGACGAAATTTGGATTTTTAAAGGTGCCCTGAAGCCGCTCAGGCGGGCTGCACCCACGTTTGTGCCGCGCCGTAATCGCCGAACACCCGAATATCCGCATCCACGAACAGGCGCGACAGCCAGGCTTGCCAGGTGAGCCATTGGTCGTCGGTGACGACGGCGATTTTGTTAAAGCTGTGATTGTGTTCGCGACTGAAAAATTTAATCTCTTCCCAGGCAACATCAGGTGTGTATTCGAGCATCCCGCGCAGGTCGAAGATCAGGTTCGCTTTATCGCCACTTTTGAGTTTGTATAGCGCGTGTTCTTCGAACTGCTTGAAATCGGCAAGGGTGAATTCGCCCATGACGGCGATGTTGACGAGGTTGTTTTTATCTTCGATGGTGATCATTTTTTCAGCTCACTGGGGTGGGGGGACAGGCGCAAGCTTAACATGCCGCTGACGATGATGAGGGCGATGCCGAACCAGGCGGCCGGGGTCAACAACTCTTGCCAGAACAGCAGCCCGAACATGGCGGAAAACACGATGGTGCTGTAGGCCAGACTGCCGACCACCAGCGTCTGCCCGGTGCGATAGGCGCGCGTCATGGCGAGCTGGGCGAAGGTGGCGCAGGCGCCGATGGCGACCAGCGGGGGGAGTGTGTCGAAAGTCACCCTGTGCGGCGGGTATTGCAGCATCCAAGCGCCGCTGCCAAGCGTGGCGATCAGATTGAAATAGAACACCACACGCATGCCGGATTCGCCCAGCACGCCAAGCTGGCGCAGATTCATCAGGGCGATGCCCGCCAGCAGGCCGGAAACGAGACCCAGCAGGCCGGGGGCGAGTTGATCTTGCGCCAATGTCGGATGCAGCAGCAGGATGATGCCGGCGAAGCCGATGACGAGAGAGCTGCTCAGCGGCGCATGGAACTTCTCTTTCAGCACCAGCACGGTTAGCGCGGAAAGAAACAGCGAAGAGGTGTAGTTGAGGGTGATCGCGGTGGCCAGCGGCAGCACGGCGATGCAATAGAAAAACAGCATCATGGCGAGGGTGCCGGATAGCCCGCGCCACATGTGGCCGCGCCAGTGACGGGTGCGCAGGCTGACGCGCTGCCGGCGCAGCATGAGATACACGATGAGCAAGCCGAAGAATGAGCGATAGAACACCAGTTCATTGCTGGAAAAATGCGGCGCGCTGTATTTCACCAGCGCGCTCATGCAGGCGAAGAGCAGCCCGGCCACCAGCATCCAGAGCGAACCCATCGGGCGCTATTTCAGGTGCGGTTCGAGATTGCGCCGCAGGTATTCGTGGAAGTGCAGCATGCCATCCTCGGTCGGCGACTGGTAGGGGCCGGCTTCCTCGATGCCCTGCTTGTAGAGCGCGCGCCGTCCCTGCTGCATGCGCAGGCAGATGATGTCGTCCTCGTTGGCGGTTTCCTGATAGGCTTTTTTCTCGGCTTCGACGTAGTCGCGCTCGAACAGCACGATGTCTTCCGGGTAATAGAACTCGACGATGTTGGTGCAGGTGTCCGTTCCGCGCGGCAGGATGGTGCTGACCACCAGCGTATGCGGATACCACTCGACCATGATGTTGGGGTAGTAGGTGAGCCAGATCGCGCCATAGCGCGGCAGTTCGCCGTTGTTGTAGCGCAACACCTGTTCCGCCCATTTCCCGTACACGGGACTGCCGGATTTTTTCAGCGCGTGGTTGATGCCGACCGTCTGCACACTGTAGTGTTCACCGAAGTCCCATTTGAGATCGTCGCAATCCACGAACTGGCCGAGGCCGGGATGAAAAGGAACGACGTGATAGTCCTCCTGATAGACTTCGATGAAGGTCTTCCAGTTGAAGGCGTATTCCTCCACTTCGACGCGATCCAGCATGTAACCGGAGAAGTCGATTTCCCCGAAGGCGGGCACGCTGGCCAGATCGCGCGCAATGTCGCGTTGTCCGGCGAACAGCAGGCCATGCCAGTTGTGCAGGGGCGACTTGTTGAGATGCAGGCAGGGGTTGGCCGGGAAGTGCGGCGCGCCGATCAGTTCGCCGTCGTTCTTGTAGGTCCAGCGGTGAATCGGGCAGACGATGTGCTTGGCATTACCCCGCCCCTCGAGCAGGGTGGCCTGGCGATGGCGGCAGATATTGGACAAAAGTTCCACGCCGTTCTCGTTGCGCACCAGCATCCTGGCGTTGTCCATCCATTCCAGCACGTGGTAGTCGCCGGCATTCGGCACCATCAGTTCGTGTCCGACGTACTGCGGGCCGCGATCGAACAGCACGCGCTGTTCAACCTCCAGCACCTGCGGGTCGAAATACCAGCGCAACGGCGGCTGGGCTGATACGGGATTGAATTGTTTAAGTCTGGCGATTTCAGACATACCCACGGTTCCTCAGTGAATACGGGCGGCAAAACAGGTCGGCGATTGTCCCTGAAACGACGGAGTCGGGCAACAATAATTGGCCGTGCCGTGTCGGCATGGGTAAAATGGCGACCTTTCCCAACAAGGTGTTCTCCATGTCCGGCAAAGCACATAAAACATTGAGTTTCGAGACGGCGATGGCCGAGCTGGAGCAGCTTGTCGCCGAGATGGAATCGGGCAAACTCGCTTTAGATGATTCTTTGGCCGCCTACAAGCGCGGCGCGGAATTGGCGGCTTTCTGCCGTTCGCGCCTGGATGACGCGCAGCAGCAGGTGCGCGTGCTGGAAGAAGGCGCACTGCGGGACTTTGCGGCGGCAGATAACACGAACGCACAGGGCGCGGGTGGCACAAAATGAACAATCGCTGCACCCCGTGCGTTTCCCTCACCCCCGTCCCCCCTCTCCCGGAGGGCGAGGGGTACGGTATGCCCTCGCTACGCGAGATTCACTTCAACGGTTGATGATGACCGATTTCGCCACCTGGGTTGCCGCCCGCCAAACCTCGTTTGAAAGCGTGTTGCAGCGCCTGCTGCCGGCAGCGGAGGTTGCGCCGCAACGCCTGCATCAGGCCATGCGCTACAGCGTGCTCGACGGCGGCAAGCGCGTGCGGCCCTTGTTGGCATATGCGGCGGGTGAATTGACGGGCGCTTCAATGGCGCGAGTCGAGATCGCGGCCGCCGCCGTCGAGCTGATCCACGCCTATTCCCTGGTGCACGACGATATGCCGTGCATGGACGACGATGTGTTGCGCCGGGGCAAGGCGACCTGCCATGTCGAATACGACCAGGCCGCCGCGCTGCTGGTCGGCGATGCCTTGCAAAGTCTGGCGTTCCAGCTCCTGTCCGAACAGTCCCTGAACGACGACGCGGGAAAACAATTGCAGATGGTGAAACTGCTGGCGCTGGCGTCCGGCTCGCGCGGCATGGCGGGCGGGCAGGCTATCGATCTGGCCAGCGTCGGCCGGCAATTGACCTTGCTGGAACTGGAGCAGATGCACATTCACAAGACCGGCGCGCTGATCCGCGCCGCGATCCTGCTCGGCGCGCACTGCGGCAATCCGGCATCCTCCCAACTCGACCGGCTGGATCGCTTCGGCAAGCTGATCGGTCTGGCCTTTCAGGTGGTGGACGATGTGCTGGACTGCGAGGCGGACACCGCGACTCTGGGCAAGACGGCGGGCAAGGACGCCGACCACGACAAGCCGACCTATGTCAGTTTGCTGGGGCTGCCGGGCGCGAAAGAAATGGCGCAACGCCTGCATCGCGAGGCGCTGGAATCGCTGGGCGAGTTTGGCGAGCCTGCGCGCCGCTTGCGTGAGTTGGCCGATTTCATCGTATTAAGAAAGTTCTGATGACACCTTTGCTTGACACCATCAACTCCCCTGACGATCTGCGCCGGCTTGAGCGCGACCAGTTGCCGCAACTGGCGGCGGAGGTGCGCGAATTCCTGGTCGAGTCGGTGAGCAAGACCGGTGGCCATCTGTCTTCCAATCTGGGCACAGTGGAGCTGAGTATCGCGCTGCATTATGTGTATGACACACCCAACGACAAGCTGGTGTGGGATGTCGGCCACCAAACCTATACGCACAAGATTCTGACCGGGCGGCGCGCGGCGATGAGCGGCCTGCGCATGCAGGGCGGTATCGCCGGTTTCCCCAAGCGCGAGGAAAGCCCGTACGACACCTTTGGCACCGGCCATTCCAGCACCTCGATCTCGGCGGCGCTGGGCATGGCGGTGGCGGCCGGATTGCGCGGCTCGGACGAGCGCGCTGTGGCGATCATCGGCGACGGCGCAATGACCGGCGGCATGGCGTTCGAGGCATTGAACAATGCCGGTGCGATGGACGCCAACCTGCTGGTGATCCTGAACGACAACGACATGTCGATCTCGCGCCCGGTTGGCGCGCTGAACAATTATTTTGCCAAGCTGATGTCGGGACGTTTCTACGCCGCGATGCGGCGCGGCAGCGAGAAGGTGCTGAAGGGCATGCCGCCGATGCTGGAATTTGCCAAGCGCACCGAAGAACACCTGAAAGGCATGATGATGCCGGGCACGCTGTTCGAGGAATTCGGCTTCAACTATATCGGCCCCATCGACGGTCATGACATCGATGTGTTGCTCGATACGCTGGCCAACATCCGCAAACTGGAAGGCCCGCAATTCCTGCACATCGTCACGCAGAAGGGCAAGGGTTACGACAAGGCCGAAGCGGATTGTCTGCTCTACCACGGTGTCGGCAAGTTCGACCGCACCAGCGGCATCATTCCCAAACCCGCGCCGCACCAATCCTATACCCAGGTGTTCGGCGACTGGCTGTGCGACATGGCGGCGCAGGACGAGAAACTGGTCGGCATCACGCCGGCGATGTGCGAAGGTTCCGGCATGCCGCAGTTCGCCGAGCAGTTTCCGCAACGCTATTTCGATGTGGGTATCGCCGAGCAGCACGCGCTGACGTTCGCCGCCGGCCTGGCGTGCGAGGGCTACAAGCCGGTGGTGGCGATCTATTCCACTTTTTTGCAGCGCGCCTACGACCAGCTCATTCACGACATCGCCATCCAGAATCTGCCGGTGCTGCTGGCGATCGACCGCGGCGGACTGGTCGGCGCGGACGGCGCGACCCACGCCGGCAGTTTCGATTTGAGTTATCTGCGCTGCATTCCCAATATGACGGTGATGGCGCCCGCCGACGAAAATGAATGCCGCCAGATGCTGTTCACCGCTTATCAGATGAACAGTCCGGCGGCAGTGCGCTATCCGCGCGGGGTCGGACCGGGGGTCGCCACGCAAAAAGAGATGCGAGCCATTCCGCTCGGCAAGGGCGAACTGCGGCGCAACGGCAGGCAGGTTGCGATTCTCGCTTTCGGTTCGATGCTGACCCCGGCGCTGGCCGCGGCCGAACAACTGGACGCGAGCGTGGCCAACATGCGCTTCGTCAAGCCGCTGGATGAGCAACTGGTGCTGCAACTGGCGCGCGCGCACGAACTGCTGGTGACAGTGGAAGAAAATACCGCGCAGGGCGGGGCGGGCAGTGCGGTGGCGGAATGCCTGGCGCGGCACGGCGTGGCTGTTATGCTATTGCACCTTGGTTTGCCCGACCGCTTTATCGAACAGGGCGATCCGCCCCAGTTGCTGGCGGAGTGCGGACTGGATGCCGCAGGCATTGAGGCCAGTATCCGCGCCGTGCGCAGGGACTAACCTGACAAAATTAGTCAAGTATGATTTATAATCTGCTCCGGCCCATTATTTGAGAGAAGCGTTATGAAGATCGAAGCCATTCCCGACGTGCAAAGCAGCGCCGACACCCGGCATATAGCCATTGACCGGGTCGGCATCAAAAGCATCCGCCATCCGGTTGTTGTGAGCGACAAAAGCGTCGGGGTGCAGCACACCATCGCCACCTTCAACATGTATGTGCACCTGCCGCACAACTTTAAAGGCACTCACATGTCGCGTTTTGTGGAGATCCTGAACCGGCACGGGCGCGAGATTTCGGTCGAATCGTTCGAGGAAATCCTGCGCGAGATGGTGGACAAGCTGGAAGCACAGTCCGGTTACATCGAGATGGCTTTCCCTTATTTTGTCAACAAGACCGCGCCGGTGTCGGGCGTGCAGAGCCTGCTGGATTACGACGTGACCTTCATCGGCGAGATCGTCGAGGGTGTCTACCGTTTCAGCATGAAAGTGCTGGTGCCGGTGACCAGTCTGTGCCCCTGCTCGAAGAAGATTTCCGAGCGCGGCGCGCACAACCAGCGCTCGCACGTCACCCTCACCGTGCGCACCAAAAGAGTGGTGTGGATCGAGGAGCTGGTGCGCATGGCGGAAGATCAGGCATCCAGCGAGCTGTACGGTCTGCTCAAACGTCCTGACGAGAAATATGTGACGGAGTATGCCTACGATCATCCCAAGTTCGTCGAGGATATGGTGCGCGACATCGCTGCCGCACTCAACGCGGATGAGCGCATCGAAGCCTATGTGGTCGAGTCGGAGAATTTCGAGTCGATTCACAATCATTCTGCCTATGCGCTGATCGAAAGAGACAAGACCAGGGAATAAATGGAAATGAAGCCGGTCGCCATCTTGCGCCACGCTGCCGTCGAAGGTCCGGGCTATCTGGCTGATTTTCTCGATCGTCATGCCATTCCGTGGCAACTGATCCGCGTTGATGCGGGCGATCCTGTGCCGACGACCGCGGAAACCTTTTCCGCTCTCGCCTTCATGGGCGGGCCAATGAGTGTGAATGACGATCTGCCGTGGCTTGCGCAGGAGTTTTCGCTCATCCGCGAGGCGTACGCGCAGGACATTCCCCTGCTGGGACACTGCCTCGGCGGACAACTCATCTCCAGGGCGCTGGGTGCTATGGTGAGCCGGAATCCGATAAAAGAGATCGGCTGGGGCGAGGTGACGGTATCCGACAGCGCCACGGCACGCGCGTGGTTCGGCGACCTCGGACGATTCGATTCATTTCATTGGCATGGCGAGACCTTTGCGCTGCCGCCGGGTGCGGTGCATCTGCTTGCCAGCGCACACTGTGCGAATCAGGGATATGCCCTGGGCAAACACCTGGCGCTGCAATGCCATGTCGAGATGAACGAGCCGATGATCCGCGCCTGGTGCGAAGTCGGTGCGGAGGAGATCGATGCCGCCCGCAACAGTCCCGCCGTGCAAACGGCCGCAGCGATGCAACAACTGATGCACGACAAACTCCCGCCTCTGCAGCGCATCGCTGAACGACTCTATCAACACTGGTTGCAAGGTATTTCGCGCAAAACCGGTTAGAATTCGGCATGACTTACGTTGTCGCCGATAACTGCATTCGCTGCAAATACACCGACTGTGTCGAAGTGTGTCCGGTGGATTGCTTCCGCGAGGGCGAGAACTTTCTGGTGATCGACCCGGCCGAGTGCATCGACTGCGCGTTATGCGTGCCGGAATGTCCGGCCAACGCCATCTTCGCCGCGGACGATGTGCCCGCCGACCAGCGCGGTTACATTGCGCTGAATGCCGAGCTCGCCAAGGTGTGGAAGCCCATCGTGGCGAAGAAAGATGCGCCGGCCGATGCGGATGCATGGCTCAACGTCAAAGACAAACTGCACCTGCTGAAAAGGTGAATCCGGCCGCCCGCCATTTCGATCAAATCGCGCGGCACATTCTGGCCGCGCATCCCGCGCCAGACCTGCGCGGCATCACCGTTCTTCTCCCCAATTTCCACACTGCCAGGCCGCTGGCGCAGGCACTGATCCGTGCCGCGCAATGTCGGGTTTTGTTGTTGCCGCGGATGGTGACACTTAATGGGTGGGCGCAAAGCATCAGCCTGAACGGGGCTGAGGTCAGTGACTGCCGGCGCGGCGCCCTGCTCTATCAGCACCTGCGCCGGCAACCCTGGTGCGACAACACCGACCTGTGGGGAATGACGCAAGAGTTGCTCCAACTGTTCGACGAACTGACCCTGGAAATGGATGCGCTGCCGTCCGATGAGGCGGCATTTGTCAGTGCGGTGGAGCAGGCTTATCAGGCACGGGGAAACACCGCGCTGCACCTGGAAGCGCGGCTGGTGTTCGAGTTGTGGCACGCAATGCAGAGCGGCGGCGAGCAGGATGGCGCGCGCGCGTACCAGCAGCGTCTGGCAAAACTGGCGGCGCGGGCGGCTGCCCCTTTGTATGTCTTGCGCACCTGCGCATGGGATCGGCTGGAGCAACGTTTTCTTGACGCATATTCAAGCCGCGCAGCGGTGAAAGTTTTTGACTTGCGTGAAACGGCGGCACCCGGCAATACCCCGCTGTTCTTTGCCGCCACCTCGCTGGAGCAGGAAGCCCGCGCCGCCGCGATGCAGGTGCGCCGCTGGCTGGCGGCGGGCAAAAGCGACATCGCTGTGGTGGCGCAAGACCGCGTGGTGACGCGGCGGCTGCGCGCGCTGCTGGAACGCGCTGAAGTGCTGGTGGCGGACGAGACCGGCTGGACCTTTGCCACCTTGTCGGTGAGCACGGTGCTGGAGCGCTGGCTCGCCGCACTGCAAAGTGATTTTTACCATCACGACCTGCTGGATCTGCTTAAGTCGCCGTTCATCTTCGCCGACACGGCGGCGGATCAACGCAAGGCGGCGGTGTACCGGCTGGAACAGTTGCTGCGCAAGCAGGGGGTTGTTTCCGGGCTGGATAAATTTATCGCGCTTGCCGAGCGCCAAACGACTTTGCATGCACTGCTGGAACGCCTGCAACAGGCGGCCGCATTGCTGGCGCCGAACAGAAAGAAGACGCTGGCGGAATGGCTGGCCGGATTGCGCCAGAGCCTGGAGATTTTGGCTGTCGATCAGGGATTGCGGCAAGACGAAGCGGGGCAGCAACTGTGGCGCGCGCTCGGGCAATGGCAAAAAGAGCTGGCAACGGACGGCGGACGCCACGCCTTCGGCGAGTGGCGACGGTGGCTGGCGCAGCAGCTGGATGGCGAAACTTTTCGCGACAACAGCATCGACAGCCCGGTGCGCTTCACCCATCTGGCGGCCACCCGCTGGCGGATGTTCGATGCGGTGCTGCTGCTGGGCTGCGACGCCGATCATCTGCCCGGTGCGACAGAGGGCGGGCGCTGGTTCAACGATGCCGTGCGTGCCGCGCTGAATCTGCCCACGCGCGGTATCCGTGCCGCGCGCCAGCGCGACGACTTGCTGGCATTGCTGGCGTTGAACGATTGCGTGCTGGTCACCTGGCAGCACGAACAAAACGGCGAAGCGCGTTTATTAAGCCCGTTCCTGCAACTCATCCGCGATGAGCACCGGCGGGCGCACGGCGATGATCTGGCGGAACCGGAGTTGTTGCGCTGTCTCGCGGCGGAAGACGCGCAGGAAGTGCTGCTGCCGCGGTCGGTGCGGCCCGCGCCGGGGGTGACCCGGGCGGCAGTGCCCGCCAGTGTCTCGATTAGCGGCTATAACTCGCTGGTCGCCTGCCCCTACCAGTTCTACGCGCGCCATATCCTGCGGTTGAACGAACTGGACGAAGTGCCGGAAGCGATCGAGAAACGCGATTACGGCGAGCGCGTGCATGCCATCCTGCAACGCTTTCATCGAGATTATCCGCAAGTGAGCGGACATGACCCGGCAGAATTGGAAACCTCCCTGCGCCGCCTCAGCGAAGAAGTGTTTGCCGATTTGCGGGCGCGGGACTTTGCCGCGCGGGCCTGGCTGGCGCGCTGGTTCAAGTCATTGCCCGCCTATCTCGCATGGCAAGCCGAAGGCGAAGCGGAGGGCTGGCGCTATGCCGAAGCGGAGACCCAATTCGACTGGCCGCTGGCGGGCGTGAATCTGCGCGGACGCATCGACCGCCTGGATGTCAGGGGAGATGACAGGCGCGTGCTCGACTACAAGACGCAGAGCGAAAGTCTGTTGCGCAACAAGCTCAAACAACCGGGCGAGGATGTTCAGCTCGCCTGCTATGCCTATGCCCACGAGGCGGCGGATGTCGCCTTCGTCAGCATCGACAGCGGGACGGTGAAATCGGTCGCCCCGAAACAGGACCCGGCGCTGCTGGCGCAACTCAATATCGAGCGCCTTGAGCGGGTGATGGGCGCGCTACGCAACGGGGAGGGATTGCCCGCGAACGGCATCGATGCGGTGTGCGAGTACTGTGAAATGCGCGGGCTGTGCCGGAAAGGCGAATGGCTATGAGAAATCACGTCGCGCTCGATCCGCGTCGCAGCGTCGTCGTCGAAGCCTGTGCCGGCAGCGGCAAGACCTGGCTGCTGGTGTCGCGCATCGTGCGCCTGCTGCTGGACGGCGTGCCGCCGTCGCAGATCCTTGCCATCACCTTCACGCGCAAGGCGGCGCAGGAGATGCGGGCGCGTTTGCAGGAGTGGTTGCGCGATCTGGCACTGCGGGACGAGACGTGGGTACGCCAGTTCTGTGCCGAGCGCGGGCTGGTCCGCCTGGACGAGGCCGGGCTGCAACGCGCGCGCCGCCTCTGCAGCGAAGTAATGCTGGCACAGCCTGCCATCACGATCAGCACCTTTCACGGCTGGTTCATGCAGGTTATGCAGCGCGCACCGCTGAATTCCGGCGTGATGCAGGGGATGTCATTGCTCGAACGCGCGGGCGCGGCACAGGAAGAGGCGTGGGAAGAATTGCTGGAGCAGATGCGGCGGCAGCCCGACAGCGCGCGGGCGCAACAGATGGAATGGCTATTCGGCGAATGCGGCCTGTTCGGCGCGCGCAAGCTGCTGTTTAACTTTCTCGGCAAACGCGCCGAGTGGTGGGCTTTTACCCGGGGGCGGGGCGATGCGCCGGCCTTCGCGCTGGATAATTTGCGCGCCTGCCTCGCGGTGGATATGGAATTCGACGCGGTCGCCGACTGGGGGATGCGCGACGGCAGCGAGCAATTGTTGTTTGCCTTTGCGCGGCAGCTGGCCGCCAACGGCACCGACACGCAGGCAAAAAAAGCCGGCGGTCTGGAGCAGGCTTGGACTAATCATTTGCCGCCTGCGCGCTTTGACGCGTTGCAGCCCCTGCTGTTCACACGGGCGGGCGAGCCGCGCAGTTTCAAACCCACCAAAAAACAGGAGGCGGAATCATTTTTGGTCGCGCGCGATGCCTTGATTGACAGTGTGCAACAGGTGCGCGACACCCTTGCCGAGCAACGGGCGTATCGTCTCAACCGGGCCGTGTTGCACTGCGGCGCCGCACTGCTTGAGTGTTACCAGGTGCTCAAGGCAAAAAAGCAGCAGATGGATTTTTCCGATCTGGAATGGCAGTTGTGCTGTCTGCTGCAACAGAGCGAGCATGCCGAGACCATGCAGTACAAACTCGACAGCCGCTATCGCCATGTGCTGCTTGACGAGTTTCAGGACACCAACCCGCTGCAATGGCAAATCCTGCGCGCCTGGTTCGATGCGGCGGTGGCGGTGGATTCGCAGCCCACCGTGTTCATCGTCGGCGATCCCAAACAATCCATCTACCGCTTCCGCCGCGCAGACGCCCGCCTGTTCGGCGTGGCGCGCGAATATCTGAAGCAACATTTCGCTGCCGCGACGCTGGGCAACAGCCTGACGCGGCGCAATGCGCAACCCGTGGTCGATGCGGTGAATGCGGTGTTCCGCGAGCAGCCGGACGGCTTCGAGTTCGTCGAACACCAGACGCACCAGAAAGAACTGCCCGGTCATGTGCTGGTGTTGCCGCTGGCGGAGGCCGGATACGGGAAAGAAGAAATCGCCGAAGATGCACGACTCGTGTTGCGCGATCCGCTCACCACGCCGCGCGCGGAAGCCGAAGAAGGTGCGCGCCGGAATGAAGCCGCGCAATTTGCCAAGCAGCTGCAAACCATCGTGCACGAATGGCAAGTGGGCGCTGCGGGCCAAACCCGCAGCGCGACCTACGGCGACATCATGGTGCTGGTGCGCAGCCGCACCCACCTTGCGCTGTACGAGGAAGCGCTGCGCGAGCGGCAGATTCCCTTTATCACCTCGCGCCGCGGCGGCTTGCTTGACACGCTGGAGGCGGAGGATGTGCAGGCGCTGCTGACTTTCCTGATCACCCCGTTTGCCGATCTGGCGCTGGCCCAGGTGTTGCGCTCGCCAATCTTTGCCTGCAGCGATGCCGACTTGATGGCTTTAGGAATTGGGAACTGGGATTTGGGATTTTGTGGTAGCGCGCCAGTCGCCGAAAACGGCGCAGCCAAATCCAAAATCCAAGCTCCAAAATCCTCCTGGTGGCAACGCCTGCAGGGTCTTGCCGATCCTTCTCCCGCGCTGCGGCGCGCAGCCGAACTGCTGCAACGCTGGCTGGGGCTGGCCGACAAGCTGCCGGTGCACGATCTGCTTGACCGCCTTTATTTCGAGGGCAATGTGATTGCCCGCTACCGTGCCGTGCTGGCGCCGGAGCTGCGCGCCAAGGTCACGGCCAACCTGCACGCCATGATGGAAATCGCGCTCGCCGTGGATGCCGGGCGCTACCCCAGCCTGCCGCGCTTCCTGCAGGAGTTGCGCGAATTGCGCGACAGCGGCGACGACGCGCCGGACGAAGGCAAGCTCGGCAGCACGGGCGATGCGGTGCGCATCTATACCGTGCACGAAGCAAAAGGACTGGAAGCACCGATTGTCTGGCTGCTGGACGCGAATGCGGAAAAGAAAGGCAGGGAAGGCGGCGGCGTGCTGCTCGACTGGCCGACGCGCGAAACGCGGCCGCTACATTTTTCGATGTACACCGATCAAGCTTCGCGCGGCCGGCAACGCCAGCCCCTGTTCGAGCTGGAGGCCGCCGAGCAGGCGCGCGAAGAGATGAATTTGCTCTACGTTGCAATGACGCGCGCGCAGCAGGCGCTCATCGTTAGCGGCAACCGGGGCGCGCGCGAGGGAAACTCGCTCACCTGGCATGCGCGCATCGCGGCGGTGGCGGGCGCGCAGCATAATCCATTGTGCGGGAATGTTTCTGCCGCAGCCGATTCGGCCGCGCAAACCAATCCGTCGCAGGCGAAGCTGCGCGATACGGGCTTGCCGCCGCCGGTGCCTGCCGGCAAACGCGCGGCGCCCAGCAGCGCCCAACAGCAGCGCGGTATCTGGCTGCACGGCTTGCTGCAGCATATAACCGGTGGCGCGACTGGCAAGGCCGAGCTGCAGCAGCTTCTCGCCATTCCGGCGCACGCGATTGACCCGCTGTGGCAACAGGCGCAGCAACTTGTGGCGCTGCCCCACCTGGCCCGTTTTTTTGACGCGCGGCAGTACCGCGCCGCCTGCAATGAGATGTCTTATATCAATGCGGCGGGAGAGATGAAGCGGATTGACCGTCTGGTCGAATTTGACGATGAAGTGTGGGTGCTCGACTACAAGCTGGGCGACAGCGAAGAGATGGCGCGCTATAAAGCGCAGATGGAGGAATATCGGGGCGCGATGCGGGCGGTGTATGCGGACAGGAAAGTTCGCTGCGCGCTGCTGTTCGCGGACGGGGTGCTGCGGGAGGCGGATACCTGAAGCGGGAGGCGCAAGAAGGAGGGCGGGATGAGTATCGTTGATTGGCCGGAAGGAGAACGTCCGCGGGAAAAGTTGCTGCAACGCGGCGCGGCCGCGTTGTCCGATGCCGAGTTGCTGGCAATCTTTCTGCGCATCGGGGTGCGCGGCAAAAGCGCGGTCGATCTGGCGCGCGAGTTGCTGGCCCGCTTTGATGATCTGACCCGCCTGTTCGCGGCGACAGAACAGGAATTTTGCGCGGTCAAGGGGGTCGGGCAAGCCAAGTACGTGCAGTTGCAGGCGGTGCTGGAAATGTCACGACGCGCCTTGCGCGAAGAAATAAAGAGCGGTGATGCGCTGGCTTCGCCGCGCGCGGTGCGCGACTATCTGCGGCTGTTGCTGGGCGGCCGCCAGCAGGAAGTGTTCGCGGCCCTGTTTCTGGACGCGCAACACCGGGTCATCGCCGCAGAAGAGTTGTTCCAGGGCACGCTCACCCAGACCAGCGTGTATCCGCGCGAAGTGGTAAAGCGCGCCTTGCATTACAACGCGGCGGCGATCATCTTTGCCCATAACCACCCGTCGGGGGTGGCCGAGCCAAGCCAGTCGGACCGCCTGCTGACGGATGCGCTGAAACAGGCGCTGGCGCTGGTCGATGTGCGCGTGCTGGACCACTTCGTGGTGGCCGGGACGGGCGGTTTTTCCTTTGCCGAGCAGGGGTTGCTGTAAGACGGCGCTGCCTGCCGTCAACCCGCGCGCCGGATTATTCCGCGTATAAACCCCAATTTCCCTTTGACATGCGCGGGCGTTGTATGGATAATCGCGCGCTCTTTTGGGAGGGGTGGCCGAGTGGTTAAAGGCAGCAGACTGTAAATCTGCCCTCTATGAGTACGAAGGTTCGAATCCTTCCCCCTCCACCAGATGTGTTGTGACTATTTTGCAGTTTGGCGGGCAGGTGCAAGGGTCGTGCGGGTGTAGCTCAATGGTAGAGCAGAAGCCTTCCAAGCTTATGACGAGGGTTCGATTCCCTTCACCCGCTCCAGCAGTTAAGTATGCCCATGTGGCTCAGTGGTAGAGCACTCCCTTGGTAAGGGAGAGGTCGTGAGTCCGATTCTCACCATGGGCACCAGATTTTATAGCTTTAGTTCTTTTCGTTAATTGGGTTGATGGGGGATTATCATGGCAAAAAGCAAATTTGAACGTACCAAACCGCACGTAAACGTCGGCACGATCGGCCACGTAGACCACGGCAAGACCACCTTGACTGCGGCGATCACCATGGTCTTGTCGAAGAAATTTGGC
>Ga0210053_1002032_pt1 | contig 17798 bp, 15 predicted proteins | sample CryGeymeta201512_FD_185467 | JGI IMG/M metagenome (GOLD analysis project Ga0210053, IMG submission 185467) | Groundwater microbial communities from Crystal Geyser aquifers in Utah, USA - Crystal Geyser metaG 2015-12 (SPAdes) (version 2) | ecosystem: Environmental > Aquatic > Deep subsurface >... | reverse complement strand
GGCGACATGTATCTGGCAGAAGAATTACGCCCCCAAGGGGTCTGCGCAGTTCTTCAGCGAAGACCATGACTACATCCTGATTTATGCCAAAGACAAACGCGTCTGGCGACCGAATTTGCTTGAGCGCACCGAACAAATGGACGCGGTCTACAAAAATCCAGATGCCGATCCGCGAGGCCTTTGGCGGCCCAATAACCTGGCAGCGCGGAACTTTTACAGCAAAGGTACTTATCCCATCACTTGCCCTAGCGGACGCGTGATTAACGGTCCGCCAACTGGGTCTTACTGGCGGGTTTCTGAAGAAAAGTTTCGGGAGATGGATGCAGACGGTCGAATTTGGTGGGGTGAAGATGGTGGCAACATACCCGCCCCCAAGATTTTTCTCACCGAAGTCAAACAAGGCCGAACCCCCCAAACCCTCTGGTTCTACGACGAAGTGGGCCACACCCAGGATGCCAAAAAGACGCTATTGGAAATGGGTGTGCTCAAGGACCAGGAAAGCACCATCACACCCAAGCCCGTGGCCCTGATCGAGCGCATTCTGGAGCTTGCCAGCGAGCCCGATTCCCTCATCCTCGACAGCTTTGCCGGCAGTGGCACCACCGCCCACGCGGTGCTCAAGGCCAACGCCAAGGACGGCGGGCGGCGCAAGTTCATTCTCGTCGAAGGCGAGGACTACGCCGACAAACTCACCGCCGAGCGGGTGCGCCGCGCCATCCAGGGTTACGCCTGGGTCGGCACCCAGCGCGAGACGCTGCTGGAAGAAAAAATCAACTTCACCCAGTTCAAAAAAGCTGACCAGTGGCTGGCCAAGATTGAAGCCCTCAAGGTCAAGGAAGGTTTTGCGCAAGAGTCCACACAGATGGAGCTGGGAGGCTGGGCGGCACCGCGTTCTACGGAGGTAAAGGAGGAGCCCGCACAGCGAGCGGGGGACACGCAGCAGAACGCGGTGCCGCCCAGCCTCCCGGCGGGTTCACCAAACACCACCCAACCAGCGGCCAAGAAAAAACGCTTCAACAAACTCAATGTCGAACTCAAAGACGGCATTCTCAAGGTCGAGGGTGAAAAGCGCATTTCCGAAATGGTGGAAGGTCTGGGCGGCGAGTTCACCTACTGCACGCTGGGCCAACCGCTGGACATCGAAAAACTGCTGTCGGGCGAGTCGCTGCCAGCGTTTGACGCGCTGGGCGCCTGGTTATTCCACACCGCCACCGGCGGCACGCTGCTGCCAGCACCAAAGGACGCACCCGACTGGTATCTGGGCGAGGCCAAGGACGCGCATGTGTGGCTGGTGTACCAGCCTGATTTGATGTTTCTGAAGTCACCCGAGGCGGCGCTCACGCTCAGCCGTGCCAAAGGTTTTGCCGATTGGGGCCGCGCGCGCCATGCAGGGCAGGGCGACGGCAAACGCCATCTGGTGTTTGCACCGGCCAAGTACATGAGCAACAAGCAGTTGCTGGAATTGGGCGTGGACTATTGCCCGCTGCCGTTTGCCTTGTATCGGGAGGGATGAGATATGAGTCAGGAAAAAATAGATCGCATCGATTTGCAGTTCGAACATTTTCAGAAGGCGCTTGCCAGATTGCAAGAAGCACTGGCCGAGCCGGAGTCCAGTTTCTTGCGTGACTCCATCATCAAACGATTCGAAGTGAGCTTTGAGATGGCGTGGAAGACGATGTTCCGCTACCTGACGAACAAAGGCGAACGCATGGCGCCTAAAGCCTGGGATGTGATTCCAGTCGCGTTTGAGTCGCTGCTGATTGCGGATGCTGGCCTATGGGACAAGATGCGGAATTTTCGCAACGACACCAGTCATGAATACAACGAGCTCAGGGCGATTGAGCTGGCGGCCTACATTCGCAGCCATGCGGAGCCAGCCTTCAAGGCGTTTCAATCCGAAATGCTTAAGCGCCTATGAGTGAGTTGATGCCTATGGCCGAACCGGATCAATTTGCCACCCGAAAAAAATCAGGTATTGCTGCGACAACGCTGACCACGTTGTTGCAGTTGTTTGAACGAACCCCGGGGCTGGAGCGGGTTTGGCTGTTTGGCTCGCGCGCACGGGGTGATTTTCGTAACGAATCCGATATCGATTTAGTTGTTGACTCCCCGTCTTTGGACAGTCGGGATATCGCCCGACTTTCTGGTGATCTGGAGGAGCTCGGGCTGATGTACCGGGTCGATCTGGTGAGCTGGCAAGACAAGCTGGAAGATCGCTTTCGCCGTTTGATTCAGAAAGACCGCAAGCTGTTTTGGGAACCGCGCCGTCACCCTGCCCAGGCGCCCGCACTGGCCGGGACGCAGCTCAAGGAGTTCCAGACCGAGGTGCTGGCGCAGTTGGGCCAATTCATCACCGAACTCAAAACGCATCAGGCGCAGGCAGAGCCCATTGTGCAAGCCTTGCGCGCCATGGAGAATGCGCAAGACCTGCTGCGCGAGGCTTCCGACTTCCCCAAAAAAACCTGGAGCGCGCTCAAAGCGCAGGGTCTGCTGCCGCCCGCGTTTGCCGGTCAGCCGTATTCGAGCCGCTTTGATGGCGCCGGGCGAGCCATCCCCAACGTGTGCCTGAAAGTGCCCACGGGCGGCGGCAAGACACTGCTGGCAGCCGCCAGTGTGGGGCGCGTGTTCTCCAGCTACCTGAATCGCCACACCGGGCTGGTGTTGTGGATCGTTCCCAACGAGGCCATTTACCGCCAAACCTTGAAGATGCTGGCGAATCGCGATCACCCGTACCGTCAGATGCTCAATACCGCCGGTGCCGGGCGGGTGAAAATTCTTCAAAAAGACTCGCCACTGACCCGGCTCGATGTGGACAGCCATCTGTGCGTGATGTTGCTGATGCTGCAATCTGCCGCGCGCAAGGATGAGGCGCAAAAGAAGCTCAAGGCTTTTCGCGACCGTGGCAACGTGCTGGGATTTACCCCGCGTGAGGACGACATCGAGGCGCACTGGCAGTTACTGGCTGAGGTGCCCAATCTGGATGCCTACACCTCGTGGGGCACCAGCCAGGCCGAGGCGCGCGCCACCAAGGGCAGCATTGTCAAAAGCTCGCTCGGCAATGTGCTGCGGCTGGTGCGCCCGATGGTGGTGATTGACGAAGGTCATCACGCCTATTCCGAGAATGCGCTGCGCACGCTCGACGGCTTTAACCCCTGCTTCATGCTTGAGCTGTCGGCCACGCCACGCATTACCAGTGACAAGTCGGGCAAAGCGGTGTCAGGCTCGAACATTCTGGTCGATGTGCGCGGTACCGACCTGGAACAGGCCGAGATGATCAAGCTGCCGATCAACGTCGATTTGCGCGGCTGGAGCGATTGGCAAAGTTGCCTGGCGGCCAGCGTGGCGCGGCTTGACGCTCTGGCGGCCGAGGCGGCTGCCTTGCAGAGCGAAACCAACCGCTACATTCGCCCCATTTTGCTGGTGCAGGTGGAGCGCACCGGCCGCGACATGCGTGACAGCGGTTTTATTCACGCCGAAGATGCCAAGGCGTATTTGATGCAACTGGGCCTGACGGAGGCGCAGATCGCCATCAAAACCTCGGACAAGGATGAGCTCAAGGCCCCAGAAAACATCGACCTGCTCAGTCCCGCCTGCGAGATTCGCGCCATCATCACCAAACAGGCGCTACAGGAAGGCTGGGACTGCCCGTTTGCCTATGTGCTGTGCGCCTTGGCGGCAGGCAAAGAGGTGCGCGCCATGACGCAACTCATGGGACGCATCCTGCGTCTGCCGCATGTGGCCAAGACCGGGCGCGATGCCCTGGATGCCTGCTATGTGCTGTGTTTTGATGCCAAAACCGGTGAGGTCATCACGGCCATCAAGCAGTCTCTGGAAACCGAGGGCATGGGCGACCTGGCGCTGTCGGTGCAGGGCAGCGCGGGGGATGCGGCGCTGCCCAAGCCGGTGACCTTCAGACGCCGAGCGGCATTTGCGTCGTTACGTCTTTATCTGCCACGGGTGACCTGGGTGGACGCGTTGGCGCCAGGGCAACAGACCCGCCGCGAATTGGTGTATGAAAGTGACATCTTGGCGCAGCTGGATTGGACGCAATTGCAGGTGGATGCGTTGGCGCGTGAGTGGTCACCGGATGCGGCTGGGACCATGGGGCAAACGGGTCAGCAACTGCAGGTGGGGCTGGACGTGCTGCAGCATCCGCAAGCGGTGCATTTTGATGCGGTGGCGATGACTGATGTGGCGCTGGACCGTGCCCGCCTGGTGCGCGGTTTGCTCGACATTGCGCCCAATGCCTGGTGGGTCTGGTGCTGGGTGAATGCGGTGCTGGCACGCTTGCTGCAAAGCTTTGCTGAAAAGGCCATCGCGGCCGGCAGTGCCTCGCTGCTGGAGCGCCTGCGCATTGACCTGGAGGCCGAGCGCGATCGCCTGGCGCAAGCCGTGTTTGATGCCGGGGTGGCCGCTGGCCAGATTGAATTCAGGCTGCGCGCTGATCAAACCGATTACGCCATTCCTGAGGAATTTAGCCTGGCGCTGGCTGGCGCGCCGCAACCGCTGGCGCGACCGGATGGCCAATCGGTCGAAAAATGCCTGTTTGAGCCCGCCCTGACCGCCCTGACCGACAATGGCTTTGAGCGCGAGGTGGCCTGTTATCTGGACAGCCAATCGGCGCTGGTCTGGTGGCACCGCAATGTGGCCAAGTCGCAGTATGGCCTGCAAGGGTGGAAACGCAACAAGGTCTATCCGGACTTTGTTTTTGCCCGTCTTGGCCGTGCGGGCGAAGCGGGTGGTGTGAACAGCTCACAACTGGTGGTATTGGAAACCAAAGGCTTGCACCTGGCCGGCGCCAACGACACGCTTTACAAGCAGGCGCTGTTGGTGCGGCTGACTCAGGCCTTTGCCGACGATTCATTGGCACGGGTGGGTGAGCTTGAACTGGTGGGCGCTGCGCAATCGGTGCAATGTGAACTGGTGTTTGAGGGCGACTGGCGCGGCACGCTCAACGCCAGGCAGTTTGGAGATAGTGATGAACATTGAAGAAAAACCTGCCTTCGAAACACCCTTCGCGTGGATCGGTGGCGAAGACCGGGTGCAAGCCCTGGTCGAGCGTTTTTATGACCTGATGGACCTGGAGCCGGGTTATGCCGAGTTGCGGGTGGTGCACGGCAATCTGCTGGACGATGCACGGCAAAAGCTGTTCTGGTTTTTGTGCGGCTGGCTTGGCGGCCCGCAGTACTACACCGACCGTTTTGGTCATCCGCGCCTGAAATCGCGCCACATGCCGTTCAAGATTGGTGTGGTTGAGCGCGACCAGTGGCTGGCGTGCATGGACCAGGCTATGCATGAAACCAACGTACCTGCGGAACTGCGCGAGAGGCTCAACAAGTCGTTTTTTCAGACCGCAGACTGGATGCGTAACCAGCCAGAAGCGCAAAAAATACCAAATTTTTCTGGGTCTTGAGGACTGCCATGCGCAAAAGAGCCGGGTTTCGTTGCTAGAATACGCAGCTTAGCGGCTGTAGCTCAGTTGGATAGAGTATCTGGCTACGAACCAGAGGGTCGTGGGTTCAATTCCTGCCAGCCGCACCAAACGGATCACCCCAGAACAGCGATGTTCTGGGGTTTTTTCGTATCCGCACGTCAAATCTCAAAATTTGATCGGGCGCAAGCTGGCTCGAAGTGAATCATGCCTGGCGCACTTGGTTTTGCTTGACCCTTGCAGCATGCATCACAGCCATCAGCTTAATCTTCAGCTGGTAACTTGTCTGCGCGCTTGTTTGGCAAAAGGGGTATGGGTTTGCGGTCAGCCAAAAGATGCCGGATACCCAAAACCGGATGCCTCAGCAGCATACGTGGCCCGGCCCAGCGCATCACGATTCTTATCTTTTCGCGCATGTCCCGGGTGTAGCAATGGACGACGCACTTGGCACAATTTGGTTTGGCGTCACCGAAGACGCAGCGCTGCAGTCGCCGCTGCGCGTAGTCAAACAGTTCTGAGCAGTCAGTGCACCGTGGCGCGCCGGCGTGGTGTGAGGCGCAGTACATATTGATCATCACTTCAATGGTTTTGAGTTCACGCACGCGCCGGACAAATTGCTTGTCGGTGGTGAAATCAATGAATTGATCGGTCATGTGGCTGAACCTTCCATTCTTGTCATGCGATGCGGTGCGCTATTTTTCCTGATGCAGTCACTGGTTGCGGCCCCCACGGTTACAGCGTCCGCGTCGCCATCAGCAGCACCACCAGCGCGCCCGCGCCGCCATCGGCGGGTTTGGCCTGCACAAAGGCCAGTACCTCGTTTTTTTGCACCAGCCAACTGTGCACGCGGCTTTTTAGCACGGGCGCTTTGCCGGGCGAACCCAGGCCTTTGCCGTGCACCACGCGTACACAGCGGATGCCGTGCCTGTGCGCCTCGCGGATGAAGATGCTCAGGGCTTCGCGGGCGTCGTCGCGGCGCAGACCGTGCAGGTCGATCTGGCGCTGAATGCTCCAGTCGCCGCGGCGCAATTTGCGTGTCACGTCGGTGCCGATGCCGGGGCGGCGAAAGCTCAGGTGCTCGTCGCATTCGAGCAGCGTCGAGACGTCGAACTCGTCGCTGATGGCTTCTTTCAATACCTTCTTTTCATCGCGCTGGTACTGCATGGCCTGCGGCAATTGTGGTTTGGGCGCGTGGTGCAGTTTGCGTTTGTCGGGCAGTGGTTTGACGGCGCCTGCTGCCCGGGTGAACAAGTCCTTGTCGCTGGCGGCTTGCTTGACGGTCTTCACCTCTTGGCTGGCTTGCAGAACGCGCTGCCGGGCTTGCTCGGCGATGGCGCGCTTGACCACTTTCAGGTCGCCCAAGGTTTTGACTTTGACGGCTGTCATAGCAGCCCCCGCTCGGCCATGCTCAGCGCCTCGCCCGGCGCCACAATGACATGGTCGAGCACGCGCACGTCGATCAGCGCCAGCGTGGTTTTGAGGGTTTGCGTCAGCATCTCGTCGGCCCTGGAAGGCTGCACCGAGCCGCTCGGATGGTTGTGCGACAGCACCACCGCCGATGCCTGGTGCTTGAGCGCACGCAACACCACCTCGCGCGGATAAACGCTGGTCTGCGTCAAGGTGCCCAGAAACATTTCGTCATACGACACCAGCCGGTTTTGCACGTCGAGAAACAGCACCGCAAACACCTCCTGCTGGCGTGCAGCGAGCTTGAGTTGCAAAAACTGCTTGACCGCGTCCGGCGTGGCAAACACGGTGCGCTCCTGTAGCCGCTGGGTCAGCGCACGGCGGGCCAGCTCCAGCACCGCCAGCAGCTCGGAGCGCTTGGCCGGGCCCAGGCCCTTGACTGGCTTGAGGTCGTCGGCGGTGGCGTTGAGCAACCCGGCAATGCCGTCAAAACCATTTTTGCCATCTGCGCCGGGCTTGATGTCGAGCAGTTCGCGCGCCAGTTGAAACACGCCCTTGCCCTTGATGCCGGTGCGCAGCAGCAGCGCCAGCAACTCCACGTCGCTCAAGGCGGCGGGGCCACGGGCCAGCATTTTTTCGCGTGGTCGGGCATCGGGGGGCAAGTCTTTGAGGGGCATGGTGTGGCTTTTACAATGTGGGGCAGTTTAAGTCAGTCACCATTAACCGCACCCTTGACCCACAGGAACTTCATGACAAGCACCCTCGCCACCATCCAACCCGGTTCCTTTTTGACCCTGCACTACCGCCTGAGCGGCCCGGCCGGCGATGTGGTCAACACCTTTGCCGCCGCACCCGCCACGCTCACGCTGGGCACCGGTGAGCTCGCACCCGCCCTGGAGGCGCTCCTGATCGGACTGGCCGAGGGCACCCGCACCACCCTGGAACTGCCCGCCGGCGAGGTGTTCGGCCCGCGCAGCCCCGACATGCTGCAATGGATGGCGCGCAAGGAGCTGCTTGACCTGGGTGGCGCCGATGAAAGCTACGCCGTGGGCGATGTGGTCAAGTTTCCCACGCCGGACGGCCAGGGTGAATTTGCCGGTGTGATCGTGGACTTTCGCAACGACGACAAGGGCGAGGCGGTGCGCTTTGACTTCAACCATCCGCTGGCGGGTCATGCGGTCACGTTCGAAGTCCAGGTGATCGGGGTGCTATGAGCCAGCACGCGGGTCTGGAAGTGCTGCTGGCCGAGCCGCGCGGCTTTTGCGCCGGCGTGGACCGCGCCATCGAAATTGTGGAGCGCGCGCTGGCCAAATTTGGCGCGCCCATTTACGTGCGCCATGAAATTGTGCACAACACCTATGTGGTCAACGATCTCAAAGCCAAAGGCGCGATTTTTATCGAAGAGCTGGACGATGTGCCCAAGGGCGCCACGCTGGTTTTTTCGGCCCATGGTGTGAGCCTGGCGGTGCAACACGAGGCGGCAGCGCGCGGCTTTCGAGTTTTCGATGCCACCTGCCCGCTGGTGACCAAGGTGCATGTGGAAGTGGCCAAGCTGGCCAAAGAGGGCTATGAGTTCATCATGATCGGCCACAAGGGCCACCCCGAGGTGGAGGGCACCATGGGTCAGCTCGACAGTGGCATCCATCTTGTCGAAGACGTGGCGGACGTGGCGCGCATCCAGCCGGCGCAGACCGAAAAGCTGGCCGTGGTGACGCAAACCACCCTCAGCGTCGATGATGCGGCCGCCATTGCTGCGGCCATCGAGGCACGTTTTCCCAGTGTGCGCAAGCCCAAACAGCAAGACATTTGCTACGCCACGCAAAACCGCCAGGATGCCGTCAAGCTGATGAGCCCGAAGGTCGATGTGGTGGTGGTGGTGGGCAGCCCCACCAGCTCCAACAGCAACCGCCTGGCTGAAGTGGCGCGCAAGCTGGGCACGCCCGGCTACATGGTCGATAACGCAGACGATGTGCAGCCGCAGTGGTTTGCCGGCTGCCAGCGCGTGGGCCTGACCGCCGGTGCATCGGCACCTGAAATTTTGGTGAATCAGGTGATTGAGCGCCTGAAAGCGCTTGGCGCCGTGTCGGTGCAGCGCATGCCGGGCGACCCCGAGAGCGTCAAGTTTCCGCTGCCCAAGGGATTAAGGCTGGATCAGAATGAAAATGAAAATAGCCATGCACCCTAACAGCCGTTATTGCGAGCCGCTCAGCGGCGTGGCAATCCATACGCCAAATTGCCTGGATTTTCCCGTCATTGCGAACGCAGTGAAGCAATCCATGACTTCCGACTGCATGGACTGCCGCGCTTTGCTTGCAGTGACGAGGTCTTTGTTCATAGATTGTGTGTGGTATCGGGCCGATTCTGCCGCTTTCGCGATCACGGCATCCCCAGCTAACCTACTTTGACCATCATGCTAGACATTACCCTGCTTCGCAAAGACCTGGCCCACGTCGTGGCCCGTCTCGAAACCCGCAAGAGCCCGCAAACTTTTTTGGATGTGTTCGCCTTCACCACGCTGGAGGCCGAGCGCAAAACTATCCAGGTGCGTACCGAGGCGCTACAGGCCCAGCGCAACAGCGCCAGCAAGCAAATTGGCCAACTCAAGGCCAAAGGCCCGGCCGGTGTTGCCGAGGTGGACGCCGTGATGGCGCAGGTGGCAGGCATCAAGGACGAGCTCGAAGCATCGAGCAAGCGCCTCGACCAAATTCAGTTGGACATGCAAACCCTGCTGCTCGCCGTGCCTAACCTGCCGCACGAGAGCGTACCGGTGGGCGCGGACGAGCATGCCAACGTGGTGGTGCGCACCTGGGGCACGCCAAAGAAGTTTGATTTCGAGGTCAAGGACCATGTGGACGTGGGTGAACCCCTGGGGCTGGACTTTGCCATGGGCGTCAAGCTGACTGGCGCGCGTTTTACCGTGATGAAGGGCCAGGTGGCGCGGTTGCACCGGGTGCTGGCGCAATTTATGCTCGACGTGCAAACGCAAGAGCACGGCTACACCGAGTGCTACACGCCTTACATCGTCAACGGCGACACCTTGCGCGGCACCGGCCAGTTGCCCAAGTTCGAGGGCGACCTGTTCGCCGCCAAAAAAGGCGGCCAAGAGGGCGAGGAACAGCCCGACAACACCGCGCTGTACCTGATTCCCACCGCAGAAGTGCCGCTGACCAACTTTGTGCGCGACGTGGTGGTGGCCGAGGCTGATTTACCTCTCCTGCTGACCGGCCACACGCCGTGTTTCCGGTCTGAGGCCGGCAGTGCCGGGCGCGACACCCGCGGCCTGATCCGCCAGCACCAGTTCGACAAGGTCGAGATGGTGCAAATTGTGCACCCTGACACAAGCTACGAAGCGCTCGAAGTGATGACCGGCCACGCCGAAGCCATTCTGCAAAAGTTGGGCCTGCCCTACCGCGTGATGAGCCTGTGCACCGGCGACATGGGTTTTGGTGCCAGCAAAACCTACGACCTCGAAGTCTGGCTGCCGGCACAAAACACCTACCGCGAAATCAGTTCGGTGAGCAACTGCGAAGCCTTTCAGGCACGCCGCCTGCAAGCCCGCTTCAAGAATGCCCAAGGCAAAAACGAGCTGGTGCACACCCTGAACGGCTCCGGCCTGGCGGTGGGCCGCACACTGGTGGCGGTGCTTGAAAATTACCAGAACGCCGACGGCTCGGTGACTGTGCCCGAGGTGCTGCGGCCTTACCTGGGTGGCTTGCAAACTCTGCATGCCTAAGCCCCAACGCATCTGCCTGATCGGTGCCGAGTGCAGCGGTAAATCAACACTGGCGCAAGCACTGGCGGCGCATTTTGGTGGCTTGTGGGTGCCCGAGCAATTGCGGGTTTTTTGCGAGCAGCAGGGCCGCACCCCCAGGGCTGATGAGCAGGCCGCCATCATGCGCGTCCAGTTCGATCAGGAAGAACAGGCAGCGGCCCAGGCCATGCAAACGGGCTGTGCTTATGTGTTTTGCGACAGCGCGCCACTGCTCACCGCCGTTTACAGCGACCACTATTTTGCCGACCGCTCGCTGTTTGACTGCGCCCATGCCCTGCACGCCCGTTATGCGCTGACGCTGGTGTTGGCACCCGACCTGCCGTGGCAGCCTGATGGCCTTCAGCGCGATGGTGAAGCAGTGCGCGCCGCTGTTCACACCCGTCTCCAGCAGGCACTGCAAACCATGCATGTGCCCCAGATCGAGGTGGCCGGCCTGGGCGATGCGCGTTTGCAGGCCGCGATTGAAGCGGTGGAAACACTCACCTGCTGAAAATAATAGGCGTCAGATTCCAATTCATTGGGAACTTCCCTCGTTGTGAACTTACCCGGGCAGGGGTTTGCACGACTTTCCCTGACCGCCATACGGTGCTACATTGGCCCGGCATCATGTTCGCCAAGAGCGCATGAGCGCAGGAACCGGCAAGTGTTCCTGCCACAGGATCAAGCCAGGATCCGAGTTAGGAGACAAGACCAATGCGTGCTTCCGTGACAAGTCATATTGACGAAGTCATTGCCTGCACATCGCGCAGCTTTCTGCAGCCGATGGCGGGCGGCGACAACCTGATCACCCGCTCCTGGACGCGTTGCGTCAACGAGCACGGGCTGGACCCGACGCGCGTGCAGCCTGCGCGCGTGCTCGACAACTGGCAACTGCGCGAACACCAGGAGCAAATCGAATCATTTTTGCGCGTGGCGCGCGCCGGCATGGAGCAGTTGTACAAACGCGTGGCACCGCTGGGCTACGTGCTGCTGCTGACTGATGCGCAGGGCGTGACCGTTGACTTTATTGGCAACGACCAGTGGGACCGCGAGCTCAAGCGCTCGGGCTTGTGTCTGGGGGCCGACTGGAACGAGTCGCACGCGGGCACTTGCGGCGTGGGCACCTGCATCGTTGAGCGCACACCGCTCACCTGCCACCAGGGCGACCATTTTGATGCCACCCACATCGGCCTGACCTGCACCACTGCGCCGCTGTTTGACCCGACTGGCGAATTCATTGGCGTGCTCGACATCTCGGCGCTGAGCTCGCCCAGCGAAAAGCCCAGCCAGCATTTGGCGCGCCACATGACGGTGATGTTTGCCAAGATGGTCGAAGATGCCAACTTCATGCGCCATTTCAGCAGCCACTGGATTTTGCGGCTGGGCGTGGACTGGGCGCTGGTGGACGTGAGCGGCGAATGCATGCTGGCCTTTGATACCGACGGCCAGATCGTGGGTGCCAACAGCGGCGCCCGGCAGTTGCTAGCGGCGGTGTCAGACGATGGTGTGGCGATGGCGCTGGTCGGCAAGCCGTTGACGTCGGTGTTCAAGGTCAGCATGGACGACATCTGGCGTGTGGCGCGCTCGGGGCTGAGCAGCGAGCGCACCGTGCTCAGCACGCATCGTCACGAACTTTTTTACGCCATGGCCACACCGCCGCGCCACGCCACCCGGGCGTTGCAATCTGCTGCGGCCACACCGATCCAGATGGACTGCCCGGCGCTGGACCGGTTGGCCGGTGACGACCCCATCATGGGCCGCCTACTGGAGCAGGCCAAACGGTTGGTCAACAAGCAGGTCAACATCTTGCTGCAAGGCGAAACCGGCACCGGCAAAGAGCTGGTGGCGCGCGCCCTGCACACTTCAAGCCAGCGCGCCAAACAGCCGTTTGTGGCGGTCAACTGCGCGTCGATTCCCGAATCTTTAATCGAAAGTGAGCTGTTTGGTTACACCGCAGGCAGCTTTACCGGCGGGCGCAGCAAGGGCGCGACTGGCCTGATTTTGCAAGCCGATGGCGGCACGCTGTTTCTGGACGAAATTGGCGACATGCCGCTGGCTTTGCAGACCCGCTTGCTGCGCGCGCTGTCCGAGGGCGAGGTGATGCCGCTGGGTGCGCACACGCCCGTGCCGGTCAAGCTGACGGTGGTGGCGGCCTCGCACCGCGACCTGCGCCGCCTGATTGCCGATGGCAATTTTCGCGAAGACCTGTACTACCGCCTGTGCGGCGCCACGCTGCACCTGCCGCCACTGCGCCTGCGCGCTGACAAGGCGTTTGTGATGGCGCGCGTGCTGGAGCAGGAGGGCCAGCAAATAGGTATGCAGGCCGAGCTGTCAAAGGCCGCGCAAGACATTTTGTTCAATTTTGCCTGGCCGGGCAACATTCGCCAGTTGCGCAACACGATCCGCTTCGCGCTGGCGATTTGCGATGACGGCTACATCGAACCGCACCATCTGCCGAGCGAATTGCAGGGTGACGCTGGCTTGACTGAAGCCGTAGCGCCTGAGCAGCCAAGGCCCGCTCAGCCACTCACAACCTTGCTGCCATCCGACCTGTCGGCGGGTCTGCAGCAAGCCCAAGGTTTGATGCTGGCATTGCGCAAACACCACTGGAACGTGACCGCTGCCGCGCTAGAGCTGGGCATCTGCCGCGCCACCGTCTATCGCCAGATGAAGCGCTACCACATCGTGTCGCCGACGCAGCAGTAGCCCGGATGCCAATCCGGGGGATTGCTGTGCTTGCGCACCGAACGCAGACGCGCGGTTGGTTTCGCACAACCCGGATTGCGCTGCGCTCCATCCGAGCTACAAACCCCTCAAATGCCGCAGTGAAAATTGCTGCCCAAGCTGTTACCTGGGCCAGTCAGCATCAGCTCCCGGTGTTGAGCTTACGCCCGACCTTTTTTTGCACAGAATCCAGCTTTGTTTTTAGGCGACCACCTTCACCGGCGCGGGCGTCGATCTTGATGTTGACGCCAATACGCTCGCAGTCCACCCGCAGCGCTTGGTAGCAGGCGGTTACCACCGCCATCACCTCGTCCCATTCGCCCTCCAGAATGGTGCCCATGGGGGTGAGCTGGTAGGGCAGGCCGCTGGTGTCGATGATGTCGAGTGCGCGCGCCACAAACGGGCTGACGCTGACGCCTTTGCCAGCTGGTGCGATAGAAAATTCAAGTAAAACCATGGTGTGCTCCTGGGGGGTGATGTGGATGGGTGTCATGCGACATGTGTTTTGAGTAAATGGGTCAGTTCTTGCCGCACGCCCGCCATCAGGTTAGTGGGGCAGCTGCTGCCCGGATGGGCCTGTTGCCAACACTGCGCTACGCTGGTCAGGGCCTGGGCATCATAGTGGCGGCCACTGGCCAGCGCGGCTTCAAACTGGTTGGCTTGTGCGCTAAGGTGCGCCGGGTCGGCATCCAAGATCAGCAGGGCGTGCGCCAGCACCGCCTGGCGGCCGCTGGCGCGGCGCCAGTACTGCGCGGTGCCGGCAATTTTGCGATAGACGCCTTGGTGGTTGACCGCCAGGTTGAAGCGGCCATCGCAAAACGAACCGGGCACAGGGCGCGCCTGCGCTGCAATGCCGAGCCTGTCCAGCGCCTTGGCTATCAGCTGGCACAGGTGGGCGTAAACCGGTTCAGCCATATCACCCGCCGACCCCGCGCAGGGGTAGGCCAGCGTCACGTTGAGAATGCCCGGCCCCTGTGGCACCACGCCGCCGCCCGAGCGGCGCAGGCGCACCGGCCAGCCACGCGCTTTTGACGCGTCACACGCCGCCTCAAGTTGCGCATTGCGGCGGTACGACAGCGGCGCCACCAGCGCGGGCGCGCCAGTCCAGAGTGCGGCGGTCGCCTGGCCGTCAAGTGCTGCGTCGAGCCACGCCATTTCAATTTCTCCGGCAAGTGGTTCGGGCGGGCACAGCAGCTGCGTCCAGCGCACTGCTGGTCCAACTTCTTCGCCTAAAGAGAAAAAGTTTGGATGGGGCTGGAGATTCTGCACGGATGTTTGTCCTGAGGCATGAGTTGGTCGGCAGCGGCTAGCATCGTGCGTTGAGTGCCTGACGTAGCGAAATAAAGGAGGAGGATCGGACGCAGTCCGATCCGGGGGACATTCGCGGAGTCAGGTACCCAATGCGCGTTGCGGGTTTCGGCGACTAGACCCGCGCGAGTCAATCACCGATATGCCGCAAGATCAGTCGGTTGACGTCGCCCGCGCGCTCCATCTGCGCCATGTGGCCCACGCCATCGAACAGCTCCACCGTGGCACCGGGAGGCGCGTTGGCGGCATGTGCGGCGGGCACGATCTGGTCGTCCTTGCCCCACACCATCAGCACTGGTTTACCGGTGCCAGCCAGCGCCAGGCCGGGTTGTGCCACTTGCTGCCCATCCTTGAACAGGCCCTCATTCAAGCTGGTCAGCAACTCAGTCACGCCGTCGAGCCGCTTGTACTTGAGCACGTCGTCCACCATCTGTCGGCTCACCAGCGCCGGGTCTTTGAACAGCAGCTCCAGCACGGGTTTAAGCTCGCGCCGCGAGACGGCTTTGGTAAATCCCTCGGTGTAGCCGGTGTTGATGTCTGGCCCAAAACCGGCGCTGTCGATCAGGCTCAAGCTGGCTACCCGTTGCGGCTGTACCAGCGCCACTTGCGCGGCAATGGCACCACCCACCGAATGGCCTACCAAGTGCGCTTGCTGTACGTCGATGACTGACATGAAGCGGCCCACAAAATCGGCCAACGCTGGCAGTCTGGTGCCCGGCAGTTGGACTGCCGACTGGCCATGCCCGGGCAGGTCGAGCGCAATCACCGGATGCTTCTCGCCAATGGCATCGATATTGAACAACCAGTTGTCCAGATCACCGCCAAAGCCGTGGATGAACAGCACCGGCGTGCCCTCAGCTTTGCCGCGACGGGCGTAGCGAATGCGCAGGCCATCGACCTCCACGTAAAGGTAGGCGGGTGCCGCGTCCGCAGCGTCATCTGCGTCAGCGCTGGGCACGACGAAGCTGGCAATGTAGGCATCGATCTCGGCATCGCCAACCTCCTTGTCGGCCAGCACGCCCAACAGCGCTTTGACCGGCAAGACCTCGCCAACAGTCGCCACCTTGCGGCGCAGAAAACCCGCATCAGGGGCTTCGACGGCGTTGGCGATCTTGTCGGTTTCCACGTCCAAAATGGGCATACCCACGGTGATCTGCGTGCCAACTTCTACCAGCCAGTCATTCACCGTGCCTTCTTTCATCGACAAGCCCCACTTGGGCATGATGATGGGTGTGATGGCGGCCATCAGTGTTTCCCTCCCTTGAGCGTGCGGCGCACCGCGTCAGCCACTTGCGCGGCTGAGGGAATGTACAGGTCTTCCAGCGTAGGCGAAAACGGCACCGGCGTGTGCGGCGGCGACACCTGCTCAATCTGCGCTTTCAGGGCGCCAAAGGCCTGCATGCAGACCTGCGCCGCAATGTCGGTGCCGATATTGCAGCGCGGGCTGGCTTCATCCACACAGACCAGGTGGCCAGTCTTGGTAACGCTGTCGAGCACGGTGTCCATGTCGAGCGGCGACAGGGTGCGCAAATCGACAATTTCGACCTCGATGCCTTCCTTGGCCAGCGTGGCGGCCGCGTCGAGCGCACGGTGCACCATCAAACCGTAGGTGACGATCGAGCAATGCTTGCCCTCGCGCACCACGTTGGCTTCGCCCAGCGGGATGGCATACGAGCCCTCTGGCACCTCGCCCTCCATGGCGTAGAGGTTTTTGTGCTCGCAAAAGATCACCGGGTCGTTGTCACGAATCGACTGGATCAGCAGGCCCTTGGTGTCGTAAGGCGTGCTCGGGCACACCACTTTCAAACCGGGGATGTGGGTAAACAGCGGTGTCAGCATCTGGCTGTGCTGGGCGGCGGCACGAAAGCCGGCACCGACCATGGCGCGGATCACCACCGGGGTTTCGGCCTTGCCGCCAAACATGTAGCGAAACTTGGCCGCCTGGTTGTAGATTTGGTCAAAACACACGCCCATGAAGTCGATGAACATCAACTCGGCAATCGGGCGCATGCCGCAGGCCGCAGCGCCAATGGCCGCGCCCACGTAGGCGCTCTCGGACAAGGGGGTGTCGAGCAGGCGGTCGCCATGCTTGGCATACAAGCCTTTGGTGACACCGAGCACGCCGCCCCAGGCGTCCATTTCGCCTTCGCAGCCGGCACCGCCGACAATGTCTTCGCCCATCATGATCACGCTGGGGTCGCGCGTCATTTCCTGGTCAATCGCTTCATTGACCGCTTGCTTCATACTGAGTTTTCTAGCCATGTTGTTCTCCTATGTGAATACTTTGCGGGTCAGACCACTCGCGAAGCGACGTGCTCTGACCCCAACTGAACGTGAAACCTTGCGGGTCAGACCACTCGCGAAGCGACGTGCTCTGACCCCAACTGATTAAAGATGTCTTAGTAGCTAACATAGACATCGGTCGTCAGGTCAGCCAGCGTGGGCAGCGGTGCCGCCTTGGCCTTGACCACCGCCTCGTCGATCAGCGCCAGAACGCTGGTGTCGATGGCCAGCAGTTCTGCCGCGTCGATCACTTTGGCACCCGTGACATGGCTGTTGAAAATCTTCAGACAGTCGTGGTTGGCGCGGTTGTTTTCCATTTCGCCAGACGCGCGGTAGGTCTGCGCGTCGCCTTCAAAGTGGCCGTGAAAGCGGATCATCTTGCATTCGAGCAACGACGGGCCGCCGCCTTCACGTGCCCGTTTGATGACTTCGCCAGCGGCTTCATACACTGCAAAAAAGTCGGTGCCATCGACCGTGATGCCGGGCAGGCCAAAGCCCGAGGCGCGATCGACATAGCTGTTGACGGCGGTGGCGTAGTCGCGCGAGGTGGACTCGGCGTAGCCGTTGTTTTCCACCACAAAAATCACCGGCAAATTCCACACCGCCGCCAGGTTCAGGCTCTCCAGAAAAGTGCCTTGGTTGGACGCGCCATCACCAACAAAACAAATCGCCACTTCGTTCTTTTTGCGGTATTTGGCAGCCAGCGCGGCACCGCAGACCAGCGGTGCGCCAGCGCCCAGAATGCCGTTGGCGCCCATCATGCCTTTGGACAGGTCGGCAATGTGCATCGAGCCGCCCTTGCCGTTGCCACAGCCGCCTTTGCGGCCGTAAATTTCTTTCATCATCGACACCACATCCACGCCTTTGGCGATGCAGTGGCCGTGGCCACGGTGC
>Ga0210053_1002031_pt1 | contig 17798 bp, 16 predicted proteins | sample CryGeymeta201512_FD_185467 | JGI IMG/M metagenome (GOLD analysis project Ga0210053, IMG submission 185467) | Groundwater microbial communities from Crystal Geyser aquifers in Utah, USA - Crystal Geyser metaG 2015-12 (SPAdes) (version 2) | ecosystem: Environmental > Aquatic > Deep subsurface >... | reverse complement strand
GCTGGCAACCACGCGCCAGAACGCTGCCGAGTGGTTCATCTCACGCAAGTGCGCCAGTTCATGCACCACCACATAATCAATCAAATACAGCGGCAACTTGATGAGCTGCACGTTCAGGCGCAGCGTGCCGCGCGCGCTGCAACTTCCCCAGCGCGTTTTGGCCGCAGACAGCTTCACCTGCTGCGGCGCGACATTCAACAAAGGGGCGTAATGCGCGACGCGCGCGGCAAACAGCGTCATCGCCTGCTCCTGGTACCAGCGCGACACGGCGCGCTCGACGCGCAGCAGGCTTATTTCACCGCGAAACGCCACCTGCAATTCATCCAGGTGTTGGCGCGTGACCGCAGCCGCCGTGCTGGTAATGACGCGCAAGGTAAGCTGTTCGCCCAGAAAAGGAATGAACTCGCCGTCCGCCCACACCTGCGCCGGGATTTGACGCGCCCGCCAGCCGTCCAGCTTCTCCACCACCCAGTCAGCCCTGATCTGCAACACCTCGTGCAACCAGCTTTCCGACGCGTGCAGCGGCATACTCACCGTCAGCCCGCGATCGTTGATGCGTAGGCCGATACTGCGGCGCTTGCCGCTGCGTTTCAGGGTGTAAGTGATGGGTTTACCCGCCAGCACGACGGCGCGTTGCTCGGTGGTGACAGGCGGTGCGGCTACCAGCTTGTGCAGGCGTTTCAGCATCAATGCGCCAGTTGCTGTATCTCGTTTTCGATCCAGGCTTCCGCCTGGGCATTGATTTCGTCGGCTTTCAGTGTTTTGCCGTCAAGCGGACGGCCTATGCTCATAGTAATCAGACCGGGGTGTTTGCTGAACGCGTTGCGCCCCCACAAGCGTCCGGCGTTATGCGCCACGGGGACGGCCAGCGCGCCGCTGGAAGCCGCCAGCAGCGCGCCCCCCATCCGGTATTTGCCGCGCTGACCGTAAGGGACGCGCGTCCCCTCGGGAAACACCACCACGCAAAAACCCTGCGCCAGCCGGTCTTTGCCCTGTTTGAGCAACTGCCGCATCGCGCCCTTGCCGTCGCTGCGGTCTATCGCGATCGGGCTGGTCAACGCCAGCGCCCAACCGAAGAACGGCAGTTTCAGCAACTCGCGTTTCAACACCCAAACCTGGGGCGGAAAGACTAACTGTAGCGCCATCGTCTCCCAGGCAGACTGGTGTTTGCACAACACGATGCAAGGCTGTTTGGGGATATTTTCACGACCCAGCACCTCGAAGCGGATGCCGCACACCACGCCTGCCAACCAGATCATGGTGCGCGCATAGCTGGAAATCAGCCGGTAACGGGTCAGAGCGGGCAAGGGGAAGGTCAGCAGCGCCAGCGTGGAAATAATCGGCGTGATAACAAGCTGCAACAGCAGAAAAATCAGGGAACGGATGACGGTCATTTTTGTCCAGTCCGGTTCATAACAAAGCGGCGGCCACGGCCGCAAGATCGGGGAACACCCGCGTGCCCTCCGGCAACTCGCCCGCCGCATAGGTCTTGGTGCCTTTACCGGTCAAGACCAGATAGGGCAAGGCACCTAGCGCTACGGCTGGCAGCAGATCGCGCAGCGAATCGCCCACCACCGGCACCCCGCTTAAACTGACGTTGTAGCGCGCCGCGATTTCTTCCAGCATCCCGGTTTTGGGTTTGCGGCAATCGCAATGGCTTTCCGCCGTATGCGGACAGAAAAACACCGCATCTATGCGCGCACCGACCAGCGCGCACGCCTTGTGCATCTTGTTGTGGATCGCATTCAGCGTCGGCATGTCGAACAGCCCGCGCGCCACGCCGGACTGATTGGTCGCCACCACCACGCGATACTCCGCCTGATTCAGCCGTGCGATGGCCTCCAGACTACCCGGCAGCGGCTGCCACTCCGCCGGGCTTTTGATGAACTGGTCGGAATCCTGATTGATGACACCGTCGCGGTCTAGGATGATGAGTTTCATATTTTAATAGTGAGTGGTTAGTGGTTAGTGGTTAGTGGTTAGTGGTTAGTGGTTAGTGGTTAGTGGTTAGTTTGGAGTGCGGCGACACGTCGCCGCCTGCCTTTTGCGCAGACGAGTCTGCGCCCTCCCTACAGCTTGCCTATCCGGCAAGTCTTGAAAGATCGGCCACGCGGTTCATCGCCTGATGCAGTTGCGCCAGCAAGGCCAGACGGTTGGCGCGCAATGCCGGGTCTTCTGCATTCACCATCACGCTGTCAAAAAATGCGTCCACCGGCACACGCAACGCCGCCAATTCCTGCAACGAAGCGCTGTAATCGCCCGCCACAAAAGCCGCGTCCGCCTTCGGTGCAATCTGACTCAAAGCCTGATGCAAAGCCTGTTCGGCGGGTTCTACCAACAACGCCGCATCCACATTGCAACTCACTTCGCCCTCAACCTTTTTCAATATATTGCCGACGCGCTTGTTGGCGGCAGCAAGTGCTGCGGCTTCCGGCAAACCGGCAAACACCTGAACCGCGATCAGCCTTAGCGGCACTTCTCTGAGTTGTTGCGGGTGCCGGCACAGCACCGCTTCCACCTCGTTGGCAGTGAAATGCTGTTCGCGCATCACGCCGCCCAAGCGGTCGAAAATGAACGTTTCCACTTCAGCTTGTGCATCGGTAAGCAAGCCGTCCGCGAATCCGCCAAACGCGGTGCTCAACAAATCATGCAGCCTGAGCGGCAACTCCTTCTCGATCAACATGCGGATGATGCCCAGCGCATGGCGGCGCAGCGCGAACGGGTCGCGGTCTCCGGTGGGAATCTGGCCGATGCCGAACATGCCCACCAGCGTTTCCAGCTTGTCGGCCAGCGCCACACAAATGCCGACCTCATTTCTGGGCAATTCGTCGCCGGCAAAGCGCGGCTTGTAATGGTCTTCGATGGCAAACGCCACCTCGTCATTCAGACCGTCATGCTGGGCGTAATAGCGCCCCATGATGCCCTGCAACTCAGGGAATTCGCCGACCATGTCGGTCAGCAAATCGGCCTTCGCCAACAGTGCCGCCTGATCGGCCTGACGCGCCAATTCTTCGCCGCCCAGTTGCTGACCGATGGCGCGGGCAATCGCACAAACGCGCTCGACCCGTTCGCCCTGCGTGCCGAGCTGATTGTGGTAAACCACCTTGGCAAGTCCCAGCACACGCGATTCCAGCGGCTTTTTCCGATCCTGATCGAAGAAGAATTTCGCGTCCGCCAGACGCGGGCGCACCACGCGCTCGTTGCCGCCGACCACCTGACTGGCATCTTCTGGCGTAATGTTGGAGACGATTAAAAATTTATTGGACAGTTTGCCGTGAGCGTCCAGCAGCGGGAAATACTTCTGGTTCGCCTTCATGGTCAGAATCAGGCATTCCTGCGGCACTTCCAGATAGACTTCCTCGAAGCAGCCCATCAATACATTGGGTCGCTCGACCAGCGCCGTCACCTCATCAAGAAGCGCATCATCTTGAATATATTGAAGATTTTGTTGTTCAGCGGCCACTATCAATTGACGCTCGATCTCGTCGCGGCGTTTGGCAAAACTGGCGATCACCGCACCCTCCGTTTCCAGTTGGCGGGCGTAGCTATCCGCCTCTTCCAGCACCAGCGTTTCGGTGGAAGCCTCGAAGCGATGGCCTTGCGTGACCTTGCCCGCTGTCAGCCCCAACGCGCTGACAGGCACGACTTTCGAGCCGTGCAACGCGACCAGACCGTGCGCCGGACGCACGAAATTGACCGTTGCCCAGCCATCGCCCGTCGGATCGGGATAAGTCATTACCTTGGCAATAGGCAGACGGGCGAGCGCCTCGTTTAGCGCCAGTTGCAAGCCCTCAACCAGCGTTGCGCCCGTCACCATACTGTCCCAGAACAGGGCTTCCGCCTTGCCGTCCATCTCACGCCGGAGGCTCGGTATGACAGCCGCATCCGCGCCCAGACTGGCCAGTTTCTTGAGCAAGGCGGGCGTGGCATTGCCCTCTGCATCGAGACCGACCTTGACCGGCATCAGTTTTTGCGACACGGACTTGTCAGCCGCCTGCGCAAACACGCCCTCCACCCGCACCGCCAGGCGGCGCGGGGTCGCATAACTTTTCACTACCGCATCGGCATTAGCCAGATTTTGCGCGATCAGTCTGGCGGACAACACCTCGGCAAAACTTTCCCCCAGCTTTTTCAACGATTTGGGTGGCAATTCTTCGACGAACAACTCAACCAGTAAATTTTTCGCGCTCATGCTGCAACCTTTCTTTCAATCTGCGCCAATACGTCCGCCGCCCAGTCTTTGGGTGCCATCGGGAAGCCCAGCCGCGCGCGGCTGTCCAGATACGCCGCCGCCACGCTGCGCGCCAGGTTGCGAATACGGCCAATATAAGCCGCGCGTTCCGTCACCGAGATAGCCCCTCTGGCATCCAGCAGATTGAAGCTGTGCGCGGCTTTGAGCACTTGTTCGTAGGCGGGCAGCGCCAGCTGGTTTTCCATCAGGTGTTTGGCCTGCTTCTCGTGACTGGCGAACGCGCCCAACAGAAATTCCACATCGCTGTGTTCAAAGTTATAGGCGGATTGCTCGACCTCGTTCTGGTGATACACGTCGCCGTAAGTCACCCCTTCCGTCCAGATCAGGTCATAGACGCTTTCCACGCCTTGCAGATACATCGCCAACCGCTCCAGACCATAGGTGATTTCGCCGGTAATGGGCTTGCAGTCTATGCCGCCCACTTGCTGAAAATAGGTGAACTGGGTGACTTCCATGCCGTTCAGCCACACTTCCCAGCCTAAACCCCATGCGCCCAGCGTCGGGTTTTCCCAGTCGTCCTCGACGAAACGAATATCGTTCTGTTTGAGATCGAAGCCCAGCGCCTCCAGCGAACCCAGGTAAAGATCGAGGATGTTGGCGGGCGCGGGTTTTTGCACCACCTGAAACTGGTAGTAATGCTGCAAGCGGTTGGGATTTTCGCCATAGCGACCATCCTTGGGACGGCGCGAAGGCTGAACGTAAGCCGCCTTCCAGGGTTCGGGTCCCAGCGCGCGCAAAAAAGTCGCGGTATGCGAAGTCCCCGCACCGACTTCCATGTCGTAAGGTTGCAGCAGCGCGCAACCCTGCTTGTCCCAATAATTCTGTAGCGTCAGGATGATTTGCTGAAAGGTAAGCATGGTGTGTTTATGTGCAATTGCAAAGCGCGCATTTTACGGGTTTTGCCCTGCCACGTCAGCACACTCACTCCGCTCACCCGATAAAAACATTTTTTGCTTCTCGCGATGGCACTCAAACGGCTACACTCTCAATGTATGTTGCCACCGCATGACCGTAATACTCACCCACTGGGAACCAGATGAAATGGCTTAAACGCATCCTGATCGCACTCGCGCTGCTGCTTGGCTTGGCACTGGCGCTGCCGTTTTTCATCTCGCTCGACGATTACATCCCGCAGCTTGAAAAAGCCGTCTCGGCCAGACTCAACGAGCCGGTATCCATCGCCCGCATCCGCTTCGCGGCGCTGCCCGTGCCGCACGTCACGATCGAAGGCATCACGGTCGGCAAAAGTGCTGATGTCAAGCTGGGCTTGGTAACAGTAACACCCGACATTTACTCGTTGTGGCAGCCGGTCAGAGTTATCAAGCGCATAGAAATTGATACGCTGACCCTGACGCGGGAGGCAATCAACAAGATTCCCGTCTGGCTCAACCCCGATGATGACAAATCGCCGCAACCACTGGTTCGGGTAGAGCGCATCCAGCTCACCAACGCGCGGGTCAATTTCGGCCAGGCCAACTTTGGCCCGTTTGACGCGCGCGCCAATCTCGACAGCAAGAACGCAGCCGAGGACATAACGATTACCACGCAGGACGGCAAACTCAGGGCGCGCATCAAGCCTGACCAGTCAAAATATCTGATCGAGGCCAGCGCAAAAGGTTGGACACCACCAATCAGCTCGACACTCTTGTTCGACGAATTGACCCTCAAGGGGGTGGCGACACCCGACGACATCACGCTGAACCAGGTAAGCGCCAAACTTTACGGCGGCACGCTCAACGGCACGGCACACGCCAGTTGGCGGCAAGGCTTGCAGCTCAATGGCAACCTCGATATACGCCACCTTGAAGTACAGCAGGTCGCCGCCATGCTGTCGCTCAAATCTCACGTCAGCGGCAAGCTCGATGCCAGACCGGTTTTCTCTGCGTCGCTGGCCTCTTCAGATAAACAGGGCGATGAACACCCCGCCAAATTCGCCGATAAATTCATGGCTGCATTACGCCTGGACATGCCTTTCAGCATTGAAAACGGCGTGCTGCGGGGGGTAGATATCGAGCAAGCGGCCACCCGTCTGAGCAAACACGGCACGACGGGCGGAGAAACCCGGTTTGAAACTTTGTCAGGGCATCTGGTTCTGCAACAGCGCAGCTACCATTTCACGCAACTCAGGATTTCATCGGGTTCATTGGCCGTAGACGGCGCTGTGAACATCTCGCCAAAAAAAGAGCTGGCGGGACGCATCAACGCTCGGGTCAACGTCATGGGTGCCAGCGCCAGCGTGCCGCTCAACGTCACCGGCACGGTAGATGACCCGACGCTCTTACCCACTGGGGCGGCCATGACCGGTGCGGCAGTCGGCACCGTTCTGCTCGGACCGGGACTGGGTACGGCGGTGGGCGTAAAGGTCGGCGACTGGGTTGATAACTTATTTGGCGCTCAAAACAAACCAAAGAAAAAACCGAAATAGACATGCAGAAAAGTTTACCGCGCTTCCCCGTCCGTATTACACTGCGCGTTCATTCACACAAGGAGAACCATCATGGCTAAAGGTCAGCAACGCAAAAACAAGGAAGCGAAGAAACCCAAGAAAGAAGCACCTCCCGTTAAAATCAACCGCGCATAAGGCGGCACTGCCCGCTGGCACTCACGGCACCAGCGGGCATCATGCGAAATACCCCCCCGCAATCCCCCCTTCAATACTTACCGCCCTCAATATTTCCTGTGCCGTGACGCGGCGAAGTTATTCCAGTTGCCGCTCTTTTTGACGGGTTCAACGGTTTGTTCTTTAGGCATCAGCAGATTTTTATCTGTCTCTTTTCCCGAAGCGCGATGCTCCTGCATGGCCGCACTCATCTGCTCCGGCGTAATCTCGATGGCGACGTGCTCCCCCACCGGGTTGTACGCGGAGAGATTTTCCTTGATGCTCAAAATACGTTCCAGACTGCCCGCTTTCCTGCGCTGTCCCGAGAGAATTTTTTCAGCATCTGCCGTGAGCGTATAGCACCCCGCCACCTCGACAATCAAACCCCCTTCGGAAAGCCGATGAAACGCATCACCGAGCTTGGCTTCAGTGGCAATAGCACCTTGATTGAGCTCGATCGCCGCGATGATCTCAACAAGTTCGGCAGGGCGACGCTTGGAAGCAAGCGACATGGCTAATAACAGAAGCGCATCAACATCGTAGACTGGATACATAGTGCAACCTTTGCATAAAAGCGAGAGTGTAACGGTTTATGGCACAAAACCCGTCATGGTGATACAAAGTTTTGAGAAACCATCCCATACAATCCGTTAGCGCCGTCATTCCCGCGCAAGCAGAAATCCAATGTTTTCAACAAACTGGACACGGGTCTGAGCCGCCGTGACGAACGATTAGCGGTTCACTTCAATCTGTTGCAAGCTGCGAACATAAGACTTTTAATCTTCAGACAAAATTTGATAAGGCTCCATCGTGACCGACTCGACCCTGTCGCCCAGCAGAATCAACCGCCCTTCCAGCCGGGTATTGCCGGTTTCGCTGAATTCAAAGCGATAAGTGCGGCGCAACACGCGGCTCCCGGATCGGTCGCGCACCAGCGCCAGCGCGACGCGTGCGACCGTATCATCGAGAAACTGCACGTTCGCCTCACCGCAAACCCGCTGCCCCGCCCGTCGCGCGACTTCGAGCGCGCGCAGGCTATCAAACCAGAACCAGCCAAGCGCGAGCAACAACAGCAGGAACAACAAACTTGTCACATCCATAAAACCGAACTCCACCGATAAACAGGCAAAAAATTCCAAGGAGAGGCTGATTTATTCGATTTTGTCGTTCTCGAAAAAGCGAAAACCTTTTTTAATCAAAGCACTGGATTCCGGCTTTCGCCGGAATGACGAATAAATCAGCGTTTCCCTAACCAATTATACCGACCGCATTCAAAATAAGCCCATGCAAACGTCGCTCCCCGATACAGTCGCTATCGCCGGCCTGATAGTCACGGCAAATCATCGGACGACGCGCATAAATCGTGCATAACATGGACTGCCTGTCCAAGGCCGCGCACCAGCCGTCATCGAGCCGCGCCATCACCCATCCGCCCCACTGATCCTGTTCTGTCAAGTTTGGCGGAATATCGTCATCGCCCATCAACATCACCTCCAGGCGACAGCAACACGCCCGGCAGGTGCTGCACGAAACCAGCGGGCTATCGCCCCCATCACGAGTATTATTTTGCATATTCCCAGTGTTATTTTGCATATTTTATGGCGCGCCATTCTCGCATAAAGCCGCAACTGGCTGGCGATTGTCGTCAAGTCACCGTTATTCGACAGCGGGGCTGAAAACCGGTCAAAGATTCAAAATCCCAGCCTCGCTTGCGTAGAGACTCCACCCGTCTTGCGTACCCGTGCAAATTTCAGCAATTCCACCATGCCCGCCGCCTTGTCGCGCCATTCATAAAATTGCGCTTCGCCCAGCAAGGCATAATGCCACTCACGCCCCATGCGATCCTCAGCTGCCAGCGTGTTAATGCGCTCGCACCACGCCGCGGCCGATTTCAATTTGCGCTTTACATTCGCGGTGCGCACATCCTTTTGCGCCTTGGTTTCGACCAAAAAAACAGCCGTTTCCGTCTTCACCAAAAAATCAGGCGAATACATCGCGGGCAGTCCGTCCTCTTTCAAATAGCGCAAGCGACAAAAGCCGTGTTTGCTCTCGTTGATTTTGCAAAACGCATGTACTGCCGCCTCTTTCTGCGCCCATTCCATAAATGCTTTTTCCAACCCGCCGTTATGCGACGGGAACGGTTGCCGCTCATAAATACATTTGCGGGTGGGAATAGAAAAACTGTCGCGCATCGGTAGCTTTTCAACTTCCGACAACCAGCGCTGCGCCACCTCAAAACCGCTGATCTGCTCGGATTCTTCCGCCGTCAGAATCGCCTCGGCAAACATTCTGATGATGTGTTGCAGTAACGGATCGAGCAGCAGCAAGCGCCAGTTCTCATCGGCCAGCGGGTCAAACAGCTCGCCGAACAACTGGTTGCGGATATAACCATCCAGTGCCTTGACCAGCTCCACAGTATGAATTTGCAAATAGGGGAATTTTGCCACCCCGCCGCCGCTCTTGCCGGTCAAGGGCTGGTTGAGTACATGGGACAAACGTGCCGTCATGCGGCTCAGATAGTCGTTATAGCCCGCAGCGGTCATCACGCCGCCCTGCACCCGATAATCGCCGAAACGCGTGCCGGATTGCACATCATGCGAGGCGAACACATCGCCTTTGCCCAGCATGGCTTTGAGCTGTTGTTGTGTATAGCTGCTGAACCCGGCGATTTTTTCTACCTCCACATTCAGCACGGTCAGCTCTTCGTCGTCTTCGCTCAAAATGAACGGAATCGCGAAGTCGTATTCCTTGTATCCCTCCACCAGTCCCACCGAAATCAGGTCGCCGATGCTGCTGCCTGTCCCATCGCCCTCTGTCGTGCCGGCCAAGCCTTCCTGCATCAGTTCATCGTAAAAATATTGAAAGGCGGGATGCTCAATCACCGACAGCACATCAATCATGCTTTGCGGCTCCTGCCCGTTACGGATGCGTGCGCGGTTTTCCTGCTTGATGTCGGTGTACTCAATATCACGCCACATCAGCCGCAAGCCGCGCCCGATGGTCTGTTCCAGCAATATTTGCGCGCCTGTAGTACGCAATGGCACGATGACGCAGATGTTGGACACGTCAAAACCTTCGCGCAGCATCAACACACTGACCAGCACACGCGGCGTTTTGTGCTTGTCCACATCGAACAGCCGCTCGCGGACTTTCGCCCATTCGTCCGGTTTCAGCTCGCCTTTTTTGCTGCTGTCTATCGCCATCACCTCGTCAGCGCTCAAACCTTCATCCATCAGAAACTGCGCGACCAGCGGCGACACCGTGGTGTCCTCGCAAACCACCATCATTTTTGGATAACGGTGCGGCGCGATTTGCGCAAAATCGGCCTCCAGCTTTTTGAGCTTGGACAATCCGGCGCGCAGCATCACGCGCTGGCCTTCCGACAACACAACGTTACCTTCCGCATCGCGCTCCGCCTTGAATTCCAGCGGCAACGCGCCGATTTCCTTGCGCTTATCCAGCACCAGCGACTTCACCAGCCCCAGCCTCATCGCGGTTTTCAGGTCGAAGTCCACCGCGATATGCGGAAAATAGGCTTTGCGGGTTTTAGTACCTGTACCGATCTGGTTGTACGGCGTGGCGGAAAAATCCAGTTGCAGAAACCGTGTCCCCTTGCTCGTCGCGATGCGGCTCAAACTCTTCTGCCATTCCACCTCGGTTTGCTCGCCTTCTTTTTTCAGTTCGTGAATGTGGTGCGCCTCATCGTTGACCACCATCAAATCCGGCAAATTCGCCAGAAAATCCAGCACGCTGCCGCGCGAAAAACGCCGATCCAGCACATCCAGCGCATTGCCGGTGGCTCGCCCCGGCGTCAGCGGCAACAAGGCATTCAGCACTTTTATCGGGTCAATGTCTGCGCCCGGTGTCTCGAATTCGGTGTCATCAAGCAGCTCCTCACCGGCTTCCGCCAGCAGGTGCCAGTTGGTAATCGCGATCATCCCGCCGCTGGTCGCCTTGAGGCCGATATTTTCCTTATCGCATACATTCGACTGCACAAAGCGGAACACCGTCTCGCGGTGCATTTCGGGGATAAACAACTCGGCATATTGCGTTATGTCGGAGGTGGCGAAATCGCGCTTGCCGTCTTTCAGCTTGCCGCAAAACGCATCCAGCAACCGGTCATATACAATCAAACCGGGCACCACCAGCAGAAAGTTTTTGGTAAAACGCCGGTCGCCGGGTTCAGCGAGTTTGTTCAGCAACTGCCAGACCAGCAAGGCTTGCAGCACCCAGGTCTTGCCCGTGCCGGTTGCCATCTTGATACAGTATTTCGGGTGGCGGTGTTTGGCCTGATCCACTTCCAGCAAGCGCCCGCCTTCCAGCAATTCATCGGCTGCCACCTGCTCGTAAAGCCCGCGCAAACTGGTCACACCCAGCACCTCATGGGCGTAAATCACATTCAGAATCGCCTGCCGCTGTCCCTCGTGAAAATTAAAACCGCGCATCGCGCAGTAATCCACCTAAAACCATCACTTCAACAATTCCGCCGTGGCAGGAGTTACCAGATCGAGCAGGTCGGCGACACCGTCTTCGAGACCGATACACACGGCATTGGTTTTGGCGGTCAACCCGGCGGCGGGCTGTAGGTCGGATTTCAATCCGACATGTCGGGATAAATCCCGACCTATTGTTTTTGGCATACATCCATTCCTTGTATTTCATAAACAAAATGTTTATGATGCGCGGCATGATAAAAAGTTTTAATGATTCCGAAACTGAGCGCCTGTTTGCAACTGAAAAATCCCGCCGCCTGCCACCGGAAATTTTGCGTCGCGCCTTGATGAGGCTGGCGCAACTGGATGCCGCGACCTGTGTTGAGGACTTGCGGCTGCCGCCTTCCAACAGACTGGAGGCGTTGACGCATGATCGTGCTGGTCAGTGGAATATTCGCATCAACGATCAGTGGCGGGTATGTTTTTGCTTTGCTGACGGCGCAGCGTTTGACATCGAAATCGTTGATTACCATCAAAGGAAACAAAACATGATTAGCAACGGACTGCCTCCCCTCCATCCCGGTGAATTTCTGCGCGAAACGCTGGATGAACTGGGCTTGACGCAAGCGGCTTTTGCCCAGGCACTGGGTGTTTCTCCCATGCGCATCTCTCTGGTGCTGAGTGGTTCGCGCCCGGTTACGGCTGAACTGGCACTGCGCTTGGGGCGCGCGCTGGGTCAATCGCCCCAGTATTGGCTTAACCTGCAAACCGCCTACGACCTCAAAATGGCGAATATCGCGCTGGGCGACGCGCTGGCGGCAGTACGGGAAGTGGCTCACGCCTGACAACGCAGATGCACCAGTCACTGCGGCAACTCCAAAGTTACACTAAAATTTGGTTTATAAACCTGGCTACCGTGACAATCGAGCCTCGATTTCTTTAGTCGGAATAAAGTAACCATGCGCCCGCTGCATCTTCAAACCAACGCCTTTAATGAGCATATCGCCCTTACCAAGCAAAGATTCAGCTCCAGTCTCATCAAGAATAATGCCTGATTCAGTGGACTTCTGAACCTTGAGTGCGATACGTGCAGGACAGTTGCTACGCAACAAACCGCTGAAGGTTTTTGCATCTGGTCGTTGTGTGGCGAGAATCAAGTGTATGCCCGCCGATCGCGCCTTTTGAGCCAACTGCACCAGTTTCTCCTCAGCATTCTTGCCGGGCTTTCCTTGCATCACAAGATCAGCCAGCTCATCGACCGCAACCACGATCCATCCTCCATCGAAGCCGCGCTCACGAGCTTCTACCAAATTCTTCACTCCCAATTCAGCGAATTTGGTATAGCGTTTTTCCATTTCCGCCACCAACTGATCCAACAAATTAATCACCGCTGAAATTGAGGTAGCAATATCTGCATACAACAAACCACAATTTTGCCATAGCGAAAATTCGACTTGCTTGGGATCGATCAAAGCCAGTTTAATTGGTCGATTTCGCGATGCAAGAAAAAGACTCAGCAACAGTGCGTTAATACATACACTCTTGCCGCTGCCCGTTGTGCCGCCAACTAACAGATGAGGAGCGTCGGCCAAGTCAAAAACAACAGGATTCCCTATTACATCCACACCCGGACTGACGGGCAACAGCAGACTGGAAGCGCAAAAACCATGAGATGCACCATCAAACTGTTCGATCGTAACTGCCTGCCAATCGGCCTGTTTACGAGGTATTTCCAAGTAGCAAGTTTGTGGTTCATCGGCCTGATAGAGATTGATGCTGCCGACACCTAAGGAAAATTCCAACTTATCAATACATCCGCCAAGCAAGGATAAATCTCCTGAATCTGACAAAAACAGGCGGTAACGAATTAATCTCGACCCTACTGCTGAATCCCGGATTTCTGCTGCCAATCCTATGTCTTTTAATTTTTTTAGCAGGCTATTGCAATCCGCATCGGAAGCAGAGACTAGCTGCACAACCAAATCGAGTCCATTGCTCCCAGCTCCTTGGTGTGACAAAGTTTCCGGCAAAGCAGCGCGACGAGCAAGTAAATCAATAAATTTTGCTTCGTCTTTCCCAGCACTTTGCCAGTCTGCTTGCAGCAAATACACTCCCCGATGCCAATGATTTCGAACCAGTTGTTGCAACCCATCCAGTGCAAATTGCGGCTGCCCGTATAATCGCAATTGCTCACCTAGCAATGCAATCCAGAGATAATTCCCATCAGCTTCACTGCCGAACAGCGTTCCGCCTTTTATTGACAACCCCTTGCCATCGGGCGCTGTGGGTGGCGCGTCTTCCAGCATCAATGAACGCCCCAGTGCCAGCCGAGCAATTTCGTAATTAGCTTCACACCCCAACCATTTTTTTAGATTTTTACTGACCAAATCTGCATCTTTGCTCGTTGCATAGGAAGCCGTAATAATGTCGCTCATCGTGTTCATGCCACCTCCCCAAAATAGGCATTTTCCACAGCTTCGCTCGCGCCGACACCTTCGCGCACCTGGCGATGCTGGAGCAAATACGTTTTACTAACCGAATCAACCAGTTGGAGATATTCATTAACGCCCACCTCCTTATCCTGAGCCAACAGAATGACCTGTCGTTCCGGATCAGATGCCCAATAATTCAGTAAATTATTACAGTGAGTTTCTGACAGCCGCGCCAACGGGGTATCAATAATCATCGGTACACGATAACCCGTGACCTCCGCTAATGCCCCCACCAGCGCCAACACAAACAATTGTGATTCACCGGAAGACTTTGGTAGGTTAATTTCCACATCTTCATGACTAAATAAAGTTGCACTGCCTTCACGCGAAATCTCGATGCGCGCAACTTGATCCTTGTGATGCAACTGGCGGTAAATGCGAATTACAGTTTCTGAAAGCGCCTTCAGTTTCAGGTCAAACAAGCGTGGCAGCAAACAATCAATCATATCCACAACTTTTTCTGCTTCCTGTGCAGCTTCTCGTTCTGGATGACCTTCCACTAACTTTTTACGTTCTCTCTCATAAACAGCTGTCTGGCTGTTTATGTCACTTTGCGATGCTTTATGCTCGTTTTCCTTGGTGTTTAACTCACGACCAAACTCATCCAGTTTTTCCTGCGCCAATTGCAATTGTTTTTTAAGCTGCTCAATTTGTTGAGTTTTTCCTTCTCCGCTCACCCCCTCCAAACGGATCAACTCTTGCTTCAAACGCCATTGTTCTGATTCAGCCTGTTTATGCGCCTCCAATGCATACCTCAAGTCATCTGTAGAAATTTGACTTTTCACTCGCATATCAACCAACTTGCGCCGCTCATTGGCTTGCATGTAGTCGTGCCAGACATCGTTAGCGCAATCTGTCGGACGCGGATAGTGCAAACTTTCCCATGCGTCTGACAGCGTTTTCTCCAGCGAATCACGCGCACCGGGTAAATGACACATCCCATTGATCCAATGGGAATTAAAAAAAGTATCGTGGAACTTTTCCCAATTCGGCTGCATACGCACTTTGCTTTGTTCCCATTCGGTCAAGGTTTGTTCACTCGCCAGCGTTTTTTCCAGAGCTATATAGAGCTCTTGGCGTATCAGTTGCAATGGTAATTGGACTGCATACAGTTCACGCAATCCTTTCCAGCACTGTTCTACCTTTTGTGAAGCTCGCTCCCTATTTTCGGCAACCTCGGCTACGGTGCGAGCATCGCTCCCTTGTGCCAACCCGGCAAATTGGTCTTGCAGTTTGTCACGTTCCTCTTTCGTTTCGTTAATCTGCAGACGCAACGCAGCAATCATTTCAGATAACACGACTTCATTTTCCCTGTCTGTTTCAAGTTTCCGCTTTAACTCTTCAATGCGTTGCTCGTCAACACCACCCACTTCACGCAATTTTTTGTCAATGTAATTAGTAAGTTGCTCCCGCAATCCTTTTACCAGCCCGACACCCAACAAATTTTCAAGTCCTGACTGAATCCATCCAGTTCGATCTTCCTCCGCCAAACCGGCAATTTTTTCGCCATCGAAAAAGAAGAAGGATGCTAACCATGGGGGGGTAGCATAGCTTTCCAGCAGCTCCGAGAGCATTTCTTTTTTTTGCGGCATCCACTCGCCAGTCTGAACGCGTGTTTCAACCATCGCAGTTTGGTTATCGTATTTTCCCTTGCTGTTAAAAAACCATTTGCGTGTCACACGTAATGCACCATCGTCTTCACGTGAAAATTCAACACTGACTTCCATGCGCTCTTGCCCCTCAGAAGGCGCAAGTCGATTAAAAGCCGTTTCGAGAAAATGTCCATAGCTTTTAGTCTTTAACCCGGCACTATCGAGAGCCTTCTGTTTAATTGCTTCTTCCCCGTACAGGCCAACATAAATAGCCTCCAGCAGAGTGGTTTTCCCGTAACCATTAACACCGCCAATGAGCACCAGATTTTTCCCACCTTGTGGTTGCGGAAACTCAAAGACCTGTTGTCGATAACTTTTGAAATTTTTCAATTCAACGCGCGATAGCCACATGATCAGTCTACCCCCCCGATAGATTGAAATATTTCATCGAAATCAACCGTTGTATGAATCCTTTGCTTGTGTGCATTTCCGCGAAAAGCAGATAACAAACGAGCAAATATCACTTCGTCTACACCTTGAGCAGATAAGGTTTCTACAAGCACATCATGCGATGCTGTATCACGCCATAGTGGCAAATCATCTACCTCCTGACGCACGGCAATATCATTAGCTGTCATTATTTTTCTCCCTGTGAGTGCATGGCAATTAAGTCCGTAGCCCAAATCCGCTTAATCGTTTCGATTTCCTGATCGGAAATTAAGGTGTCACCATATTCATTTTGGGTTTGCAGCAATCGCTCCAGAATCATGCGGCGCGCATCTAGGGTAAACGGCCCTGGGATCAACTTGCCGTTGTCCATTACCGTGATTTTTCCGTTACGTCGCCTGCCTTGTCGGTACGACAGGTCATTACGAATTTCGCGCAACCAATCACGAAAGGCGATCAACGGGGCGTACTGATGATTACCACTGTCCACAAATCCTTGCAGGCTCTTGTCTTTCTCCACAACGGTGCACGTCCAACAACCAAAGCGACTAGAGTTGGTGCCGCAACCCGGAGCGTCTTCGTGCGACATGACTACGGGACATTCGCCACCTGAAGCATCCCGATACAATTTGATCAAGCGATTGTGCGAACCGCCCCAAGGAGGTGCATTGCTGGCAAGAATTTCCCAAACATCATCAGTTGCCAAATCAACTATCGGACGATAGACATAAGCCCCCTTTAAGTCCCTGTGCGGGTGAAGACGAGTGCCAATATCATTTTGAAAGCTTTCCACACTACGCCGCCGTGACGATGACTCATCTTTGCGTACACCCAGCACGATAATGGCCGATCCACAAGCCGCGACTTGATCAAGAATATAGCGACTGGTGGGTTGAATTTTTAGGCGATCCGTACACCAACGCATCGTGGAATTCGGGCTGGGATAGCCTTTGCCGATAAGCAATGCCCAAAATGTGTTATCAGAATTAGGATTGGTAGTCGCCACCGTGATAGGCAGATTTAATATTTCAGCCGCGTGCCGAATCTCCTGTAGCGACTGGTGCAGGTGCGCCACAACCAGGGGACTTTCAACCAGCGTGTCATTAGCAATAATGTGAACCGGACGTATTAAACGGCTTGGGGAGATATCAAGTAACGCGGAAAACACCGCATGTGCGACTAGCGTGCTGTCTTTTCCGCCAGAAAAGCCAACAATCCAAGGAAACATTTGTGTATCAGAAAGATATTCCTTGCGAACATCCGACACGACTTGTCTGAAGAGTGTGTCGCTATCTACGGCTGCTTGAATATCAATTTCGGAGATTTCCGCCAGCGAACTTTGAATCATTGTAGTTACGCAATCAAATTAACGATAATGCATGACTTTACTATAAGTTACGTAATTTACGTAACTTAAATTATCAATAACTTACCCTTATCTTTTCTCAAGCCCGTAGCTTCCGGCCATGGAAAATGTAAGCCAAAAATTTGCAAATCGACTACGTGACGCAATGGTAGCAGCAGGATATGAAGCCAAACCATCTGTGCTGGAACGGGAATTCAACCTGCGTTATATGGGAAAGCCAATGACACTGCACGGCGTAAGACGTTGGCTGTTGGGCGAATCCATACCTAAGCAAGACAAGGTTGAGGTATTGGCAGAATGGTTACGGATTCCTCCACAGCAGTTACGTTATGGTCTGGAAATTGAAAAGCGCATACAGCAACAAGCGGCTCGTTGGGACGACGGTATCGGCTTTCAGGAACGCGAAATATTTGAGGCGTTTCTGGCACTTCCCGCGCCGCAGCGCAAGGTGGTGCGCGAGGTCATTCAGGCTTTTACCAAAGCCTTTCCAGCGAAAGATGAAGTTTAATAAAATTTATTCTAATCAAATAGTTACAAAATTAACGCACAACGCCAGCTTTTCACTCCTAGTCAGTTTCTTGATCGCCATTTCCCGCTTCGAGGCTGATGACCGGTCG